>JACCDX010336430.1_pt1 | contig 25326 bp, 48 predicted proteins | sample 7449681 | NCBI WGS metagenome assembly JACCDX01 (sample SAMN15323450, study PRJNA562643) | freshwater metagenome | isolation source: river surface water | place: USA:Blue River Watershed | collected 2017-08-18
ACGCAGACGACGAAAGAGAAAGAGCACACTATTATCAATTAAAAGATTGGGCTCGTAAAAAGTCAGAGGCCACTGGTAAGAAGTGGGAAGTTTCTATTACCGGCGAACCAGCTACAGAATAATGGAACTTTCAGAATTAAAACGTCTAGCAGGTATTACAGAATTCAAAGGCTACCAACCATACGGTGGTAGTAATATAAGTATCACTGGCAATGAAAAACGCCAGTTAGAAAAAAAACATAATATTAAACCAGGAACACCCGAGTGGTTCCAGCTATGGTTCAGCTTGCCTTATCTGACTGGTGAACAACCTGTAGGAGATGAGAAATGGTTGAGATAACAGAAGCTGCAAAACAAAAAGTTATAGACTTATTAATCGATGAAAATACTCCTGGACTGATGTTACGAACATTCGTCCAAGGAGGAGGTTGTAGTGGATTCACTTACGGATTTACTTTTGACAACGAAAAAAACGAAGACGACTTTGAATTTCCTTTAGACGAAAAATATAAAGTAGTCGTTGATGCAATGAGTATGCAGTACTTAACAGGTGCAGAAATTGACTACAAAGAAGATCTACAAGGAAGTCAGTTCGTAATTAAAAATCCCAATGCTCAATCAACATGCGGATGCGGAAGTAGTTTTTCAGTATGAACAAAGAACAAGTTTGGCACAATAGAAATATCTGGAACGATCCTGTACTAGCAGAACAGGATCGAGAAAATCCTAATCAATATCCAGTATACCCCGAACCTAAAGGGGAAGAAGATCGTCCTTTAAACCCTTACGGACAACACTAATGCGAGCTTCTGAAATACAACCTAAAAAATTAGTCATCTTCGATATTGATGACACGCTAGTCCACACCCAGACAAAAGTTCATGTAGTTAAGGACGGCGAGGTTGTTAACAGTCTTAACAGTCACGATTTTACACACTATAAACTAAAGCCAGGCGAAAGTTTTGACTTTGAAGATTTTCGTAATGCCAAAGAATTCTTTGAAAAGTCAAAGCCTATCATTCCTATGATGAATCAACTGAAGCGTGATATTTCTACAGGAAATAAAGTAGTAATGGTCACTGCTCGTGCAGACTTCGATGATAAAGAGTTGTTCTTAGATACTTTTCGTAAGTACGGAATAGACATGGACAAGGTTCATGTTTATCGTGCCGGAAACATCAAAGGCGGAACTACCGAAGACAGAAAGAAACAGATTATTAAGTCTTTGTTAGACAAAGACGATTATACCAAAGCTATTATGTATGACGATGCCAAACCCAATCTTCATACATTCATAGAGTTAAAGAAAGATCATCCACGTACTAAATTCTATGCTTGGCATGTTAGTCTAGAGGGCGAAGCATCTGAGTATATGAGAGAAGGCCAAGGCGAAGTCGACGAAGGATGGAAAGACTGGGTAGGAGGTGCAGCTCTAGGAGCAGCAGTAGCTACAGGCGGACCTGCTGCTTATGATGCCTATAAAGCTAGTCAAGACAATAAAGAAAAAACTGTCGCAATTTCCAAAGCTGACGATAAAAAAAGTAATTTTGAAAAAGGCGTTACTAGAATTGCCAAGGATGCTATACCTAAACATCTAGTAACTGATAGTCCGCACGAAAAGTTTCTAACAAAGGCTGCGGTAGCTGCGGGAATTAAAGGCGAAGAACTAGCACAGTTCCTAGCACAGACAGCACACGAATCACATAACTTTAAGTCAATGGTTGAGTATGGTGGTTCGTTAGACTTTAAAAAATACGAACCTAAATTTGTTAAGAACAAAAAGACCGGTAAAGTAGAACAGGTAAATCCCAAAGCCAAAACGCTGGGTAATACTAAAGTGGGCGATGGTGCCCGTTACAAAGGTAGAGGTTACATTCAACTTACTGGAAGATACAATTACAAGAAAGCAGGCGAAGCACTAGGACTACCGTTAGAAGATAAACCTGAACTAGTAGAAAAGCCCGAAGTGGCTGCTAAAGTAGCCATATGGTTTTGGCAGAATCGTGTGCAGCCTAAGGTAGACGATTTTCAGGATACACGAGCATCAACCAAACCTATCAATCCGGGGTTAAAGGGCCTAGAAGATCGCAAAGAAAAATTCAAAGATTTTAAAACGGCAATGAAATGAAAGCGAAAGAATTTATACTTGAAAATTTTGCGGATGGCAAAGTCAAAGGAAAAAGTCGTCCCGGTCGTGTAAAAAAGGCCGGTGCAAGTTGTAAGGGCTCTGTCACTGATTTAAGAAAACGTGCTAAAAATTCTTCGGGAGAAAAAGCCAAGATGTACCATTGGTGTGCCAATATGAAGTCCGGGCGTAATAAATAATATACTATGAAAATACGTGAACTTTTAGAAACTGCTACTGCCGGCGCAACGTCGTCTGGAAATGTCGCTACTGTAGTTAGCCCTCATATTAGCCCAGGTCCTGCTAGGGGGAAAAAGAGCTATATCGGTAGTCCTACTAGCGGCAGCGGTACAAAAGCTCCACCTCAGCCCAAAGTAAAACAGCCTAAAAAGAAGGACGGAACAGCGGTAAATGCCCTGGATATGAAGACCAACTTATTCGGCGAAGGCAATTTCATTAAAAGATAAATACATTATGGACCTCGAAAAACCCAAAGTTGATGATCACGAAGCTAAAATGGCCCGTGCTGATTTATATAAATTGGCACAGTATTCTGCCAAGCTCTTTAAAATGATCAACGAAAACGATGAATTAGATGGCTGGGTGCAGTCAAAAATCACCAAAGCCGCAGATTATATTTCATCTGTTTATCATTACCTAGAATACGAACAGATGGCAAAATCACAGATTGAAAGTGGGCCAAGAAGCTACGAAGAAGGGGTTCAATGCGATGTAAAGAACTCCCTTCAGGAACAATGGAATAAACATAAACAAGGACTTTAAAAATGGATTTCAGATCATTAATACAGAAAATCGAAAGTGTAGACGGGATAGTAGAAACTCCTAAGTCACCGGTTCTACCTAAAGCAGTTCAGCTAGACGAAGATATCGCTATGCACGTTCTAGCAGGAACTAAAACTTTAACCGAAGCTGCCGAACTAATGGAAAAGAAACTTACCAAGGCTGAAAAGGAAAAGAAAGAAGAAGTGGTCAAGTCCATGAAGAAAGACAAAGAAGGATTTGAAAAGCGTTACGGCAAGCGCGGTGAAGAAGTAATGCATGCCACTGCTACAAAAATTGCAAAGAAAACAGATGAATCTGTTTCCGAAGAAATGAAAGTTGGCGATAAGAAAAAATCTGCCACAGGCGGTACTATTGAAAAAACAGCTACCGGAATCAAGCACACTGCTAAAGACTACGACGGTGAAGATCACGTTGAACCAGCACAGAAGAAAGCCAGTAAGGCCGGAATGACTGGTGCAGAGCGTAAAGAACAAGCAGCCAAAGACAAAGCCGAAGAAAAGAAAGGCAAGGAATGGGAAGCTAAACACGGCAAGGGATCTGTAACACGTCATAAGATGGAAGGTGTTGAACTCGATTCCGACAAGTTCCGTTCTAAATTTATGCAGATGGTCGAAGAAGCTAAGAAGGCCGAAAAGAAAATGAAGGGAAAGAAAGCCGAAGAAAAGATGGACGAGGCTAAGAAGCCAGGCAAAGACGACAACGAGGGTAAAAAGAAATCTGGCAAGAAAGAAATGAGTGCTAAACAAGAAAAGTATTTTGGCAAGAAGAAAACTGTAAAAGAGTCTATTGAGCCAAAATTAACATTCCGTGAAATGATGAAGCTAGTCGTAGAAAGCGGCGGTCAACAACAGATCGATCCTTTAGACAAAACTTTATTTGCATGGGCTCAGCGTGTAGCCAGTACCAAGTTCCAAGAGTCTAGAAAAGCAGAAGTCTATGCAGGTCTAGTATACGAGCGCATGGGTGGACGTTTTGAAATGTATGACGTGCTTTCTGAGAATTTGAGCGAAGGCAGAGTTCAACTAGACGAAGGAATGCTTGGTAAGATCAAATCATTTATCATGTCTAAAGTTGCTCCTAAGTTTTCAAGCGAAGAACAAGATAAAATGAGAGCTGCTGCACAAAAGGTTTTGGGAAAATCTAAAGCTGATTCAAGCGATTTTACTTTAGACAATATCAAAGCTGTTGCTAAGGCACTAGGAGCTAAACCACCGGCTGCTGCTGAATCTATCGAAGAAGGTCCGATGGATATGATGAAAGATGCTAGTAAAAAAGTCAGCGACTTTTTTGGTCAGAAAAAAGTAGATCCAAAAAGCGGCAAAGGAACTTTAGGTCCGGTCGACGCCTGGCATAAAGATGCTACTCTAGGCGAAAAAATAGCCAGCGTTGTTGGTTCATTAGGTGGCACTGCTGCTACTATTGCAGGGTTCTTTGGAGGCCCAGGCTGGTTGATCATTCCTGGAATTTTAGGAATAATGTTCTTAAGTCAAGTCGGATTGAGCAGAAGCGACGCGACCTAAATTATCATTTGGTAAACAAAAGCCAGTCATCCATTGACTGGCTTTTTTATTGACTATATAATTGTCCTATAAGGAGAATAATTATATGGCAAAAATGTACGGACCCGAAGAAAAAGCTAAACTCGAGCGACTGATCAACGAAGGCGGCAATGTTCTTAGAGAAATTGAAGATCTACAAGAAGGTCTCAAGGAAACTGTCAAAGCAGTCGCAGAAGAACTACAAGTAAAACCTAGCATCATCAATAAAGCCATCAAGATTGCACACAAGGATAATTGGAAGTCTCACGAAGAAGAGTGGGATGAAATCGAAATGATTCTTGGTGTTACTAAGCGTCTACCCGAAAAAGACTAATGATCAATGATATATTTAGGCCGACGATAGAATGGATCAAAGAAGATTATGCTAGTCATCCTTTTCGTTTTGTTGTCGAGCTTCTTGCTTGGGCTATTAGTATTGGCTGTAGCATCACAATGGCCCTTACAGTCCCTACGCCACCTCTTATGGTTTTGTATCCTATTTGGATTGCTGGTTGCGCTATGTACGGATGGGCTAGTTGGACTAGGAAATCATTTGGTATGTTGGCTAACTACCTGCTCTTAGTCACTATAGACAGCGTAGGCCTAGTAAGAATGATAATTAATTAATATAGAGTAGATGGTAGGCGAGGCCATAAACCGCAAAGTAGGTATTAGTGAGCCGAAAATCACTAGAGGAAAAATATGAGTTACGTTGACGCATTCTATGATCGCAACGACGACATTATTCGTGTCGTTGAACGCAATGACAAAGGCGAAAGGCATTATAAAGATTATCCTGCTCGCCATATCTTTTACTACTACGATCCCAAGGGTAAATTCCAAAGCATCAAGGGCGAGCCCTTAAACAGAGTTACTTGCAAAAATGTCAAGGAACTACGCAAAGAACTTGCTATCCATTCTAATAAAAAACTGTACGAAAGCGATATCAATCCAATCTACAGAACTTTAGAAGATCATTATCTCAATATCGATGCACCTAAACTAAACGTTGCATTCTTTGATATTGAAGTAGACTTTGATCCAGAAAGAGGATATGCATCTCCGGACGATGCATTTATGCCAATCACGGCTATTGCCATACATCTACAATGGTTAGACACCCTAGTATGTTTGGCTATTCCTCCTAAAACCTTAAACATGGCCGAAGCAGAAAAGGCCGTGGCTGATTTTCCTAATACTATGCTGTTCGAATCCGAAGCAGATATGTTGGATACATTCCTAAATCTAATCGAAGATGCAGATGTGTTAAGTGGCTGGAACTCGGAAGGCTTTGATATTCCTTATACTGTTAATCGTGTGGCTAAAGTTCTTAGTAAAGACGACACACGCAGATTTTGTCTTTGGAATCAGTATCCTAAAAAGAGAGAATATGAAAAGTTTGGAAAGACTGCTGTAACCTATGATCTAATTGGTCGTGTTCACTTAGACAGTCTAGAGTTATATCGCAAATACACCTATGAAGAACGCCATACATATCGACTAGATGCTATCGGCGAAATGGAAGTTGGCGAAAGTAAGACTGTTTACGAAGGTACATTAGATCAACTTTATAACAACGACTTTAAAAAGTTTATTGAATATAACAGACAAGACTGCGCTCTGCTCGATAAACTAGACAAGAAACTTAAATTTCTTGACCTAGCTAATAAAATCGCACATGAGAATACAGTTCTACTACAGACAACCATGGGTGCTGTGGCTGTTACTGAGCAGGCTATTATTAACGAAGCACATCGCCGCGGCATGATCGTTCCTAATCGTAAAAAGATGGAAGAACAAGGAGACACACAGGCTGCTGGCGCATATGTTGCCTATCCCAAGAAAGGTATCCACGAATGGATTGGCTCACTGGATATTAACTCACTGTATCCATCAGCTATTCGTGCGCTTAACATGGGACCAGAAACTATCGTAGGGCAGTTAAGACCAGACGGAACCAAAGCACATATCGAAGCAGAGATTGCCAAAGGTAAATCATTTGCATCTGCTTGGGAAGGTATATTTGGATCGTTAGAATATACTGCTGTTATGAATCGTGAAGTTGGAAGAGAAATTACCATCGACTGGGAAGGCGGCGGCAGTGATACTCTTAGTGCTGCTCAGATTTACGATTTAATCTTTGACAGTAACCAGCCCTGGATGATTTCAGCTAATGGTACTATCTTTACCTATGAAAAAGAAGGTATCATTCCTGGACTGCTAGCACGTTGGTATAAAGAACGTAAAGAGATGCAGGCCAAGTTAAAGGAATGTATCCAGAGCGGAAATAAAATCGAAGAAGAATATTGGGACAAGCGTCAGTTAGTTAAAAAGATTAACTTGAACAGTTTGTACGGTGCTATTCTTAACCCCGGCTGTAGATTCTTTGACAATAGAATTGGTCAATCAACTACACTCACAGGGCGTCAAGTTGCCAAACATATGGCATCAAAAGTTAACGAAATAATCACAGGTGAATACGACCACGTTGGTAAAGCTGTGATCTATGGTGATACAGATTCGTGTTATTTTTCTGCGTATGCAACGCTGAAAAAAGATATCGAAAAGGGAATAATTCCCTGGACTAAAGAAACTGTTGTTGAACTTTATGATACTATAGGAGAAACTGTTAATGGCACATTCGTCAAGTTCATGTCAGACGCCTTCCATTGCCCCAAAACTCGAGGAGAGGTCATCAAGGCAGGTCGCGAGATTGTTGCTTCCAAAGGGCTGTTCATCACCAAAAAACGATACGCAGTCCTCTATTATGACAAGGAAGGAAAAAGAACCGACACTGGCGGCTCTCCTGGCAAAATCAAAGCCATGGGACTAGACCTTAAACGTTCAGATACTCCTGTTGTTATCCAAGACTTCTTATCAGAAGTTCTAACTAAGGTGCTAACAGGAATCGAAAAAGAAGATGTATTACAGTACATCACTGATTTCCGAACTGAATTCAAAACTAGACCTGGTTGGGAAAAAGGTTCGCCTAAACGTGCCAACAACATCACAGAATATGCTGCCAAAGAAAAGAAACAGGGCAAGGCCAATATGCCAGGTCACGTTCGAGCTTCATTAAATTGGAACACTTTGAAGCGTATGTATGATGACAAGTATTCTATGAACATCGTAGACGGAATGAAAGTTATTGTTTGTAAAATCAAAGACAATCCAATGGCTTATACTTCAGTAGCTTATCCAGTCGATGAACTTAGATTACCTCAATGGTTCAAAGAACTACCCTTCGACGATGCTGAAATGGAAACTACAGTTATCGACGAAAAGCTAGAGAACTTAATTGGCGTTCTAGAATGGGACATTAGTTCAACACGCAGTGACAATAATTTCAACAAATTGTTTGATTTTGAATGATTTCAGGGTTGATTTTCGTTCACGATCTAAATATAATCTTAATATACATGGAGACTCTCTAAATGAAAGACATTTTACAAGACATCGTAAGCCACACACAAAATCTAGGCTTCTTAACTACTGTTAAGATCACAGGCGCTGAAGATAAAACAGAAATTTTTTCTATGGCAGATGACCGTTCAGTTATTATGACTGCGGAAACTGCTAATCCTTATCCAGACATGATCGGTACGTTTGGTATGCCGCAGCTTAATAAACTCAAGTATCTCTTAGATGGTGCTGAGTACAAGGACGATGCTAAGATCACTATCACAAATGCAGAACGCAATGGTGAAACTATTCCTGTTGGTATCCACTTTGAAAACAAAGACGGCGACTTTAAAAACGACTATCGTTTTATGAATCAGGAAATCATCAACGAAAAGATGAAGACTGTCAAGTTCCGTGGTGTTAAGTGGGACGTAGAAATTGAGCCTACTGTATCATCTGTACAGCGTTTCAATTTCCAAGCAGGTGCTAACAACGAGCATCCAACATTCCTTGCTAAAACAGACAGCGGCAACCTAAAGTTCATCTTCGGTGATGCTTCGACACACGGTGGCGAGTTTGTATTTGCACAGAATGTCACAGGTAAACTAGATCGTGGCTGGACATGGCCTGTTATGCCAATCTTGAGTATCCTTAAGATCGCAGATGTAAACAACACAAAGATGAGTCTAAGTAACGAAGGTGCTATTCAAATCACTCTAGACAGCGGTTTGGCAACCTACAAGTACATTATTCCAGCACAGGCAGTTTAATGATTAAAGGTATCACACAAGCTGGTCGTTATGTAGCCGTAACAAACGGTAACGCCAGCACTTACGTGAACGGTTATTCCGGAGCACAAGGTGTTGGCAATATGCGCTACAACACTTCTACCCAGAATATGGAAGTTTTTGACGGTAACACCTGGGTACAACTTAATATGAGTTACGCTTCGGTGGGCCTAAATGGCGAGGCAGAATCATTGCTTGACTGGGCACGTAAAAAGCGTGATGAAGAATTGGCTTGGGAATCGTTGGCACAAGAAAATCAGGCTGTTAAAATAGCATTAGAAAACCTAAATAAGGCAAAGCAGCAGTTAGACATTACTGCTAAATTAGCGAGAGAATATGAACAAACAACCAATTAATTTAACACCATTACAAAAGGACTATGCAGTCTACTTGCCTGCGATTAGTTCTTTCTATTCCACGTATGTAGACAAACAACGCAAAGAAGAGTTCGTTCCTAACGATCGTATTCCGCAAGGTTTTGATCGTGGCATCGAAGGAATGAACTTTCTAAATCCTGAACAGGGCTATTTTTATTACAAATATGCTTTGTATTCAGCAGGTCATGCACAACTAGACATTGAAAAAAGTCTAGATCAAGAACTGATGATCCAACAAAGAGATCGCGGTGCTACAATGATCTTAGGTGACTCCGGCGGTTATCAGATCGGTAAAGGTGTTATTAAATTCGATTGGCAAAACTTCGAAGGTCCTGCTGCTAACAAAGTTCGTGAAAAAATCTTGACATGGTTAGATGTTACTGCTGACTGGTCTATGATGCTGGACGTTCCTACTTGGGCCTGTGACCATATCCATAGTCCAAAGACTGGATTGAAAACATTCGAAGACTGCTTAGAAAAAACTCAATTCAATAACAAATATTTTATCGAAAATAGAATCGGTGCTGCCAACGGCGGTACTAAATTCCTTAATGTTCTACAAGGTGCTAACTGGGATACCGCAGAAGCTTGGTATCAGGGTGTTAAAGAATTTTCAGATGTAAGTAAGTACGGTGATAGAGCTGCTGAAGGTTGGGCTATGGGTGGTGCTAATATGTGTAAAATGCCTGTTACCCTAAAGCGTCTTATCACTATGAAGTTTGACGGTATGTTGGAAGGCAAGGATTGGATGCACTTCCTAGGTACCGCACAGTTAGATTGGAGTTGTTACTTAACTAGTATCCAACGTCAGATTAGAAAGCATATAAATGAAAACTTCACTATTTCCTTTGACTGCGCATCACCTTTCATCGCAACAGCACACGGACTGGTATATACTAACGCCCAGCATACCCCTAAGCGATGGAGTGTTATCATGGACAAAGCCCCGGACAATAAGGGTCTTGCCGGACGGCACGATATACCTTTTCCTTTCGAGTCCGAAGTTGGTCGCAGACTTACGATCGCAGATATCTGCCACTATGCTCCAGGAATGCTAAACAAGATCGGCAAAGAAGGTAAAACGTCTTGGGATAGTTTTGCCTACGCTTTAATGATGGGTCATAATGTTGAGTGCCATATCAAAGCTGTTCAACGTGCTAATCAATTGATGGATATCGAACTGTTAAACAAACCTAGAATGAATTGGAGAACTTATCGTGCCAAAGTCAAAGACAACGACTTCAGCGATGAGATTTCTGATTGGGTTCCGAGAAACATTCTTTACTTTGACAGCTTTGTAGAAGAATTGTTTGCCTGTTCAGATAAAGAAACTGCCTTTGAATTGATCGAAACTGCTACTACATTAGGTTTCCTAAATGGTGTAGAAGGTGCTCGTTTGCGTGGTGGTGTTAAGAGTATTGCTAATTCTCTGTTCTACGAAGAAGGACAAGAAGATAAAGCAGCCTATGAGGACGAGCGTGAAGATGATGAGTTGGATAAGCTGGTTGCAGAATAAGGAGTCAACTATGTATGAATCTAGAATCAAGCATTTAGAAGAAGCTCACCGTGTTTTGGACAAACAAATCGATACTTTGGAAAAGACCGGCAAGTTTACAGACGAGCATTTGAATACTTTGAAGAAACAAAGATTGACATACAAGGACGAAATTGCTAAACTACATAGACTGCAATGGGAATACGAAAGAGAAACAATTCATTATGACGACGATGAAAGATAAAAAAATCAAAGTCAAAGAACCAAACCAATTTGCCCTTAACAGAGGGCAAATTGAAAAACTTGCTAAAATGGCTGCTCACTTCAAAGAAGTTGAGTGGTTTACTCTCGAAGAAAATAATAGCAGCGGAATCGGTCCTACCGTTGTTGTCAAATTTAACCTATTCAACGATAGCGATAAGGACATCGATACTACCGTTGATATCACTGACGTAACTACCTGGTAATGCGTAAAGAGCTAGACGAAGCACTCTGTGCCAAGTATCCCAAGATCTTTAAGGACAGGCACGGAGATATGAAAGAAACTCTGATGTGTTGGGGATTTGAATGCGGCGATGGCTGGTATCAAATCCTTGACAGCCTCTGCGGTCAAATTCAAAATTATACCGATTGGAAAAATCGCAGTGCTGAAGCAGGCTATAAAGACTGGACTCCTGTTCCGCAGGTAGTAGCAGTACAGATCAAAGAAAAATTTGGTGGCTTGCGTTTCTATTACGAAGGCGGAGATGATCATATTTCAGGCATGGTGCGTATGGCCGAATCCTGGGCATCTGTTACCTGTGAAGAATGCGGTGCTCTTGGAAAAATGAGAAACGGTGGTTGGATCCGCACACTTTGTGATAAACATGAAGAAGAACGTGCAACTCGATTCGCTAAAGACAACGGGCTCGAATTATGAAATGTAATTACTGCGGCGAAGAAATGAAATCCAATTGTAATTGGCGACAGGGTCGCTGTCCTCATCTTCCTAGTATGCTCGATCAAATTCTTTCAGATCCTTACAAATCTCGATATCTTAATTTAATCAACTCAATTAAAAACATCTTTAAAAGAGGCAAATAATGGCTAATTGGAAAGTATCTCCTTACTATAAAAAATCCTGCGAAGAACACGAGCATTATACTAAAGACGGCATGACTATTATCCGTAAGACCGGATATCGGGGTGCTAGTTTTTATGTTGAAACTAATGACGACAATCCTCCAGAATTTGAATTTGATTTTGTTCCAGGCGGAGATGGGAAAAAAGACAGCATTGACATGTATAATGCCTTCGGTAATAACATCGAAAACGTCGAACTTGAATCAATGTGGGACGGCTGTTGGGAAGATATTGAATGGCCCGAAGACATGGATGAAGAAGAACAAGAACGTCTTCAGGAACTTATAGAGGAAGAAGGCGACATCTATGATGTGCTTGAAAATCAAGAAGGCTGGAGTCAAATCGAAACCGAAGCATGGATTTGGGGACCTATCCTTATCGAAAATGACGCTGGGGAAACGGTACGTATTATTGTTGCGGATGAAGACGGAAACGTAACCGACTACAAGGATGAGTAATGGAAAAACTCTATCGTATTACTCCCCTAGAAAAGAAGTCAGTCGAATACTTTGTTGACGTATTCGAACGCTTGCCAGATGGTACTATTCGTGGCTTTGATGTCACCGAAGTATGGCGTTGGGGATTTGGCTTCCGAGAAGAAGACGAACCCGTTTGGAAATTTGAAACAGATCGTGTACACTGTAATCCTCAGGTGGGTTGGGGTTGTGAGCTTGACGACCTTATATCTGTTTATGTAAACTTTAGTGACGGATTTACTGAAGAAGAAAAAGAAGAAATCGAAGCTATCTTACGTTACGAAAAAGAAGATGAAGATGGTCGTTGTGGCACTGCTTGGTTGTACGACGGCGATCATAACTGGGAAATCGAAGACGATCATGTAGCTATACTTGGACCTGTAAAAATTGATCTAGTAGATGCTAATGGGTATGGAGATAGTGCTGTTTTAGAAGAAAATGTGGAGCCCTACGACGATGAAGCGTGATTATGCAGAAGGCACATTAGAAGATGTGAACTTTTTTATTGGAAACGAAGTCGAACACACACCTGTATTCGGAATGCGTACATTATTTGTAACAGGTGTGCAAAACGAACAAGTTATTGAACACATCCTTAATGAAGAAAATTCCTATATAGATAAAGAAAGACACATTAAACATATCTTTTTTGGTGCTAATCATAGCTTCAATCCTAAATATGACGACTATCAGGATTGGAAACAATGGGAAGATATGATTGAATACTTTCTTAAACAAGGCTATTGGTGTAGTCTTGACATTCCAATGTCAGCAGTAGAACAGTTTAACGACGGTGGATTGAACGAATACAATAAGTTTATTCCGCAAATTCGAGTACCTATCCCGTATATTAAATTGTGGAATTATAATACAATGTTAAAAATCGATGACAAAGATTTTAACGCAACTAATCCTGGGGTATGGTGCCATAACCTCAGAGATCTAATGGGTAGAGATCGTTTTACCGATTGGGATCAATATGGCAATGATGAGATAATCAAATGAGTGGTTATGGACAAGCGATTGGGTATGCTAATCAAGCTAAATCGGCAGTCAGACCCGTCCGCAAAATTAGGAAAGAAAAGAAAATGAAACTAGGCCTAAAACAAAGGTTTCGTAATTGGCTGTTTGACGAGCAGGCAAACGATGCAGATGTTCCTCAACTGTTAGAAACAGATAGGCTGTCTAGCGAAGGCATGCGTATGCAGATTTACAAGGCTAGTGGCGGCTATGTTGTAGAGACCCGCACATACGATCATCATAAAGATCGTAATCTTAATTCTATGCACGTTATCACTGAAGATCAAGATCTTGGTGATGCGTTAGGTAAAATTGTTATGATGGAGGCTTTGAAAAGATGAAACACCCAGATCTTAAAATTACAAATATTACTATTAAAAATGAACCTGCATTTAGAGTCAGGCTAGAATCTTGGGAAGCTATTGCTCCTAAAGGACTTTTAGCAGTTGATATTATTCAAGAATGTCTCGACGATAAAGGCGAAGTTTCTTCTTCTAGTACATACAATTTTCATATGACTAGAGACGAAATCAAAACTCTCTGCGAAGGATTAATGTCAGTATGATTATCCGACAAGATCAAAGACCAAATAAAATGATTTGGGTTACTTTCCGCAAGGAAGGTATCCACAAGTATCCTGCGGCACTAACAGATCCTAATCTAGCCACAGGCGACGAATACGATGTTAGTTTTCTAGGGTACCCGCATCGTCACATCTTCCACTTTCGTGTTTGGATTAATGTAACACATAATGATCGTGATATTGAGTTTATTCAGTTCAAGAGATGGTTGGAATCATTGTATAATGATGCTACACTAAAACTTGACTATAAAAGTTGTGAGATGATGTCAGATGAATTACATGACGTCATAACACAGAAGTATCCAGGCCGTGAGGTTTGGATTGAGGTCTCCGAAGACGGAGAAAATGGTTCATTTATCAAATATTAATTTAAGGAAATACAAAATGGCGAATCCTGCCTGGCTTAACAAATATCTTACTATGAAACCGGAAGTTAATAAGGTGTTTGATGATCTAGATCGATATCTAGATTTTTGCCGACTTGAACTAAGGGATTTCAATCCCTCTCACTTGTACGATAAAAATAACGATAATTATCGTGCATTCCTAAATAGTCAACGTCCTCCACGTCAATGGCAGGACCGAGGTGAGCGTAAGCCCTATCAAGGTAAGAATCCACGCTATGGCCAAAGTTTTTCTCGTTGATCTAGAAGCGGTAGAAACAAGATACACAGGTGAGTGGAAAAACCACTTGCCTGCTCTGTTACGAAAGAGGGGTCACAATGTTCAAGTTATCTCTGGTCCTACGGACATTCCTAATGCCACTACTCCTGGCGCCTTTCTTAATTTTGGCGGGACTAACATATATAAGTCTAGCCAAGTTGAGCAGATTGGTCGCTTGTTTTGCGCCGGATCAGTTAGTGCTAATGATCACTTTATCTTTACTGATGCTTGGCACCCGGGTATCATTAATTTAAAGTATATGAGTGAACTTCTTAACATTCCTGTTAAGATTCACGCATTGTGGCATGCTGGCTCATACGACCCTCAAGATTTCTTAGGCAGACTTATTGGCGATGCCAAGTGGGTCAGACATGCCGAGAAAAGTTTCTTTCATGCTATCGACTACAACTATTTTGCCACAGACTTTCATATCGACATGTTTGGCTTAAATTTGGTCGGGTTTGATAGAGAAACTCTTGAGCATACTTACATTCAAAATAAAAAAATTGTAAGAACTGGTTGGCCTATGGAATATATGGCTGATGTGTTATCCATGTACAAAGGCATGGAAAAGAAAAATGTTATTTTATTTCCTCATCGCATCGCTCCAGAAAAACAGTTGCCAATTTTTGAAGATCTAAAAAAACATCTTCCCCAATATGAATTCCGTGTATGTCAAGAATACCCGCTGACTAAAAACGAGTATCACAATATGTTAGGTGAATCTAAACTGGTGTTTTCAGCTAACCTACAAGAGACCTTAGGAATTAGTTGGTACGAAGGTGCCATTGTAGATGCTATACCTATGGTGCCAGATCGTTTAAGCTATAGTGAAATGGCGTTGGACGAATTTAAGTATCCGTCCGAATGGACAGAATCGTTTGAATCATATACTACACACAGAGACAAGGTAGTTGCTAAAGTAATTGACTATATGGAAAATTATGAAAAGTATCTACCACGCCTAAATAAACAGGTAGATGTATTAACAACAAACTTCTTTAGTTGCGATAATCTACTGGAGATGTTAAAATAATATGTCATCCACGACTATAACTCGGAGAAAAAATTGACAAGTAAATTTAAACCAGATCCTGTGCTAAACACAGAGATCGATAAGACATTTGTAAAAGACGAATACGAACCTTTAGGCAAACCAGTCTTTATTAAAAAAGAAACAGCCCTGGACGCTATGGCAGGCGACGGTGGCTATCAAGAAGCATATCTTGCAGACGTTATCCGCACTAAGATGAAACGTGACAACAAGCGTTTCTGGGCAGGCGATAATATCAGTGAATATGTCACTGAAGAAATGAAATACAAGCTCATCGACGAGGCAACAGAAGCGTTTGAACTTGTATTAGATAGACTTTTAATTGATCGTGAGAACGATCCTAATAGTCACGGTACTGCTCGCCGATTGGCTAAGATGTATTTTAATGAAATTATGGCAGGTCGTTATGACCCTGCTCCGGGCGCGACAGCGTTTCCGAATGATAGTGAGGATAGATATGAAGGCATGTTGGTTGTTCGTAGTGAGTTGCGTAGTATGTGTAGTCATCATCACCAACCCGTTAGTGGCGTTGCTTATATTGGCATTATTGCCGCTCAAAAACTTATTGGCTTATCTAAGTACACACGCATCGCCCAGTGGTGTGCCCGACGAGGTACTCTCCAGGAGGAGCTTTGTAATGATATTGCTAGGGAAATCGAAAAAGCCACAGGTGCGAAAGACCTAGGCGTTTACATTCAGGCCACTCACGGATGTTGCGAGAATCGTGGTATTATGGCACACTCTAGTCTAACACAGACTACGGTACTCAAAGGTGCTTTTAAAGACGATGGCAACACAAAGAAAGAGTTCTTTGATAACATTAAACTGCAACAAGAATTTGCTCCGAGGTAATCATGAATTCAGTAGACATGGCTAACGATCTAATCAATCGTGCTAAAAATCTAAAGAAGTTTGAAGTAAAGCGTATGCTAGAAGACGGCATTCTTTTTAACGGTCCTGTACCATTTGATATCAAAGGCAAAGACGACTGCTATTGGATCTATGCCTATGCTGTCACCCAAGAAGAAGCAGAAGCACAAGTCGATGCATGGTTGAAAGATAAAGCATGATCACTTCACTGCTCGACGAGCTAATGGTCCAACAACAGTTGCCTGCTACTGATCGTCGAGAGTGGGCCTGGCAGCATATGGTCGCTGTTATCATGCTTAATCAAACTGGAAGAAAGGCAGTCAAATATGTGCTGCCTCTGTTTCTAGATCGGTGGCCCGGTCCCGGTGAATTTCTATGGGCTATGGAAGATGAAGTCAAAGAAGTAATTTGGCCTTTAGGAATGTATAATACTCGTTTCAAAAGGCTCAAACGTATGACCGCCGACTTCTTGACTTGGGACGGAAATGATGCTACAATGTTATATGGAATAGGAAAATACGGTAGCGATAGTTATGAAATATTTTTCAAACAAAACTATACTGTAGAACCTACTGATAAAGAACTGAAGCGATATCTCGCTGAGGAGATTTTTAATGTTTCTGAAACTGCTTGAACGACTGGGCCGTAAGCGTATCATTTTTGATCGCGTACACAATGAACCGTATCTAGAACGGTATTATCTCTTTTTAAAAGAGAGAGAACGTTTTCCTTTTAACGTTTTCTTGCACAAGTTCCTAAAAGGCGATCCCGACGATGTTCATGATCATCCCTGGCCTTACGCTACACTTATTTTGAAAGGTGGATACTATGAATGGGTTCCGCAGTTTAACGCAGACGGTACTAAATCATGTGAAGTACGTAAATGGAGAGGACCCGGCCATTTTCGTATATGTAGTCCTAATTCTTATCATCGCATTGAGCTTAAGCCTGGGGTAACTGCCTGGACATTATTCATGCCCGGACCTCACAAACGTGATTGGGGTTTCTTAGTTAACAATAAATGGATTCAACACGAACAATACCTCAAGGAAAGATATGAACAAGCTCATAATCAATAACAAACAATTAAAAGGTTTAGTCGCTAAAATCTGTAGAGAAATTACAAATAGTAATTGGAGACCGGACTATGTAGTGGGATTAACTCGCGGTGGGTTGATCCCTGCTGTTATGATCAGTCATTACTTTGGTGTTCCCTGCGAAACTCTTAAAGTCAGTCTACGAGACGGCGGTGAGTGCGAAAGTAATCTGTGGATGGCCGAAGATGCTTTCGGTTATGTTAACAATGAAAGGTATGTAGAAGACGAAAATGATGTAGGTAGCATCCTAGAAGCTGCCAGCGATCTTTTAGAACAAGGCGACGGCTACAAAAATATCCTTATTGTTGATGACATCAATGATACCGGTGCTACCGTTAACTGGATCATTAACGATTGGCCTAGCAGTTGCTTCCCAAATGATTCTCGTTGGGAAAATGATGTGTGGAACGTCAATGTGCGGTTCGCTATGTTAGTTGATAATCTAGCCAGCGATGCTATGATCAAAATGGATTATACTGGCATGGAAATTAACAAAGCAGAGAACGATGTCTGGGTGGACTTTCCTTGGGAAGATTGGTGGACCAAATGATTGATGCTAAAGTAAAAATTCATTGTACAGATAACGGCAAAGATGTCGAAGCTCATATTCTCAATTATAAACCTCGAGTATTTTTAGAAGTGGCTTTTCAAACTGTGAAACTAAGAATGATTTATAAAGAAAATACTAAAGTTTTCTTCGGTAGTTTAATGGGTCGAGAATTTGTGATCAAAGAAGATGCGTTACCTCAAGAAAATCGCAAGGAGTATCAAAGATGAAGAATGACGGTACAAACAAAGTAATGCTGGCGCAGCCTCCATTCATAGAAGATTCAAAAGCACCGTGGACTGAACTAGTTGAAGAAGACTATCATGTTAGAGTATTTGCCGACAAATATCCAGTAACAGAAGGTCACTTGTTGTTTGTGCCTAAATATAACACAGTTCATGTGTTAATGGATTGTTTTGAACAAGCAGTACAAGATGGTATTCAGCGAGTTCAGATTGGCGAATGGGACGGATTTAATGTCGGCTTTAATTATGGACAAGCCGCTGGACAAACCGTTGAATGGCCACATGTACATCTTATCCCAAGACGTAAGGGCGATATGGAAGATCCCACAGGCGGTGTGCGTCACGTAATCCCTGAAAAGGGAAATTATAAAAAAGGAAAATAAAATGCAAGTAAAGGTCAGTGAAAAAATTGGAACTTGCGGCTGCGGTCGCAGTCCAACAGGTGATTGTATAGGTTGGCATGGATTAACTGAAGATGCCTACAAAGAAGCACTCTCAACTTGGGAAATTGAAAATTATAAAAAGCAGGCACAAGAACTATGGAATGATTCTTGTACTTCAGGGAGAGCAGAATGAGAAAAGAAATGATCGGTGTTTTAAAACAACACTTCGAAGCACACATTCTTAAACACAAAATGAATGTGGATATTATGTTAGCCAATCCTATGGCTATTCACGATCATACAGATCTTATGGACGCTATTGAAAAAGAAGTAGCTCAGATCGCCGAATACATGGATAAACTGGAAGTAATGGAAAAATATTTCAATGATTGAAATCTCAGTCCCATGGAAGAATCAACCCAACGTTTGGTGGAATGAAACATGTGCCGATGTTGTTGAACACTTTGGTCTTCCCGGGGATCGGTACACTACTGAGATCAACGAAAATGAAATGAAGTTCTTTTTTAAAGACGAGAGAGATGCCTTATTGTGCAAAATAATGATCAGCGACAAGATTTAATTAGCCGGATCGCAGTAATCGTACTTGTTATTGTTTCTGTTTCTATCTTAGTATACAATGACTTTGGTAGAGGTAGAACCGTTGTCTATGATTGCAGAGATGCACACTGGCATCCAGATATTCCTATAGAAGTTAAGAAAGAATGCGCTAAGTTATTCTACGAAGAATGGAAGAGAAAAGAAGATGAAAGACAAAATGAAAAGGGCATACATGAAAACCGCCCAAATATTCTCAGAACTTAGTCAAGCTCGTAGATTACACGTCGGTGCGATCATTGTTAAAGACGATAGAATCATTTCAATCGGCTATAACGGAATGCCTAGTGGTTGGGATAATAACTGCGAAGATAAAGAATGGATGGATCGTAGCGCAGGCGGTTGGCTTAATCCTGATGAGATTTACGAACGCTGGCCGTTGGTTGAATACAACGAAGACGCAGAGGAAGAATATCGATATCGCCTTGTGACTAAACCAGAAGTTCTGCATGCCGAAACTAATGCTATTGCCAAATTGGCTAAAAGTACAGAAAGCGGTAATGGGGCTAGTTTATTTGTCACCCATAGTCCTTGTTTGGACTGTGCAAAGTTAATCTATCAAAGCGGTATTAATTCTGTATTTTATAGAGAAAGCTATAGAAGTGAAGAAGGTATAAAATTTTTGGAGAAATCAGGTGTCGCAGTCGAAAAGTTGGACTTTAACGATTGAAGAAGATCCTGTCACAGGAGATGGTATCTTAACCTTTCCTCCTGATCTTTTAAAAGAAGCAGGGTGGAAAGAAGGAGATTGTTTACATTGGATCGACAATCATGACGGTACATGGGGGTTGATCAAGGAAGACTTGACATCCTTCATTAATAAAGGTATAATAAAGAATGAGTAAAATAAAAATTGCAGAGCTGTTTTACAGCGTTCAAGGCGAAGGACGTTATATGGGCGTTCCTTCTGTGTTCTTAAGAACATTTGGTTGCAACTTCAAATGTGCTGGCTTTGGTATGCCTAAAGGCGAACATAGTGCAGAAGTAGAAGCTATTGCCGCCAGAATATCGGAGTTTAAGAAGTATGAAGAACTTCCATTGGTTTCTACTGGTTGTGATAGTTACGCTAGCTGGGATCCTCGCTTTAAGGATCTTAGTCCAATGCTTACTAGCGACGCCATCGCAGAAAGAATCTGCGAAATTCTACCATTCAACGAGTGGCGAGAGGAGCACTTGGTCATCACCGGAGGAGAACCGCTGCTTGGGTGGCAACGTGCTTACCCCAAACTGTTAGATCATCCCAAGATGAAGAGTCTCAAAGAGATTACATTTGAAACTAACGGTACTCAAAAATTAACTAGAGAATTCAAAGAATATCTTATCAACTGGCAGATGCCTGATGTTAATTTCCATAGAGAAATTACTTTCAGTGTCAGTGCTAAATTGAGCTGTTCCGGTGAAGAAAGACACGAAGCTATTCGACCCGATGTTGTTTGTGAATATCAGGAAGTTGGTTACACATATCTCAAATTTGTTGTAGCCACTGAAGAAGATGCCGAGGAAGCTATCGAAACACTAGACATTTATCGTGCAGAAGGCTTTGAAGGTCCATGTTACTTAATGCCTGTGGGCGGAGTTGAAAGTGTTTACACATTAAATAATCGCCGTGTTGCAGAACTGGCAATGAAGAATGGATTAAGATATTCAGATCGTCTACAAGTGCCGTTGTTTAAGAACGAGTGGGGAACTTAATGAAAATTATCAAAAAACTATTTGGATTAGATAAGTTAGAATCCAATATTGAAGAAACTAGAAAGATATTGGCTGAAGCACAGGCTAAAAAAGAAGAAGTTGAAAAAGCCTTAAAAGAAGTTGAAGAACAAGCCGAATTGGCCAAACTATCTCCTAAGGAAAAAGCTACTAGAAAAAAAGAACCGTGGGTAAGTGTATTGAATACTCATGTTAACAAAGAAAATATTAGAAACGGGTTTTTTGAACTCGACTGGAACGAATACTTCGTAGCTCAATTAAAAAGAGAAGGTTACGGAGAAGAAGGCGACAAGGAAGAAGAAATTGTCGATCGTTGGTTCCGTGAGCTTTGTGCAAATATTGTCGCCGACGGTGATTACGGCGGAACTATCAATACCGGTGTTATCGATATCGCAAGTGTGAAAAGAAATAATTAATGGCCAAATTCATTCCAAAATATAGCCAACTTGACAACTTCTTTAATTTTGTGTATACTATAAAAACAAGTAATAAATTTTTGGAAAAATAATGACATACATTTTAGTTGATACAGCTAATACATTTTTTAGAGCGAGGCACGTCATCAATGGCGATGCTGATATTAAACTTGGCATGGCCTTTCATATTACCCTAAACAGCATTCGCAAAGCGTGGCAACAGTTTAACGGTAGCCACGTAATTTTCTGCTTAGAAGGAAGATCATGGCGCAAAGACTTTTATGAGCCTTACAAACGCAATCGCTCAGATGCTCGTGCTGCTCATAACGAAAAAGAACAAGAAGAAGAAAAAGTTTTTTGGGAAGCTTTTGATACATTTAAGAATTTTATTGCAGAAAAAACAAACTGTACAGTTCTACATAATCCTCAGCTAGAAGCAGACGATCTTATTGCAGGCTGGATTCAAAGTCACCCGCATGATAATCATGTTATTATTTCCACAGATACAGATTTTGTTCAACTGATTGCACCTAATGTAAAACAATATAATGGTGTTATGGAGCACGTGATTACACACGAGGGTATTTTTGATGACAAAGGTAAACCGGTTATCGACAAGAAAACAAAAGAGCCAAAACCTGCACCCAACCCAGAATGGCTCTTGTTTGAAAAATGTATGCGTGGTGATACCAGTGATAATGTCTTCTCAGCGTATCCAGGTGTGCGTACTAAAGGAACATCGAAAAAAGTGGGTCTTACAGAAGCGTTCGAAGATCGTAAGTCCAAAGGATTTGCGTGGAACAATCTCATGCTACAGAGATGGACTGATCACGAAGGTAAAGAACATCGAGTCTTAGAAGATTATGAACGCAATCGTCGATTGATCGATCTTAGTCATCAGCCAGACAATATCAAAGAAATCATCGCTACAACCATTGCAGATGCGATCTCCGAAAATAAAAACGTTAATCAAGTCGGAATTAGATTAATGAAATTCTGCAATATGTGGGATTTGAAAAAGATTTCAGAACAAGCGCAATCATATGCGGAGCCGTTAAATGCAAGGTACAACATTAAAGAAGAACAAAAGTTGTCAGTTTAAATCTACTTGTGAAATTAAAACTAACGATTGTTATAAGGAACCTATGACAGAAGAACTACACGCAAAACCGATTATAGCAGATAAATTTTGGATAGTCGAACGAGGAGGAGAAAAGTTCGCTACTCTAAGAAAAGACGAAGAAAACAGATTTGTTATGAGTAACGAAACTGGTATAAAAATTTATAACAATAAAACTGATCTTACAAAACAGTTCGGTAAAGACTTCTTCGTTGTAAAGATTGTCAAAGAAGCAGACAACAGTAATCCATGTGAGGTTCACGGATTTCCTTCTAGCACCGAACCTTACAATTCTATGTTCGATGTGAAGAGACGTCTTCCTCTTTTTACTAAAAGTAAAGATTCAAAAAGTTTATACTGCGCCGGGTATTATGTAATTCGGTTTGACAAAGGATGGGTCAAAAGTTTTTGTCCAAAATTAATTACTTTACAAAGATATGAATTTAAAGGGCCCTTTAAAACTGAACTAGAAATGAAACAGGTGCTGTCAAATGTCTCAAAGTAACTTACCAACAACTATGCCTAGCATAGAAAGACTGCTCCAACGGATTTCTATGGCTGAAAAAACTCAACAAAAAGAGATTAGAATCAGCATACAGGAAGCTAGAGAATTAACCACTGATCTAGCCCTGTTGACTTCCAAATTAGGTAAAACTGTACAAGAAATCAACGAAACTCTTAAATCTATCAAAGATTCTACTCAAACAGTCGACATTAAGTTCGACGGCGGAACTTTTTAAAGGTATAAATATATACGTGGTTAATTAGGAACACGTATATAATGAGTAGACCAAAACCTAAAGTAATACTTGAACATGCCAACAAGGAGAATTACAAGATAGAACAGATCTTGGAATCTGATGCCATCTGGGCAGTGTTCTACCAAGGCAAGCCTTTTAATCTTAAAAGCGGTAGTCTGTTAGCCAGCTATCCCGGACCCAAATATAAAAAAGTAAGTTTTTCAAATCCAGGACATGCTCATAACTTAGCTAAGAAATTGAACAGGCTATTTAAGACCAATGATTTTGCAGTTTATAAATTGGTCAGCGGCGAAAAGATTTAAAATGGATGTTAAAGATATCTATACAAAAGTATTTTTAAAATCAGCAGGCGAAGCCCACGACGAAAAAACAATCAAAGAAAAAAAGATCGAATGGTGGTATAATGTACGAACTAAAGACCAGGGCGGTCTAAGACTAACAGAAGCTGGTATTGATTTTGTTACAGAAGATGCTAAAATAAAAACATACGAAGTTGATTTACCCAGCGATTTAACAATAACTCCACAAATTTTAGTTTGGCTAGATAAGTTTATTAGCTCTCCATACTATTTCAACAAAAAACAGATCATAGTTACTGAAGAAAAAACAGCATTTGAATTATACCTATTTTCAGGCGATGTTAGAAAAATGGGATATATGAAAGCTATGTCAAAAAGATTACAGTCAGAATCTACAGTTTGAAGAAATCAACCCTATAAATATTTCACGATGAAAAACTTAAATCCATTGAACGTGATTAAGAAAAGAAAATTGAATATCATGCCTAGACACTTTTCTAAGGTAAGAGTTCAAGATTACGATCTGCATCAGGGAAAAATGGAAAACTGGATTACTTCAAAATTGAACGGAAGATACAGTATTGTAAAACTTCCCACAGTAGAAGAATCCAAGGGTGTTAATTTAACAATCTTTGTTGGTTTTGAAAATCACAGCGAGCTTACTTATTTCATGTTAGCTTGCCCACACTTTAGGAGAATTTAATGGAAGAATTAGCAGCAGCAGTAGCAGAAGATCAAGCCAAGGCTCAGCAGCAGGCACCACAACAGCCAGCTCAACAACAGCCATCGGCGGATCTTAATATCAGCGATCTAGTAGCATTAAAAAGCATTATCGAAGTCGCAAGTCAAAGAGGAGCGTTCAAAGCAGCAGAACTAGAAGCAGTAGGCAAGACTTTTAACAAGTTGAACACTTTCCTAGAATCTGTGGCCAAAAAGGAGGCCTAAAATGAGAACGACAAAACACATTGGTAAACTAAAAAACACAGGGGCTAAAGTTCTAGTAGCCTTTAGAACAGTTCCTGGAGAATCTGATAGAGCATTAGTTATTCTAGCTAATCAATTGCCAGATGCTCAACATGATTCGATTATGTCAGTAGTCGAATCGGATCAAGCGCAAGACGCTTTCGAATTCGGTGAAATTCTGTTCACAAGACCTTTTCCAGACGGAAGACCTATGCTAAAGGCATTGCAAGCTGAAGGTAGGTTACAGAAGGTGCCAACTGATTCAGTTGTTATGACACCGTCTATTGGATCTGAAATTCAACTAGATCAACTAAATCTGTTAATTGCAGAACAGAAAAACTGTACAGTAGATGAGCTATGCACATTTGTTTCTGGAGCTCCTACAACAGCCGCTGAAAAACCAGCAGCAGTTAAGAAGGTAGAAGAAACTAAAACAACCATGCAAGCATCTAGTGATCAAGTATTAGATGACAAGGACATCGCTAAAGGTTTAAGAAGTCAAGCAGACGCTTTGTATAAAGAAGCTGCAAGACTGCGTAAACAGGCAGACGATTTGGATCCGCCCCAAAAGAAATCAGCCAAGGTAAAAGAAACAGCAGATGCCTAATCCGTTATTTAAGCCGCCAAGGCATTTAGTGAAAGAGTGGCCAGAAGTATTTGAAGATCTGTATATGAACACTATGCCGGTGGCTTATTTGGAACATGTTCATTTAGAATTTCAAAACGGACGCATTTGGCAGATCGATATCAAGGAACAACTAGATAAAGAAGATGCCGAAGCCATAGCTGATCGATTATTAGATATGCTACAAGAATATAAAGAAGAAATTCAAAAGATTGATTTTAAAATTGA
>JACCDX011483285.1_pt1 | contig 25325 bp, 26 predicted proteins | sample 7449681 | NCBI WGS metagenome assembly JACCDX01 (sample SAMN15323450, study PRJNA562643) | freshwater metagenome | isolation source: river surface water | place: USA:Blue River Watershed | collected 2017-08-18
CACCACCTCGGCATCGTCGGCCTGGATGCGCGGTGCAATCTCCTGGATGACATCGCCTGAAACCAGAATGTCCGCCTCGGGCAAGTCGCCTTGCCGGTCCAGGGTGATGACGGTCGCGCCACGGATCAGGGTGCGCGCAGCCATGCTCAGGACTCCAGGCCGTCGCTGATCTTGACCGCCTCGGGCTTGAGCTCGAGGCCAGCGTCCTTGGCCACTTCCACCAGCAGCACCGAGAAGTCCACATCGTCGTAGCCTCGGCCAATCAGGCGTGAAACCGATTCACGCGTGGCCGCCGCGGCGGGCATCGACACGCCTTGCGCCTTGGCCGCGGCCATGCCGAGATCCAGGTCCTTCAGCAACAGCTTGGGCGTGAAGGTGACCTGTTCAAACGTGAGGTTGGACAGCACCGGCGTCTTGTAGCGGGTGTACATCGAGCCCAGCACCGAGTCGTTGATGCTCTCCAAGAACACGTGGCGCGGAATGCCCGCCTTCTCGGCCAGCACGGTGATCTCGCACAGGTTCTGGATGACCACGCCGAACATGGTGTTGTGGGCAATCTTCCACACACGCGCCAGTTCGCCCTCACCCACCCACATGCACTTGCGGGACATGGCGCGCAGATAGGGCTCAGCCAGGTCATACAGATGCTTGGGGCCCGAGGCCACCACCAGCAGCTTGCCGGCCTTGGCCACCTTGGCATTGCCCGACACCGGCGCACACAAGTAGGCCACGCCCAGGGCCTCCAGGCGCTCGCGCACCTCGGTCGACCCCTCCTGCGAAATGGAGGAGCTGTCGACCACCAGACGCGGCAGGGTCTTGCCCGTCACCAAGCCCCCCTCACCAAACAGGACTTCTTTCAGATCGTCGGTGGTGGACACCATGGTGAACACCGTTTCGCAGGCGGCCAGGTCGAGCTTGCGGTCAACCAGTGTGGCGCCGTACTCAACCAGCGGTTCGGCCTTGCTGCGCGTGCGGTTCCAGATGTCCACGCCATGTCCCGCTTTGGTCAGTCGCTTGACCATTGCCTCGCCCATGCGCCCCAACCCGATCCAGCCTACTTTGTTTGCCATGTATTTCTCCTCATCACCATGGATATTCAACATTCACAACCCGAGCCCGCTTCTGACATCGGGCCACAAGCACTTGATTTGTGAGCGGCCTTACACGCGCTCGAGAACGACAGCGATACCCTGGCCCACGCCAATGCACATGGTGCACAACGCGTAGCGTCCACCGCTGCGGTGCAGTTGGTTGACCGCCGTGGTGGCCAGTCGTGCGCCGCTGGCGCCCAGCGGATGACCCAGTGCGATCGCGCCACCATTGGGGTTGACGCGGGGATCGTCGTCTTGCAATCCGAGTTGGCGCAGGACCGCCAGGCCTTGTGCGGCAAAAGCTTCGTTCAACTCAATGACGTCGATCTGCGCCAGGCTCAGACCGGTGAGGGCCAGCACCTTTTGGGTCGCGGGCGCCGGACCGATGCCCATGATGCGCGGGGGCACGCCGGCGGTGGCCATGCCCACCACACGGGCGCGCGGTGTCAGGCCATGCTTGGCCGCTTCGGATTCGCTGGCCAACAGGATCGCACAGGCGCCATCGTTAACGCCGCTGGCATTGCCCGCGGTCACCGTGCCATCGGGGCGCACCACGCCTTTGAGCTTGGCCAGGGTTTCCAGGCTGGTTGCGCGCGGATGCTCGTCCTTGCTCACCACGATGGCGTCACCCTTTTTCTGCGGGATGGTGACCGGGGTGATTTCGCTGTCAAAGACGCCTGCCTGTTGCGCGGCCACGGCCTTCATCTGACTGGCCAGCGCCATGCGGTCCTGGGCTTCGCGCTCAATCTTGAAATCGGTGGCGACGTTCTCGGCCGTTTCGGGCATGGAATCGACGCCATATTTTTCTTTCATCAGCTTGTTGATGAAGCGCCAGCCAATAGTGGTGTCATACACCGCGTTGCTGCGGCTGAAAGCGGTGTCGGCCTTGGGCATTACAAAGGGGGCGCGGCTCATGCTCTCCACACCACCGGCAATCATCAGGCCGGCCTCGCCAGCCCGAATGGCACGGGCCGCCGTGCCCAGGGCATCCAGACCCGACCCGCACAGACGGTTGAGGGTGGCGCCCGGCACCTCGATGGGCAACCCGGCCAGCAGACTGGCCATGTGGGCCACGTTGCGGTTGTCTTCACCCGCCTGGTTGGCACAGCCAAAGATCACATCGGTCACTGCCTGCCAATCGACCCGGGTATTGCGTGCCATGAGGGCCTTCAGCGGAATGGCGCCCAAATCATCGGTGCGCACACCGCTGAGCGAGCCACCGTAGCGGCCAAAGGGGGTGCGGATGGCGTCACAAATAAAGGCTTGGGTCATGTCGAATCCTCGTCAAAATTTCAATCGTTCGTGCGCCGCCGGGTGAGCGGCGCAGGGGGGCCGATCAAGCGGCAATGGGCAAACCGATGATACGGCTGAGCTCATCCAGGCTGAGCCCGGGCACCAGGTCAATGATCCTCAGACCGTCAGGCGTGCACGCCAGCGTGCCCAGGTCGCTGTAGATGCGCTTGACACAGGCCAGCCCCGTGATGGGGTAGGTGCACTGTGACACCACCTTGCTCTGGCCCTGCTTGGTCAGCAAGTCCATCATCACCCAGGTCTGCTTGGCCCCGATGGCCAGATCCATGGCACCGCCCACGGCGGGCACCGCACCGGGCTCGCCGGTGTGCCAGTTGGCCAGGTCACCGGTGGCGCTGACTTGGAAAGCCCCCAACACGCAAATGTCGAGATGACCGCCACGCATCATGGCAAAGCTGTCGGCATGGTGGAAGTACGCCCCGCCCGCCAGCAAGGTGACGGGCTGCTTGCCCGCGTTGATGAGGTCGTAGTCCTCCTGGCCGGGGGCCGGCGCCGGGCCCATGCCCAGAATGCCGTTCTCGCTGTGCAGCAACACCTCGCGCGAGGCCGGGATGTGGTTGCCCACCGTGGTGGGCATGCCGATGCCCAGGTTGACCGTGGCGCCTTCGGGAATGTCTTGGGCCACGCGCGCGGCCAGTTGGTCTTTGGTGCGACGGGTGTAGCTCATGCCTTGATACCTCCGGCCTGGGTGACCACGCGGTCGATCAGCACCACCTGGTGCACAAAGATACCGGGCGTGACGATGGTCTCCGGGTCGAGTTGTCCCAGCTCCACCACCTCGTGGACAGTGGCCACGGTGCGCTTGGCTGCCATGGCCATGACGGGCCCAAAATTGCGCGCGGCCTTGCGGTAGGTCAGGTTGCCCCAGCGGTCGCCGCGCTCGGCACGGATCAGCGACAGATCGGGACGGATCGGGTACTCGAGCACATAGTGACGTCCATCGATTTCACGGGTCTCTTTGGGTGTGCCATCAGCCTTGAGCGCTAGCTCGGTGCCATACCCCGTGGGGGTGAAGAAGGCCCCAATGCCGGCACCCGCCGCCCGCAGACGCTCAGCCAGGTTGCCCTGTGGCACGAGCTCCAGCTCGAGCTTGCCGCTGCGGTAGAGCTCATCAAACACATACGAATCCACCTGCCGCGGAAAGCTGCAAATGATTTTGCGCACACGGCCCGTCTTGAGCAGGGCGGCAATGCCGTACTCGGCGTTACCCGCGTTGTTGTTCACCAGGGTGAGGTCACGGGCACCTTGGGCAATCAGGCCGTCAATCAGCTCGGCCGGGATGCCGGCTGTGCCGAATCCGCCGATGGCCACCACCGCACCATCGGGGGTGCCAGCCAGTGCCTGTTCAATGGAGGGGGCTATCTTGTTGATCATGGGGGCTATTATGGGACGCGTCGCAAACCGGGGCAGTAGCGTGGGAGATTGACGCCGCTTGCCATGGCGGCTGCCGCATACAGCACAATCCGAGCATGTTCACGCCCTCTCAAGAAGATGTGCGCCGGTTCTTCTGCGCCGTCCATCGCAAACAACAAGCCGGTGAGCCGCTGGATGCATTGGAAACCCTGGCAGGCCAGTGGGTCGACCGCCACCCCGAGTACCACGCCGATTTGTCCGATGCAGAGGCAGCGGTGGTTCGGGTGTATGAAGTGCAAGAGGGCCGGGAAAACCCTTTCCTGCACCTGTCCATGCACTTGTCCATCAGCGAGCAGTGCTCCATCGATCAGCCCCGGGGGATTCGGCAAGCCGTTGAGTTGTTGGCTGCACGGCGCGACTCGATTCACCAGGCGCACCACGAAACCATGGAGTGCCTGGGACGCATGGTGTGGGAAAGCCAGCGCAGCGGCAGGCCACCCGATGGCGCGGCCTACATCGACGAGGTACAGCGCCGGGCCACGCGAGACTGAACGCCAGAAACACAAAAGCCAGACACAAGGTCTGGCTTTTGCATGGAGACCGGCCAGGCCGGTGTCGTGCAACGATCAACGGAAGCGCGACTGCGGCACGACCTTCATCTCACCGGGCTGACTGGCGATGTACTGGGCCAGCTGCTTGAGCTCGGCGTTGGTGAACTGCTTGGCGATGCCACCCATCACGCCGTTGTTGCGGCCCCAGGAAGCCTGACCTTCGGTCTTGTAGGACTTGAGAGCCACAAACAGGTAGTCGGCATGCTGGCCACCAATCTTGGGGTAGGACGGGTCGATGGGCTTGCTGTAATTGGCACCGTGACAGGAGTTGCAAGCACCTTTCTTCAGCAGGTCGGCCACGGGACCAGTGGCCTCCTTGACGGTCTCAGGCGCGGCCTGAGGGGCGCCGTGTGTGGAGTAGTAAGCGGCGATATCGGCCATATCCTGGTCGGTCAGCGATTCAGCAATGCCGCGCATGGTGGGATGCTTGCGCTCACCTTTTTTGTAGGCATTGAGCGAGGAGACGATGTACTTGGCACCTTGCCCGGAGATCATGGGCACGCGGTAGACCTCAGGGAAGCTGGCCTGGTAACCGATGATGCCGTGGCAACCGATGCACATGGCAATCTTTTTCTCGCCAGCCTTGGCGTCGCCCTGGGCGTCTTGCGCCAAAACCGGGGTGGTCACGCAAGCGACAAGCGAAACAAAAACAAAGGACAATAACTTGTTCATTTTGGACTGACAATCAAGTGCAACAAGGGACCAGATGGGCGCAGGCAGGCCAACGCCAACCGCGCATTATATCGATCCCTTCCGAGTCATTCTGTAAGCTAGACGTAGCTTTTGCCCAACCGCTCACCACCATGAAATTCCAAGGTTCCGACAATTACGTGGCCACCCAGGACCTGAAACTGGCCGTCAACGCAGCCATCACCTTGAAGCGCCCCCTGCTGGTCAAGGGCGAGCCAGGAACCGGCAAAACCATGCTGGCCGAGGAAGTGGCCCAGGCCCTGGGACTGCCGCTCATTCAGTGGCACATCAAATCCACCACCAAGGCCCAGCAGGGCTTGTATGAATACGATGCAGTGAGCCGCTTGCGCGACAGCCAGCTGGGTGACGAGCGGGTCAAAGACATCCAGAACTACATCATCAAGGGCGTGCTGTGGCAGGCGTTCACCGCCGAAGAACCCGTGGCCCTGCTGATCGACGAGATCGACAAGGCCGACATCGAGTTTCCGAACGACTTGCTGCGTGAACTCGACCGCATGGAGTTTTATTGCTACGAAACGCGTGAACTCATCAAGGCCAAAACGCGCCCGCTGGTGTTCATCACCTCCAACAACGAAAAGGAACTGCCAGACGCCTTCTTGCGCCGGTGCTTTTTTCACTACATCAAGTTCCCCGACGCCGACACCATGCGTCAAATTGTGGATGTGCACTTCCCCACGCTCAAGAAAGACCTGCTCACGGTCGCCCTCAAAACCTTTTACGACGTGCGCAACCTGCCCGGCCTGAAGAAAAAGCCCAGCACCAGCGAGTTGCTGGACTGGCTCAAGCTGCTGGTGGCCGAGGACATCCCGCTGTCAGCCCTGCAATCGGCCGACGAAAAAGTGGCTGTGCCCCCGTTGGTGGGCGCACTGCTCAAGAACGAACAGGATGTGACGCTGTTCGAGAAGCTGGTGTTCATGCAAAGTCGCAACCGTTAAGTCTCGGGGGACACCATGTCACGCCAACTGCTGATCGAAGGCCTGACCGACGCGGTCGGTTTTGTCGTGGGTTCGTTGCTCGGCTTTGGTCTCGGTCGCCTGGTGGGGCTGGAGTTATTTGCCGAGGGCTACAGCGCGGGCAGCCTGGTGGCCATTGCCCTGGTTGGACTGGGTGGCGGCATGGGTCTCCAGGCCATGCGCCACCTGCGCAGCCGCTCTGCGCCGCCCGGAGATGCGCCATGATCACCATCACCCCGCTGGTGCTGCAAGGCCCTCATGCGCGCTTGGAGCCCCTGGCTGCGCATCACCATGACGACCTGGTGGAAGCCGTGCGAGATGGCGAACTCTGGAACCTCTGGTTCACCTTCATTCCCACGCCTGACCGTATGCAGGCCGAAATCGAGCGTCGCCTGCAACTGCAATCGCAAGGCAGCATGCTGCCCTTCGCGGTGATCGAGCCCAGTTCAGGCAAAGCCGTGGGCATGACCACCTACATGAATATCGACAGCGCCCACCACCGTGTCGAAATCGGCTCGACCTGGTACCGGCGCAGCGTGCAGCGCTCGGCCCTGAACACCCAGTGCAAGCGGCTGTTGCTGTCTCACGCCTTTGACACACTGGGTTGCATCGCGGTGGAATTCCGCACCCACTGGTTCAACCACGACAGCCGCAACGCCATCGAGCGTCTGGGCGCCAAACTGGACGGCGTGTTGCGCTCGCATCAGATCGCGCCCAACGGCTCCCTGAGAGACACCGTGGTGTACAGCATCATCGCCAACGAGTGGCCGGCGGTTCGCTCCCACCTCGACTATCAACTGGCTCGCCCGCGGCCTGTTCTCTGAGGGGCGACCACCATGCTGATCGATTTCTTCTACACCCTGCGTGCGGCCAAGGTGCCGGTGTCCGTCAAGGAATACCTCTCCCTGCTTGAGGCCCTTGAGGCCCAGGTGGTGGGACCAGCCAGCGACGCGAGCTCGATGGATGATTTCTATTACCTGAGCCGCACGGCCCTGGTGAAAGACGAAAAGCACTTCGACAAATTTGACCGCGCCTTTGCGGCCTATTTCAAGGGCGTGGAGTTGATGACCGACTTCACCCAGGACGTACCGCTAGACTGGCTGCGTAAAACCCTGGAGAAGGAACTCACCCCCGAGCAAAAAGCCGCCATCGAAAAAATGGGCTGGGACGAGTTGATGGAAACGCTCAAGAAGCGCCTGGAAGAGCAGAAGGAACGCCACGAAGGCGGCAGCAAGTGGATTGGCACCGGCGGCACGTCCCCGTTTGGCAATGGGGGCTACAACCCGCAAGGCGTTCGCATTGGCGGCAAGGGCGGCAACAAAAGCGCGGTGAAGGTGTGGGAACAACGCGCGTACCAAGACTACGACGACAGCCAGGAGTTGGGCACCCGCAACATCAAGGTGGCCCTGCGCCGTCTGCGCAAGTTTGCGCGTGAAGGCTCACCCGACGAACTCGACCTCGACGACACCATCCGCAGCACAGCGGCCAATGCGGGGTATCTCGACATCAAGATGATTCCCGAGCGGCACAACAACGTGAAGGTGTTGCTGCTGATGGACGTGGGCGGCACCATGGATGAGCACATCCAGCGCATGGAAGAGCTCTTCTCGGCGGTTAAGTCGGAGTTCAAGCACCTGGAGTTTTATTACTTCCACAACTGCGTCTACGACTACCTGTGGAAGAACAACCGCCGTCGCTTTGCCGAAAAATTTCCCACCTGGGACATCATCCGCAAGTACAACAAGGACTACAAGCTCATCTTCATCGGGGACGCCACCATGAGCCCGTATGAAATCTTGCAGCCGGGTGGCAGCGTGGAGTACAACAACGAGGAGCCGGGCGCCGAGTGGATACAGCGCCTCACCCACGCCTACCCCAAGTTTGTCTGGATCAATCCGGAGCCGCAGGGTGTGTGGCAATACCGGCAAAGCATCAGCATCATCCAACAACTCACGGGCAACCGAATGTTCCCGCTCACCCTCAGGGGGCTGGAAGAAGCGATGCGGATGTTGTCGAAATAGCGCGTTGAGGCCTGGAGGACCGAGCACGCCGCCGGCCCTTCGGACACACACAGCACAGGGTTTCCCCTCGGTTCATCCCAATAACCCGGCATCGCAGTCGAACGTTACCAAGGTGACTCCGATTTGGCGGGTATTTGGAGAATACTCTGCGACCTAGACAAACCAGGAGACCTTTTTGAAACACGCACTGAACCTTTTCTCCCGACTGGGCCTTGTGGTGGCCATGGGCGTGAGTGCTGTTGCAGCACAAGCCCAAACGCCAGCCGCACCTCCCCCAGCCTGGAAGCAGGGCATGCCTGACAGCATGGCCAACTCGACCCTGGCGCCCTTGGCGGGCAAATTGACAGCCACCAAGGCGGCCGATGTACCGCTCAACAAAATCAAGCTTCCTCCGGGCTTCAAGGTGGAGGTGTGGGCCGACAGCATTCCGGGCAGCCGTGCCATCGCCCGCGGTGACGGCGGCAAATACTACGTCGGAACCCGCCCGCTAGGTCGCATCTATGAAATCACCGACAACGGTACCACCCGAACCTCTCGCGTGGTTATCGACAAGCTCGATCAGCCCACCGCTGCCTTCAAGGACGGCTCCCTCTACGTGGTGGCCGTTGACAAGGTGCTGCGCTTTGATGGCATTGACAAAAATCCCAACGTCGCGCCGGTCGACCTGACCGCCAATTTCAACTTCCCGCCTGAGAAGCACCACAACTGGAAGTACGTGGCCTTTGGTCCGGACGGCAAGCTGTATGTGCCCTTTGGTGCACCTTGCAACATCTGCGAACCGCCCAGTGCCGAGTACGCCCAGATCCGCCGCTACAACCCCGACGGCTCAGGCATGGAAGTGCTGGCGCGCGGCATTCGTAACACCGTGGGCTTTGACTGGCACCCGCAAACCAAGGAGCTGTGGTTCAGCAACCATGGCCGCGACTGGCTGGGTGACGACACCCCGCACGACACCATCAACCGCTTGAAGATGGGTGGGCACTATGGCTTCCCCAGCTGCCACCAGGGTAACCTGCCAGACCCGGATGTCAAGCGCGCCAAGCCGTGTGAAGGCATTGAGCAACCCGTGGCACTGATGGGCCCGCACGCTGCCACCATGGGCGTGATGTTCTACACCGGCACCATGTTCCCGCCCGAGTACCGCAATGTGCTGTTCAATGCACGCAAGGGTTCCTGGAACCGCACCAAGAAGATCGGCCATGACGTGGTGATGGTGCGAGCTGACGCCGATGGCAAGAACGCCAAGGTGGAGCCCTTCATGACCGGCTTCTCCAACGAAGCCGATCAAAGCTTCTGGGGACGTCCGGCCTACCTGCACCAGATGGCAGATGGCTCGGTGCTGGTGTCCGACGAGCAAATGGGTGTGATCTACCGCGTGTCTTACAGCAAGTAACTTCATGCCCATGTTCAACATCCGGAAGGCCTGGGCCTTCCTGGGGGTGGCCTTGTTGGCCACCCCTTTTTCCTGGGGCCAGGCGCCTTCCAGTCGTGTGGCCTTGTGTGGCGCCTGCCATGGCGCTCAAGGTAATTCCACTATTCCCAACATCCCCTCGCTGGCGGGGCAGCCCAAGATCTTTCTGGAAAACCAGCTGGTGCTGATCCGAGAAGGCATGCGGGACATTCCCCAGATGAAGGGCATGCTGGACAACGTCCCCGACAGCGAACTCACCGCGCTGGCCCAGCACTACGCTGCGCTGCCCGTGGCCAAACCCAACGCGCCGAGACAACAGGCCTTGTATGCAAGCGGCGAGACCCTGTCCAAGGAGATGCGCTGCGGCATCTGCCACCTGCCCACCTATGTCGGACGTGAGCAAATGCCACGGTTGGCGGGTCAGCGCGAGGACTATCTGCTCCTCACCATGCGCGTGATGAAATCCAACCAGGCCGTGGGACGGGACCCCATCATGTCGGCATCGCTTTACGGCATCAGTGATACAGATTTGCAGGCAATTGCGCATTTCCTGGCACAGACAGCACCCTGATTTATGACACGCTGCAGAGACTGGATTGGGGCCCTCTTGGGCGTGGTGCCCATGGCCGCCCTGGCGCAGACACCTGAGGCGACCTTGCCCGAGATCACGGTTCAAAGCGGGCGACTCGAGCAACGGCAATTTGACGTACCTGGCTCGGTGCATGCCCTGGATGCACAAGTGCTGCGCAATGGCCTGCAAGTCAACTTGTCCGATGCCTTGCAACAAGTGCCGGGGGTGGTGGCCCTCAACCGCAACAACTACGCCCAGGATGTTCAGATTTCCATTCGTGGGTTTGGCGCCAGAGCCCCCTTTGGCTTGCGCGGCATCCGGCTCATCACCGACGGTATCCCAGCCACGACGCCTGATGGACAAGGACAGGCCTCGACCGTCAGCCTGACCTCCACCGACCGGATCGAGGTGCTGACGGGCCCGCTGGCTCAGATTTATGGCAATGCTTCAGGTGGTGTGATCCAGACCTTCACCCGCGAGGCGTCGGCGCAGCCCGAGTTCTCCAACCAACTGTTCGTGGGCTCTTACGGGCAGACCCGCACCGACTGGCAACTCAGCGGGCGGACGGGTCGCGTGGGCATCGTCGCCGACTACAGCACCTTTGGCATCGATGGCTACCGCGACCAGAGCGACACGCGTCGGCAACAACTCAACAGTGTGATCACCCTCGACAGCCAGCCTGGCACGCGCTGGAAACTGGTGGTCAACATGTTTGACATGCCGTATGCGAAGGACCCGTTGGGGTTGGATGCAGCCAGGCTCTCGTCTCCATCTCAAGTAGTGCCCAACGCTATCACGCGCAACACCCGAAAGACGGTCAAGCAAGACCAGCTCGGGTTGGTTCTCGACCATCAGATCGACCGCGATCTGAGCCTGATGGCCCGAGTCTACGGGGGCTCACGTAGCAATCTGCAATTTCAATCCTTGAACACCTGGGTGGGATTGGATCGACGTTACGACGGATGGGGAATACAACTCAAGGGCAAAGGTCTTCTGCTGACAGTGCCTTTCGAGTGGGTCACGGGCATCGACAAGGATTTTGCTGGCGAACAGCGCCAAGGCGGCAATGCGGCTGGCGGTCAACCCTCAGGAGCCCCTACCCGCGATGAATGGAACCAAGCCAGCAACCAGGATTTTTTCGTACAGGCCAATTGGTTCCTTGCTGATCGCTGGACGCTGACAACAGGCGTTCGTAGCAGCCGAGTCGATTTGACGAGCCGGGACGACTACTTGAGCGATGGTGATGGCTCGGGCACAGTCCGCTACAAAGCCACCAGCCCGGTCCTGGGCTTGACCTGGCACGTGACAGACCAATGGAATGTGTATGCCAACCAAGGCAAGGGGTTTGAAACGCCCACCTTGTCCGAAGCTGCCTACAGTTCCAGCGGCGGCAGCGTGACCGGCGCTTTCAACCCCTCTTTGAGGGCAGCCACCAGCTTGCATCGGGAAGTTGGAACCAAATGGGCGCCGTCTTCGCTCACACAGATGGCGGCTGCGTGGTTTCATATTGGCACCGACAACGATATCGTCTCGGAAATCAGCTCGGGGGGCAAAACCAGCTACGTCAATGCCACCCGAACTGTGCGCGAGGGCGTGGAGTTGAGTGCGCGGCATCAGTGGGATCGCCACTGGAGATCACAGGGTTCGCTGACATCGATGCGGATCCAATACGACCAGAGTTACACCACCAGTGCATCCGGTGCCATACTTGCAGGCAATCGTTTGCCAGGTATTCCACAGCAGCAGGCATTTGCATCGCTGCAATGGTCACAACGTGGATTTGGGACGCCAGGCAAGACTCCTCCCACGGGACTTGAAGCGGCTGTTGACTGGCTGGCGCGCTCTCAGATCTGGGCCAATGACGCCAACACGTTTGCTGCGCCAGGCTACGGTATTTTCAACGCACGCCTCAAGCAGCGATTCCAACCTGCCCAGCAACTGCACATGGAAGCCTACCTGGGCGTTGACAACCTGAGCAACCGTGCCTGGGTGGGCTCGGTTATCGTGAACCAAGCCAGCAGCCAGTTTTATGAACCGGGTTTGCCCCGGTCTTGGGTGGTGGGCTTGCAAACCAAGATGCCTTTGTAAATGCAGAACGCACCGCTCAGCCAGCCTAGAACTGTCGGCCCAGCGGTCAACACATCCTGCCTCTAAAATCCACGAACCGCCGCCGTAGTTCAATGGATAGAACGAGCGCCTCCTAAGCGCTAGATACAGGTTCGATTCCTGTCGGGGGCGCCAGTCCTCAAAGAGAAGCTCACCCCACTGCGGTGAAACACGCATCAGCACCAGCCCAATGCCCAACGGTCATGGCCTGAATAGCTCCTACAACAGAGTCGATATGCGCCCACTCATTTTCTTCTGGGCTTTTGCTCTGTCTGGCTGTACGTCCTCGGAGGAGGGTTTCACGCTGTACAGAGCCGAACTGAATGGAGAGGCAGCCAGGTTCCATGTGTTCACCTTTGATACATCAGGGGGTAGCGAGTACAACCTGAACAATTGCCACCTGGCTGCTGAACGCTTCATGAAACAACAAGGTGATCACTATCAATTCTGGTGCGAAAGAGGGCCGTACCGGAAATGACCTGTCTTGCAGCTGGACCTTGAGAGGAGTTGGCTTCAAGCATGCATGCATGCGACTGCACAGCCTGCGCGGTGCCCACTTGGGCTGGAGGTGAGAAGTTAGAAGTGCCCAAACCTTCAGCACGGGTTTTCCCGAAAACGGGCAGCACAAGGGGTGTCCCTGCTGGTTAACTACATGGGCTTTGCGCTTGTCAAAATTTCTCAACCCGATTAGGCTTGACTCCTTCATTGGCAAAGCCGCTACTGGCCCCTTGGGAGCTTTCATGAAATCTCTGTCTGTCAAACAACTGGCGTTGAAGTGTGCCCTGTTGACCAGCCTGCTCTTGGGGCTGGCAGGGGCTGTGTCGGCCGACACCCTGCGCTGGGCGGCCCAGAACGACATCCTGACACTCGACCCGCACGCGCAAAACCACGCCACCACCAACAACCTCGTGGGTCACGCCTACGAACCCCTGGTGCGCCTCGACCGCAACTACAAGCCTGAACCCGCCCTGGCCACCAGCTGGTCGCAGGTCAATCCCACGACGGTACGCTTCAACCTGCGTCGCAACGTCAAGTTCCATGACGGCAGTCCGTTCACCGCTGACGATGTGCTGTTCTCCTTTGACCGCATCCGCCAACCGCAAGGCACCCTGAGCATCTATGTGGCCGGCGTGAAGGAAATCCGCAAGGTGGATGACTTCACCATCGACGTCATCAGCGAAACGCCCAACCCGGTGATGCTGAACAACTTCAACACCTTCTTCATCATGAGCAAGGCGTGGGCGGTCAAGAACAAGTCCGAGAAGGTGCAGGACTACCGCAACAAGGAAGAAACCTTTGCGTCACGCAATGCCAACGGCACCGGCCCCTACATCATCAAGGAATGGGTGGCCGACCAGCGCATCGTCCTCTCGGCCAACAAGGGCTGGTGGGACAAGATGCCTGGCAACGTGACCGACGTGATCTACACCCCGATCAAATCCGACCCGACCCGCATTGCTGCCCTGATCGCCGGCGACGTGGACGCTGTCACCGACCTGCCCACGCAGGACGTGAGCCGCTTGCGCGCCACACCCAGCCTGAGTGTGCTGGATGGCCCCGAGGTGCGCACCATCTTCATCGTGATGGACCTGGGCAGCGACGAGCTCAAGTATGGCTCGAAGGGCCCGAACCCCTTCAAGGACCTGCGCGTTCGCAAGGCGCTCAACATGAGCATGGACCGCAGTGGCATTCAGCGCAGCATCATGCGCGGCTTGTCCATCCCGGCTGCCATCATGGTGGCCCCGGGCGTGAATGGCTACGCGGAAGCCTCTGACAAGCCGCCCGCCGTCGATGTGGAAGGTGCCAAGAAGCTGTTGGCTGAAGCGGGCTTTCCAAATGGCTTTGAATTCACGCTGGACTGCCCGAACAACCGTTACGTCAACGATGAAGAAATATGCCAGGCCCTGGTGAACATGTGGGCCCGCATTGGCGTCAAGGTCAAGCTCAACGCCATGCCCTTTGCCACTTTCGCGTCCAAGTTCCAGAACATGGACACCAGCGCGTTTCTGTTGGGCTGGGGGGTGGCCAACTACGACGCGGTGTACACGCTGCAATCCATTGTCCGCACGCGTACCAAGGGTCCTGACGGCAACTTCAACTTTGGCAAAATCAGCAATGCACAACTTGACGCTCTGGTGGACCGTATCAACGCCAGCCCAGCAGGTGCCGAGCGTAACCGCCTGCTGAAAGAAGCGCTGGAACTCACACGCGACCAGGTGCTCACGCTGCCCATCCACCACCAGATGCGCCCCTGGGCCATGAAGAAGAACGTCACCATGGTGCACAACTCCAACGATGCGCCCAAGATGATCTACGTGAACGTGGCGAAATAAGCTGCGACGCTCACGCCACGGCGTGGCAGGCGATGCGTATGCCCTGAAAGCTTTTCATCTCGGGGCGTTGCTGCCGGCACACATCGGTGGCCTGCGGACAGCGAGGATGAAAGGCGCAACCGCTGGGGGGTGAGAGGGGGTTGGGGACCTCGCCCTGCACGGGCAGCCGAGGCTGTGTACCGGGTCGCAATTTGGGAATTGCGTCCAGCAACATGCGGGTGTACGGGTGACGAGGCTGCGAAAACAAGGTCTCGGTGGAGGCCATCTCGACCAGGCGTCCCAGGTACATGACGCCCACCTGGTCACTCATCTGCCGCACCACCGCGAGGTTGTGGGAAATGAAGAGATAGGTCAGGCCGCGCTCGCGTTGCAAATCCCGCATAAGGTTCAGCACCTGTGCCTGCACGCTCACATCCAGTGCCGAGGTGGGCTCGTCGCACACCAGAAACTCCGGTTGTGACGCCAGCGCACGCGCAATGGAAATGCGTTGACGCTGGCCGCCGGAAAATTGGTGCGGAAACTTGCTGGCATCCAGCGGGTTCAGCCCGACCGATTCCAGCAACTCGCCCACCCGCTGCCCACACTGGGCCTGGGACGTGACCGTCTGGTGCACCCACAACGGTTCGGCCACGATCTCACGCACCCGCCAGCGCGGGTTGAGGCTGGCATAGGGGTCTTGAAAAATCATCTGCATGCGCCGCCGTAACGCTCGTCCCTGAGGTTGTGCGAGGGCGTCATGCAGGTTGGCCCCCTCAAACAGCACCTCGCCCTGACTGGGCGCATACAGCCCCACCAGCAACCGCGCCAGGGTGCTCTTGCCGCAGCCCGACTCTCCCACCAGCGCGAGCGTGTGTCCGCGCTCGATGTCAAAGTCCACCTCGCTCACGGCTTGCAGCAGCTGGCGGGGTTTGCGTTCGATCACCCGGTTGAGCCAGGGGGCCGAGACATCGAACCGCTTGCTCAGCCCCCGTACTTGTACCAAGGGATTGCGCGTCATGGCGACACCTCCGCCGACACCCCGCGGTCGGCGTGCAGGGGATGCCAGCACGCCACAGGATGGTGCGTCAGACCGGCCTGGGGTTGTGCCAGCACCGGGCGTTCAGCCAGACAACGGGGCGACGCCCGCTCACACCGGGGATGAAAGGCGCAGCCTTCGGGTATAGCCGTGAGGCGCGGCATGCTGCCGGGAATCTGGTGCAAACGTTCACGCGTGACGTCTGTGGACGGAATCGAGGCCATGAGCCCGCGCGAATACGGATGGTGCGCAGCGTGGATCACCTGCTGCACCGCCCCCACTTCCACCAGACGACCGGCATACATCACGCCCACACGGTCGCAGGCTTCGGCGATGACCCCCATGTCGTGGGTGATGAGCATGACCGCCGCCCCGCGCTGGTGGCACAGCCGCTTGAGCAGTTCGATGATCTGCGCCTGGATGGAGACATCCAGTGCGGTGGTGGGTTCATCGGCAATGATGAGTTCCGGTTCGGCTGCCAGGGCCAGCGCAATGACCACCCGCTGTCGCATGCCGCCCGAAAACTGGTGCGGGTAATGCGTCATGCGCTCGGCCGCTGCGGGTATGCCGGTGTCTTGCAGCAATTGCACGGCACGCAGCCACGCGTCCGAGGCGGACATGGGCAGGTGGGCCAGAATGGTTTGCGTGAGTTGATGACCCACCGACAGCAAGGGGTTGAGCGAGGTGAGTGGGTCTTGAAAAATCGCGCCGATGCGCTTGCCGCGCACGTGTCGCATGCGCTCCGCGGGCAAGTGGTCGATGCGCTCGCCACCCAGCAGGATCTGCCCCTGACTGATACGCCCAGGGGGCTCAAGCAAACCGATGATGGATGCGCCAGTGAGCGACTTGCCGGCCCCGGACTCGCCCACCAGGCCCAGGATTTCCCCTGCTTCAATGCTGAAGCTGACCTGGTCCAGGGCCTTGAGCACCGCACGTCGCTGCGGAAACTCGACGCTCAGGTTGGAGACTTCCAGCAATGCCATGGGCGTCCTCACTGCAACCGGGGATTGAGCGCATCGCGCAACCAATCGCCGAGTAGGTTGATGGACAGCGAGATGAGCATCAGCATCGCACCGGGAAACACCGTGATCCACCACTCGCCAGAAAACAAAAAGTCATTGCCAATGCGAATGAGGGTGCCCAGCGATGGCGAGGTGGGCGGGGCCCCCACGCCCAGAAACGACAGGGTGGCCTCGGTGATGATGGCCGTGGCCACCTGGATGGTGGCCAGCACCAGCACCGGCCCCAGCACGTTGGGCAGAATATGGCGGCGCATGATGCTCAATGGCCCCACCCCTGTGATGCGTGCTGCCTGCACATATTCCTTGTTGCGCTCCACCAGCGTGGCGCCGCGCACCGTGCGCGCATACTGCACCCAGCCGGTCAGGCTGATCGAGAGAATGAGCACCCCAAACGCCAACGAGTCATCGGCGTTGGGGAACATGGCCCGGCCCACGCCTGAAATCAGCAAGGCCACCAGGATGGCGGGAAACGACAGCATGACGTCACAAATCCGCATCACCAGGCTGTCGACGGCACCGCCGACAAACCCCGACACAAGCCCCAGCGACACGCCCAGCAAGGCTGAGAGCAACACGGAAGCCAACCCAACCAAGAGCGAGATGCGCGAGCCATACAACAGGGCCGAGACAATGTCCCGTCCCTGGTCATCCGTACCCAGCAGATACCGCAGTTGCCCCCCTTCGCTCCAGGCTGGGGGCAGCAAGGCATCCGAGAGTTGCAGGCTCGCTGGGTCAAACGGGTTGTGCGGCGCGATCCACGGTGCCAGCAACGCTCCCAACAGGCAAGCCAGGGCCACCGCCAAGGCCACCCAGGCGGTGGGCGTGCAACGAAAGTGGTAGGCCAGGTCGCTGTCCCAGGCGCGCGCCCAGGCCTCGCGCCAAGAGGCGCTTGCGTCTTGCACCGACATCAGCGGGCCTCCTTCAAACGCGGATCCACCAGCAGATACAGCAGGTCCACCACCAGGTTGATGGTGACAAAAATGAGGGAGATCAAGCACAGGTAGGCCGCCATCACCGGGATATCAGCGTTCGACACCGCCTGGATAAACAGCAGACCCATGCCCGGCCACTGAAACACCGTCTCGGTGATGATGGCAAAGGCAATCAAGGAACCGAGTTGCAAGCCTGTGATGGTGATGACGGGTACCAGGGTGTTGCGCAAGGCGTGACCGTAGTAAATGGTGCGCTCTGGCAAGCCGCGTGCACGCGCAAACTTGATGAAATCGGTGCGCAGCACCTCCAGCATCTCCGCACGCACCAGGCGCATGATCAGGGTGAGTTGAAAAATGGCCAGGGTCAGCGCCGGCAGTATCAGGTGCAGCCAGCCATCACGGGTCAACAGGCCGGTGCTCCAGGTGCCCCATTGCACCACCTGCCCGCGCCCGAAGCTGGGCAACCAGCCCAGCCACACCGCGAACACCAGGATCAGCAATATGCCGATCAGGAAGGTGGGCAGCGACACACCCAGCAAGGACAAAGTCATGAACACGCGCGTCATGACATGACGTGGGCGCAGAGCTGCAAACACACCCATGGGAATGCCCACACACAGGGCAATGACGGCCGCGCACACCGCCAGCTCCAGCGTGGCCGGCAAGCGCTCGGCAATGAGGGTGGAAACTTTGGTGCCTTGACGCAGACTGATGCCGAAGTCCCCCTGCAGGGCGTTGAGCACAAAGTGGCCGAACTGCACGACAAAGGGCTGGTCCAACCCCAGGTCCTGTCGCAACTCTCGCACTTTTTCTGGGGTGGCGTCCTGGCCCAGCATGAACAGCACGGGGTCGCCCACGTACTGGAACAACATGAAGGCAATCAACGCGACCACCAGCATGACCAGGGCGGCCTGGAACGATCTGCGAAGCATGAAAACAAGCATGCCTGGATATTAACGACCCCGAGCTGCGCTGCGACTCAGGGATTGCACGGCACTGGCGGATTCGGCGCAGTCGAACTCACGCCAGACACCGGCAGCGGCTCGCACAATCCGCGGCCTGTCTTCATGACCACGGCCCTGTTGCTGCACCCCCGCACCATGCCCACCCCTCCCACCACGGCGCTCGTTCCAACCCAGTCCCTGCTCGCCACGCGCACGGCCCAGGAGACCGATGCCACGGCCTGCCTGGACGCGCTCATTGCACAGGCGCTGCACTGGCAGGCTTCGGACATTCATTTCGAGCCATTCGAGCACGGACTGCGCGTGCGATGCCGGGTCGATGGCCGGCTGCGAGCAATGCCGCCCCCTGCCCCTGCCCTGCGTGAGCGACTGCTCTCGCGCCTGAAAGTGCTGGCGCGTTTGGACATTGCGGACAAGCGCATCGCCCAGGACGGGCAGCTCAACTGGTCACAACAGGGTCGGACGGTGCACCTGCGGGTGAGCACCCTGCCCACCCTGCAAGGCGAAAAAATCGTGCTCCGGGTGCTGGACACGCGGCAATTGCCGCTGTCCCTGCCCGCCCTGGGTTACGCACCGCACGACCTGGCACAACTCACCCAGGCCCTGGCGCGTCCGCATGGCATGGTGCTGCTCACCGGCCCCACCGGGTCCGGCAAAACGGCGACGCTCTACAGCTGTCTGGCCCATCTGCAGCACGAAGCGGTGAACATTGCCACCGTGGAGGATCCCTCCGAAATTCCGCTGGACGGCATCAACCAGGTCTCGGTCAACGAACGGGCGGGGTTGGGGTTTGCGCAGGCCCTGCGCGCCTTGTTGCGACAAGACCCAGACATTCTGATGGTGGGCGAGATGCGCGACAGGGAAACTGCGGGCATTGCACTCCAGGCGGCGCAAACCGGCCATCTGGTGCTGTCCACCCTGCACAGCAACGATGCGCCCAGCGCCTTGTGGCGATTGGTGCAACTGGGCCTGGAGCGTACACAAGTGGCCCACACGGTGCACCTCATCGTGGCGCAACGCCTGGTGCGGCGCTTGTGCCCACAGTGCCGTGTGCCGCCCAAGAGCGAGGCCGACACCTGGACAGCCCAGGGCTGTCCCCACTGCCACGAAGGCTACCGCGGACGGGTGGGCTTGTTCCAGGTCATGCCGATTTCAGCCACGATGCAAGGTCTCATCAGTGCCGGGGCCGATGTGCAAACCCTGAGCCGTCAGGCCCGCGAAGAAGGCGTTCGCAGCGTATTTGAGGACGGTTGCGACAAGGCGCGACAAGGCCTCACCTCGCTGGCTGAGGTGCAGGGGGCTGCGCATGCCTGAACGCGAGTTGCTGGAATTCACCCGACAACTGCGGGTGTTGCTGCAGGCGGGTGTGCCCTTGCTGGCAGGCCTGGACCTGATCGCGCAGGGCAACCCACCCCGCCACACTCTGCACCTGGTGCGCCACCTGCGGCGCCAGATGATGGCGGGTCGCTCACTGCATGCGGCCTTGCGTGCGCTGCCCCACATGCCCCGCGCCTACACGCACACCATCGCGGCAGGGGAGGCCTCGGGCTCATTGCCCCAGGTCCTGGAGCGTCTGGCCGAGGAGTTGTCAGCGCGGCTGAGCCTGACACGGCAACTGCGCGCTGCGCTAACCTACCCACTGGTGGTGCTGATGATCGCCCTGGTCGTGCTGGGCGTGATGATGGTGTGGGTCATCCCCGCTTTTGAGGGCATGTTCAGCGCATTGGGCGGGCAGTTGCCGGCCGCCACACGCTGGGTGCTGGCCTTGAGCCACGGGGTCACCTCGCAATGGCCGCTCGTCCTGGGAGGCCTGGTGCTGGCCGTCTTGGCCCTCGGGATGAGCTGGCGTCACCCGCAGGGTCGCCGCCTGATGCTGGAGGGGTGGTGGCGAGTGCCTGGCTGGGGTCCCTTGCACCGACTCGGCTGCCAGGCGCGCTGGACCCGAACCCTGGCCACCTTGAGCGCCGCAGGCCTTCCGCTCACCGACGCCCTGACGCACCTGGATGGCATTGCCGGTCACCCGCGCTTTGATGCGGCCACACGCCACATCCGCCACGCCCTGGTCCAGGGGCAAAGCCTGACCCGGGCGCTGGCCCGGTTTGGACCCCAGCGGGTGCAGCGGCGTGCGCCCGAGTTGTTTTCAGGCATGATGCTGCAGATGACACACATGGGAGAAGAATCCGGATCGCTGGACGTGCTGCTGGAGCGTGCCGCGCAGCAACTCGAACACGACGTGGCCCAACGCGTGGGCGCGGTTTCTCGCCTGGTGGAGCCGGCTTTGATGGTGGTGCTCGGGGGGCTGGTGGGAGGTCTGGTGATCGCTCTTTACTTGCCACTGTTTCAATTGGGACAAATTCTGTGATGGCGTTCGACGGTGCATGGCCCTGGCTGTGGGCCGTGGGAGGGCTGCTGAGCGGGAGTTTTCTGAACGTCATGATCCACCGCTGGCCCTTGATGCTGGCTGCGCAGGCCGAGGGGGCTGAGGCTCCTGAGGCTTCTGAGGGTGCTGCGCACCCCCATTCACTCAATCTCGCCTGGCCGCGTTCGCACTGCCCCCGGTGCCACACGCCTCTGACCCTCTGGCAGCTGATTCCGGTGCTGAGCTTTGTCTGGCTGCGGGGACGTTGCGGTCATTGCAAACACCCCATCGCCTGGCGTTACCCGGTGGTGGAATTGCTCAACATGGCGTGGTGGCTGTGGTGTGGCCTCGCCCTGCCCAGCTGGCTGGCACCTTTGCCGCAGCCAGGTGCCCTGGCCGGATTGACTGGCATGCTGAGCTGGGGACCGTCCTTGGCTTGGTCGCTGTGGGGCAGCGCCGTGCTGGCCTTGGCGTGGATCGATTGGGACAGCACCTGGTTGCCAGACGGCCTGACCCAGCCCCTGGTGTGGGGAGGCCTGGTGGCCGCCGGGCTGGGGTGGAGTGGCCTGCCACTGACACAGGCGCTGGCCGGTGCCGTGCTGGGATACCTTTCGCTCTGGAGCGTGGCCACCGTGTTTCAGTGGGTCACCCGACAAGAGGGCATGGGCGGTGGAGATTTCAAGCTGCTGGCCGCGCTGGGGGCCTGGTGCGGTCCAGTGATGCTGGTTCCGTTGGTCCTCATCGCCTCGGTGCTGGGCTTGCTGGCGGGACTGGTGTTGCGAGCCCGAGGACAATTGCGCGAAGGCCGGTACATCCCGTTTGGTCCGTTCCTGATTGGCGCGGCGGTGGCGTTGCGCCTGGGCCTGGACCGTCTGATTCAGACGGCCTGGGGGGTGTCTTAGACTGTCGGCCATGCATTCCCCTGTGGCCTCCACCTCCCGCCCCCTGCTGCTGGGTCTCACCGGCGGCATTGGCAGTGGCAAAAGCACGGTGTCTCGTCGCTTGGCCGAACTGGGGGCTGTGGTGATTGATGCCGATGCCATTGCCCGCAGCGTCACCGCCCCGGGCGGGTTGGCCATGCCCGCCATCCAAGCCCAGTTCGGTGACGCGTTTGTCGCCCCCGACGGCGCCCTGGACCGCGACCGCATGCGCCAGCACGTGTTCAGCCATCCGCAAGCCAAACGGCAACTCGAGGCCATCGTGCATCCGCTGGTGGGCGAGGAAACTGCGCGCCAAACCCGCGCAGCCTTGGCGCTGAACCCGCCTGTGATCGTCTTTGACGTGCCGTTGCTGGTCGAGTCAGCGCATTGGCGTGAACGGGTGGACCGCATACTGGTGGTGGACTGCTTGCCCGCGACGCAAATCGAGCGGGTGGTCGCCAGGAGCCGCCTGGCACCTGCTGACGTGGAGAGCATCATCGCAGCACAGGCCACACGCGAACAACGACGCGCCATTGCAGACTGGGTGCTGCTCAACGAGGGGGTGACTCTGGCGCAACTGCACCAACAGATCGATGCGCTGATGAACGAATTCAGGTCGGTTCGCCAACAGCTGGCCGGGACCCCGCTGCCCTACCCGCCAAGCGGGGTATGATCTCCACCACGTCCCATGACATCTCGATCAGTGCGCAGCCCGTGATCCTTTTCGAACACCCCTTCAACGAACGCGTACGCACTTATTTGCGACTTGAGCACCTGTTTCGTCGCTTCGAAGTCCTGGTACAGCGTGACCACCCCATCGACCATCACTTTGGCTTTGCCACGCTGTTTGAAATTGTGGAGGTGGGCGGGCGCAGCGACCTGAAGTCGGACATCCTCAAGGACCTGGAGCGACACAAGCAACAGTTCCAGTCCTACCGGGGCAACCCGTCGGTGTCCGAGGCCATGCTGGACCAGTTGCTCGGCCGTATCGACCAAGCCTTTGACTCGTTCAACACCGCCAGCACCCGCATCAACCAGTTCGTCAACGACAACGAGTGGCTGTCCGCCCTGCGTAACCGGCTGGCCATCCCGGGTGGTACCTGCAGCTTTGACCTGCCCAGCTACCACTGCTGGCAGCAGCACAGCCCCCAACAACGACGCGACGACATCATTCGCTGGGGCGAGCCCCTGCGCCCACTGCATGCGTGCATTGATCTCCTCATGGGTCTGTTGCGCGAGGGGGGGTCGGCGCAAAAGGTCATGGCAGCGTCGGGCCAGTTTCAGCAAAACCTGCCGCAGGGACGCTTTCAGCTCATGCGCTTGCGCATCGACCCCACGCTTCAGGTGATTCCCGAAATCAGTGGCAACCGCATGATGGTGTCGGTGCGGATGATGGTGCAAGACGACAACGGCCATCTGCAACCCTGCACCCAGGATGTGCCCTTTGAAATGGGCCTGTGCGGCTGAAGCCGAGACCCTGCACGATGGACGGCATCAGCAGCAACCCGCCCGAGCGCATCGTCGCCTGTCCCGGCTGCGGGGGGCCTAGCGTGTACGCGCCACGCAACCGCTACCGGCCGTTTTGTGGTGAGCGTTGCAAAAATCATGACCTGGGCGCATGGGCCAGCGAAGAACATCGCGTGCCGGATCCCACGCCGCCAGACGATTTTGATCTAGGTTCCAGCCCGCTGCAGTGATTGCGTTCAGCTGTCGGGGTGGGTGGGGCCTTCGAACCCTTGGGCCTGTGCCATCCACTGCAAGACCGGCACGGTCCCCGGCAATACCGGCCGCACCGTCACGGGCAAGGTCTGCCAGGCCGCGGATTGACCTTCTCGCATGTCGATCTCGCCGCGCCAACGCGTGACCTGGCAGAAATTGAGTTGCACCAGGGCGTGGGGGTAGTCAAAGCGCTCGGTGCGCCAGGGCATGCAGTCCTCGATGGTGATGCCCAGCTCTTCCTGCAGTTCGCGCTTCAACGCGGTTTCCACCGTCTCGCCTTGTTCCAGCTTGCCACCCGGAAACTCCCAGTAGCCCGCATACACCTTGCCTTCAGGACGGGAGGTCAGCAAGAAGGACTGGCCGCGCATGAGCACCCCGACGGCCACCTGGACCAGCGGTCGATCCGGGCCACCCTCGCGCGCGCGCTCGGGGTGGGCCACCTGCACGGGGGGGTCAGGCCTGGCGGCCGACATAGTCGCGAGCGAACTGGTAGGCCACGCGGCCGCTGCGCGAACCACGCTCCAGGGCCCAAATCAGTGCCTCGGGGTGAGAGGCCTCGGTCTTGCCCGCGGGCAAACCGAGCGAGCGCAACCACTGATCCACGATGGTGAGGTATTCGTCTTGGGAAAACGGATAGAAGCTCACCCACAAACCGAAGCGCTCAGAGAGCGAAATCTTCTCCTCGATGACCTCGCCCGGGTGCACCTCACCGTCGTCGGTGTGGGTGTAACTGAGGTTGTCCTTCATGTACTCGGGCAGCAGGTGGCGGCGGTTGCTGGTGGAGTAGATGAGCACGTTGGGCGTGGCCGCGGCGACCGAACCGTCCAGGATGGACTTGAGCGCCTTGTAGCCGGGTTCGCCGTCCTCGAAGCTCAGGTCATCGCAAAAGATGATGAACTTCTCGGGCCGATCGCTGACCACCTCGATGATGTCGGGCAGGTCCACCAGGTCGGCCTTGTCCACTTCGATCAGGCGCAGACCCCGCGGGGCGTATTCGTTCAGACAGGCCTTGATGAGCGAGGACTTGCCCGTGCCACGCGCCCCCGTCAGCAAGACGTTGTTGGCGGGCACACCGCTCACGAATTGCTCGGTGTTGCGCTGAATCTTTTCTTTCTGACCGTCAATTTCACGAAGGTCTTTCAACGCGAGGCTGGCCACGTGGCGCACGGGTTCAAGCACGCCATGCCCGCCCGAGCGCTTGCGATAACGAAACGCGATGCTGGCAGACCAATCTGGCTGCCGCATGGGCTGCGGCAGCACCGACTCGATGCGTTCAATCAGGGCTTCCGCCCGGGTGATCAGGCGTTCAAAATGTTCGTTCATACAACTCAGCTTCGGTAATCGGCGTTGATGGTCACATAGTCGTGACTGAAGTCGCAGGTCCACACGGTGTCGGCGGCGTTGCCCCGACCCAGCACCACCCGCACGGTGATTTCGGCTTGCTTCATGACGCGCTGGCCGTCTTCCTCGCGGTAGTCGGCGCGGCGTCCGCCTTGCGTCGCCACATGCACGTCGTCCAGATACAGGTCGATCTTTGTCTGGTCGAGGTCGGGGATGCCGGCATAGCCCACGGCCGCCAGAATGCGGCCAAGGTTGGGGTCGCTGGCGAAAAACGCGGTCTTGACCAGAGGCGAGTGCGCAATCGCATAGGCCACCAAACGGCACTCCTCGGCGGTACGCCCACCCTCCACCCGCACCGTGATGAACTTGGTGGCGCCTTCGCCATCGCGCACGATCGCCTGTGCCAGGGTGCGCGAGACTTGCATCATCGCGTCCCGCAGGGCGCGCCCCTCGGCGCTGTCCAGTGAGGTGATGGGCGCGTGGCCCGCTTTCTGGGTGGCAATGACCACAAACGAGTCATTGGTGGAGGTGTCGCCATCCACCGTCACGCGGTTGAACGAGCCTTCGGCCAGTTCCAGCGCGA
>JACCDX010731213.1_pt1 | contig 25313 bp, 15 predicted proteins | sample 7449681 | NCBI WGS metagenome assembly JACCDX01 (sample SAMN15323450, study PRJNA562643) | freshwater metagenome | isolation source: river surface water | place: USA:Blue River Watershed | collected 2017-08-18
TGGTGGAGGTGACCTGCGTTGCAGAAAGCGCTTCCGTTCACACCGCTGATCAAACATAAACGAACGAGTTGTTCACAATCCGCCTTGAAGTGATTCAGGCGGGCATTTTTTTGGGAGTTATCAAATGCCAGAACCTACGAGTAGCGGAGTGGCAGGAGCCGCCGCGGCATACAAAGCCTTTGGTGGAACGGCTGCTGCCGCAGCCAGTGGTGCAACGCTTGCTGCGGTCGTTGTCATGCTCATGACGCCGCCCCGTGACAAGCGTGAGTGGACAGTGGGGTTGATCAGTACGGTGGTCTCAAGCATTGGAGGTGGTGCGACCACGATCGAGTATTTCCAGCTTCACCACTGGGCGTTCTCGACGGTTGGCTTGTGCGCCATGGGCGGTTTGATCTTTGCCTGCGGCTTGCCCGGTTGGGCATTGGTGCGGTGGATTTTTAACTTCATAGAGGAGAGGCGTGATGCCTCCATTGATGAGGTTGCCAAAGATGTGAGGGAAATGCTGTGAAACCACAAGACTTCATTGCACTCATTGGGCCTGCTGCACGGGCTTGCCACAAGTCCACGGGTGTTCCAGCAAGCATCACCGTGAGCCAGGCGGCACTTGAGTCTGGCTGGGGTGAGTCAGGTCTCACCAAGACGGCGAGGAATCTGTTCGGGATTAAGGCAGACAGTTTGTGGCGCGGGGAAACCGTGACGCTTGACACCAAGGAGTTCCTCCGAGGGCAATGGGTCGTCGTGCCCGCTAAGTGGCGCAAGTACCCGACATGGCAGGCCAGCGTGGATGACCATGCTGCATTTTTGAAGCGTAACCCTCGCTACAAAGACTGCTTCCTGTGCATCTCAGCTCAGACCTTTGCGCGTGCGCTCCTTAAAGCTGGCTATGCCACGGACCCTGACTATGCCGACAAGCTCATCCGTTTGATTGGTACCTACAACTTGGGTTCATTGGACGGGGAGGGTGTATGAGCTGGATCCGTGCGTTCCTCGAATTGAATAAATCCTTGTTTCTCAAGGGACTGCTGCTTCTCATGGCGTTCTTACTAGGCCTGCAGATGGGGCAATCCCGTCTGCAGCGCCAGTGGGATTCTGAGAAGCAAACCGTGCAAATTGCACAAGCAAAGCAAGAGCAGCACGCTGCCGATGTGGCTCAAGTTCAAAACCAAATATCGAAGGAGATCTCTGATGACTATCGCAAGAAGTCTAGTTTGCTGGCTAGCCGCGCTGTTGTGTCTGGTCGGATGCTCGACAAGTCAGAAACCAATTCAGTCAGCTTGTCCGCCGTTTCCACAAATTCCGAAGGAGTTACTGATGGCGCCTCCGACATTGCATCTGCTCCCTTCAGAGATGAGGTAGATCCCCTAGGTTGTGGGAATCTTCGCCAAGCTGCAACACAAACTACGCTTATGTTGATTGAAATTCAACGATGGTATGTGCGTACGCATGTAGCCGAAAATTAAATATATGTACTTCCAGTTGAGATGCTGTTGCCTATGTTTATGACCCTGAGTAGGGAACAGGCATAAGTGCCTGTTCCCGACAGCACCTCGCCCTCAGTTGATACTGAGTCCAGGGAGTTGCCTTTTTCACAGCCTGCGTAGTAGGTCAGGCTGTGGTTGTGCACTAGGAAGCTTTTCCATCGTTCGCGCATCGCAAAGCTCAAAATTGGTATTCCTCCAATGCACTTTATCAAAGTTTCTTAGATTATCAATGTGCGCTCCGAGGTATGTCCGTTTGCCACCGTGAATCACTCCAAATGTGAATGCATTGGAATCCGGTTTTCGGATGAGGCCAACAAGTTGAGGTGGACCGCCGACTGTGTGCTCTGTGGAGTTCGAAAGGGCATCACAAAAACAATGAAAAACGGCTCGACTGGTATCTTTCGATGGACCATTTTTGTATCTCAAGTAGTTTTCATTAAACACGGCAACCCCGCTCCCGTAGGCGAAAAGTACATCGGACATAGAAGGCATCTCTTTTTCTTCGCCTCGCCATTTCCCGTCGGTAGTCCAAGAGATGGTGTGGCTGAAAAAAACTCCCTTTTTAGTTGGATGACGTGAGCCGTGGATGATCGTTAGTTTGTTCATCGCTAGGCCTGCTACAAGCGCAGGGTATGCCGTTGCTAAATCGTTTAATTTGTCAACAATAGCTTGAAACTTCTGTTTTGGTGTGAAGTCTGATCCAAAAAGAAGACCTGCATCAGCTAAGTCAATAATTTGATTTAGTGCCAACGATGGAAACAGAGCGTCTCCGCAATAACCAAGAATGTCGGGCCATTTTGTAAAGGCAAATACCTTTCTGCCTGCGTCATAAGAAGTCGTTTTATTCCAAGACAGTCTACTGTCACTTGCAATATAAAGGGAAGATGTGCCGTGTGTATCAACGCCAGCCCATGACACAAGTAAAGTCATATGAAAAAAGGTAATGTTTTCCAGTTGAAAATTTATGCTGCATCGGCGCGACGCTTTTTAAATTGTTCGAATCGGTCTCGGTAAGAAAAGAGATAGTCGAGTATTGCATTGGTGAACTCAATCGCATCTTTGGCGTCCGGTTGTGAAATTTCTCCTTTCACACCGTGCGCTGCTTCGTTGCCCACCATGCGAAGCGCATCTGACCACTCGAAAAGTCGATCGTCGATCAGTGTGAGCTCCCTCATTTTTCTTAAAGAAGAACTGAGGTTACGCTCCTCGACGCCATGTGCTGAGCAGACCCCCTCTAACGTCTTGCGGCACATGATGGACGATGCTGTATATGCATGAGATCGATAGCACGTACAAGCCTCTTGAAAAGCTGATCGAATTTCAACGGGCGCTCTTGGATTAATTCGAATATCACCCTGTGGAAATATCGCAAACGGCGTATCCCATTTATCACCTTCAGCCATATTGCCGATATTTGTTTGACCAACGAGTATTGGCTCCTGGCATTTTGTGCAACAAAGTAAGGTGTAACGTCGAGAGGGCTCTCGTCCATCAAAGTGACGCCAATATGAGCCAGCTTCTTTTGCATCGACATACTGTCGACAATTTTCACATTCAATGATCATGCTGCATCCTATTACGACGGTGTTTGCTTAGAATTAATTTTTTCCTGTGATATCGATAACTCGAACCGCTATTTGATCTTGTATATCCTTTGGAAGACTGCTGCGTAGTCTCGATTGCAGTTCATTTGACTTCGAGGGCCTTTTGCCGCCATCTCTAGCAACTGGTTGTTCAGTTCCACCTACCCACAACACAAGATAAATCCCGAAACCATCGGTTTCTCTTTGTCTTGTGTACTGAGGAACTAGTTGACTCTGAATAGCTGTCCAAAGTTCAGTGTGCCATTCACCTTTGAGTTCGATTGGAATCACGAACTGATTTCTGTAGGCCACTCTAATATCGGCGCGTTTGTCATTGGCATAGTCGAATTCCGGTTGGCAGTCGATCCCACGTGCTGTCAGGTGTGTCCTCAACATTTCAAGTAGAGCATCTCGACAACTGTTTTCAGTCTTGTGCTTGTTATTCGGACCTTCTGTCCAGAATTTACGATAGAGATCGCCGTTGCTTGTTTGTATTTCTTCCGCAATTTGATCTAAGCAGTTCAACACAATGGCTTGGAGGTCTGCAGGTCCCGTGGGCGCGCTGTTGCTCAGAATGTTTGCAACATCAAGCAAGCTGAAATGACTGAAACTGTTTTCGCGCAATTTTTGAATCACTTCGTGCTTGCTACTGAGTAAATGCCTCCTGATCTTTTCGAGGGACGGCAACTCTAAAAGTCGATTGATCTCTTCGAGGCTTTCAACTGTGCCTTGTGCTGTGAGTTTCGCAATAAGTCCCTTGACATGGTCACCTAAATTCATGGCTTGACTAACGGCACCACCTCCTAATGGCCAATCAACCTCTGCGAATGGCGTCTGAATCTCGATTAGCTTTCCAAATGTGTGAGCGCTTAAGGACAAGTCCACATGTAGATCATTTAGTCGATTACCCAAAAAATCAGAGATATGTTGAATCCGCTGCCAAGACTGGCCAACGAAGTCCCATAGTGTTTGCTCATACTGTTCGGCATCAATTAGTGTTCCCGTGAGCAGAAAATACACCCGCTGGCTAGGGTCCAGCGACTTGAGCTTGGTCTTTTTTGAAACGATGCTTGCAAGTTCTGGAATCTCATATTTGAGTGCGGTCCTTAGAAGCGAACCCAATTGATTGAGTTGCGTTGACTTGTTTCTTGTTGGAAAACTTCGAAGCAATGCGGGCACTGAAAGACGAGCGAGCTGCGCATATGACGCCTCTCTTGATAGTGCATAGATGCCGTCAACGTGATCCTTTTGCGCTTTGAAGCTCGCGCTTGCATAGTCGATCAAGATCTTTGAGACCAGTTCGGGTTTGTTTTTGACCAAATGCAAGAACCACTCGGGTGGACTTTCCGTGCCATCGGTCAATCTAAAGCAAGTCATCTTCTCTAAGGTGCTGCTATCTAATAAATCGACTGAAGTTGGGGTGTCGTTCCAAAGTAGTTCCATCCCGAGTAAACACGCGCTTCGAATCCAATGCGCTTCTTGTTTGAGATGGATATCGATGATTTCCTTGACTGAAGGTAGGTCGCCGCGTTTGATGCAGGCTGGCATGCCCGTTTTTGCTGCGTTGAATACTTCGACGTAGTTGTCACAATAACTCTTGAACCGATCTAACGGAGTTTCACCTCTGGTGTTGGAGTATCTGTTCAACCAAACCCCAGCCAATTCACCCATCAATGCCGCAGGAGCGGTGCCATTTCGTATTTCGACAATTTTTGCGGCAAGCTTTGAACTCAGATTTTTTTTGAGATTGGCTTGTTCGCGTTGGTGGTCTTGAATTGAATGATTTTGAGCTTTGCGCCACTCCGGTATGTCCCAAGCAAGATGTGGTTCTAGCCAACCTTTTCTAACGGGATCATTGCCAGCCCAATCAATCAACGTGTCAATCGTCAGCCCTTCTTGGTCGGCCCAAAGAGCGCGTAGGGCCTCAGCCAAATGTTCTTTGGCGAGAATTTCATTCTTGGTGCTATCGATTTGCTGGAAATGCCACAGTCCTATATCAGCGGGCGCAGGTATCCCGCGCAGCACTTGCGAGTCGTTGAATAAGCCGTTGAGTGGAGAGGGAGAATCCTCATTTCGATCAAAACAAACTTGTAACAAACCTTTGTAACGCTCAGGGCGCTTGATGAGCCACTGGGTGATGGCTTTATGAAATTCTGGTTCATGGCGTCGCTCACCGTATTCGTCTGTGCCAATGCGCAGCCAAGTGAAGAGTTTTTCGTCAGGAACTTTTTCACCATGGATCTGAACTCCCCGAGCAACCAGTGCGGCAAGCGTGCGTGAAATATGAAACTCTATCCAGTTCAGTGATTGCAAATCGCTACGTTGTGCCAATTGATCAAGTACAAAAGGGAGATCGTCTTCGTGGACTGTCTTGGGAAACTCGTATGCCCAAAAACGCTGGTACATCCCCAGCATTTTGGTTTTGGGAATATGCAGATAGTGAAGTGCATCAGACGCTGTCAAGACTTTGGGAAAGAACTGATTCAGCAAAATGCCTGTGAGTTCTTCGTCTGGATCAGAAATTTTCCCCTGACTTATTTGCTCAAGAAACTCGATCGCTTCATTTGAAGAAACGCCCGATTCCAGCCATGCCTCCAGTGCATGTCGCCTGACATGTTCCCATCGGCTTGCATCTGCTGCAGTGTTTCTAAGCTCAATGGTTAAATTGGTTTCTGATGCTGAGAGCTTGAGCACCTTCAAGATGAAAACCACATAGGTTTGGGTTGAGTCATCTCGCTTCGGATCTTGCAAGGCTGCTAAATATTCCTCTCGCAAATCTGCTTGAAAGAGGGGGGCAAGACTCTCTGCGCCTCTGAGATCCCACAGAGCCGATGGATTTTCATGCGTCTGAAAATAAATTTCTTGCAAGAGTTGTTGTTTGTTCACCAGATCCATGGGACGAGGATCGCTGTAGAGAGCAACGGTTATGGGATCGTTCTTGATCAGCCATTGTCTGGCCTTGAGGCTTGTTAGCGCGATCCAGCCATAGAGCCCACGCAAACCGGCCACTGCTTTGCCATCAAACCCAAGCATGAGGTTAAGTACCCTTTGAAGGGGGAGACCTTGCTTGTCGATTTGCTTTCCAAGCCATCTAGCTGCTAGATATTCAGCCACGCTTCGATGTGTCGGCTCTAGTCGTTCATCGTTTGAAGTTGACAGTACAAAGAGTTTGGTATCCAGCACAGTGGATGCAAAATCGGAGGCGCTGAGTTGAAGTGCGTCAAGTGTTGGAAAGCGATCGCTTTGCGCTGACTGATCAAGCGCAATACCAGATTTGTCACTGAGAAGCAAAGCGGCAAAGATGTGTCCTGCTGCATCAAGCAGTTCACCTTTTGGTCTTGCTTCAAAACGCGTTTTGTTGCGATGTTTACGGTTCTCTTCTTGAACCAAAGCCTCGCAAGCGAGTCTGTAAGTTTCGTCTCGACTGGTGGGCCAGGTTGTTCCGTTCAGAGCTTTGACGGTCAGCTCCAGCGTTTGTGGGTTGCGCAGTAAAGCCCCAACGCCATGGCTTTCTGCTTGCGCAATGAAGCCTTCTGCATCAGTTTTGTCAAAGTTACTTTGCAAAATTTGCGTGATGTCTGTTTGATTTAAGGGCTCAAGTGCATAAATCTTTAGCTGACCATCTGGGGATGCTCCGATGACTTCTTCTTGATCTGATTGCCCATGCCAATCAGCTGCACGACATGCAATCCGAAAGTGGGGCAAGCCAAGCTTCTTGAGTTTGCTCCTAACTTGATACAAGATGGTTTCATTGGTGCTGCTTGCTCGGACCTCATCGAGTCCGTCTAGAAACAAGCAACGACTCTTCCACTCATCCTCGATATCGCTGTAAACAAAGTCTGCGATCGTCAAACGTAGACCATGACAAGCCTCAGCTTCAATTTCGAAGGCACGACTTTTCCCCGAGCCAGGCTCGCCTAACAAAATCCAAGCTGGCACTGTCCGTAGCGATTCAAGTGCTACCGCTTCGGTGTCTGGACCACCATCAAGGGCTTGTTTGAGTTGTTTGACAGAACGAGGAGCAAAAAACATTTACTTCAACCAACTTTCAATAGGATTCAGCAAGAAGTCGGAGATGGCCACACCATCAGCCCCCACAACCATCGGAGTAACGTTTTTGAATTTGTCTGCAAAAACCTGTAACCCTCTAGGCGCCGCATAGTCTTCACCGCTTTTGACTTCAATGGCCAGCAATTTTTCGCCAGAGCTCAGAACGAAATCAACCTCGCTTGGACTCTCTCGCCAGTAATAGAGGCTGGAGCTCTCTGGCTTGTTGTTGATCAGGTGTGAGCCGATAGCGCTTTCAACCAAGCGGCCCCAGTATGTGCGGTCATTCTTGGCTTGTTCAAATGTGTATTTGGCCTGCGCTGAAATAAGTGCTGTGTTGTGCGCATTGAATTTGGGAGGCGATGCTCGTCTGCGGAGTTCTTGTCCGGCGTACTTTTGCAGGCCAGTCAGTAAACCTGCCTGTGAGAGAAGTTCCAGATAATGGGCCAACGTGACTGTGTTACCAGCATCCTGAAGCTGTCCGAGCAACTTCGTCAAGGCGACAAGTTGGCCAGAGTAAGCGCCACACCCTAATTCAAACAAGTTTTTCAAAAGTGCAGGTTTCTCAACTCGGGTCATCTGCAGAATGTCGCTCTCGATGTTGGGTTTGATCAGAGCATCGCGAACGTACTGTCGCCAACGGGTTTCATCTCGGAGCAGGCTGGCTGCACCAGGGTAGCCGCCAAAGTAGATGTATTCGTCCAATGAGAAGTCGAAAGCCTCTTGCATTTCGCTGTAGGACCAGTGCGACATGTGAATGGGTTCATAGCGTCCAGCCAAGCTATCGGTCAATCCCTTTTGCATAAGCCACGGCGATGAGCCGAGCAACACAATGTGCAACGGTAATTGCTGCGCGCGGTCTGCATCCCAAAGCCCCTTCACAATCTCTGACCAGCGGGGGATTTTCTGAATTTCATCAATGGCCAGGATATGGAATTGTCCAGAGGGGAGGGAGCGGGCCTTCGCCCGGGCTTGCGTCCAAAGATTGATTAGCCACTTCTCATTGAAATTGCTGCCTGGTTCCGTTTGAACAGTGGCGGTTTCATTGAAGGGGTCAAAGTCAGTTGAAATGGGCTTGTCCGTAGCTTCAAAGTTTGAAGGACGACCAGAAAGCGCCTGTCGAACCAGGGTTGACTTGCCAATTTGACGCGGTCCTGCTACAACGATCATGAACTTAGGAGGTTCATTGAGTCGAGCTTCAAGGGTTTTCAGGTGAGGCCTGTTGTATTGCATTTGTAGCTCATTGAGTAAATTTACTTTAAAGTGTACAATTGATTTGCGTGGCTTGCAAATAAAAACACACACGCGTGTTGAAAACCAGTTGTCACTGGAATATGCGGTTGCTGGAGAATAGGCAATGAATACTAACTTTCAAGATTGGGAATCTCCTCCAGAGGGAGCCTTGCCGCGCTGGTTTCAGGATCGTGGGCGGGCGTTTGAACGCATTATCAAAAAGGTCCTTGATGATGCCGGGTGCGAGCCAAGAGGTAGTCTTCGCCCAAGTGGTGAGGAAATTGATGGTTCGTTCTATTTGGGAGGTAAAACATACCTACTCGAGGCGAAATGGCGGAAGCAGCCGATACCTGCGTCTGATCTTTATGCCTTCAAGGGGAAGGTTGACGGTAAGCTTGTAGGAACGATTGGTGTTTTCATATCAATGTCTGACTACAGTGCAGACGCGATTGATGCGTTGAAGGCAGGCAAAGAGATAAACCTGATCTTGTTTAGTGCGGCTGACTTTAAGCTTGTAATTCAAGGTGCGTTTTCATTCGAAGAGGCAATGAAGCGCAAGCTTAGATATGCTGCAGAGGAAGGGCAACCCTATCGCCCACTGGCACCAGACAAGTCTCAGGGATGCGATATTCTCGAGGACGCGCGCGCAGGAGACGAAATATGGGACCTCGTTGTCGAAGGCCGCAGTGATGAGATCGCGCTCAGAATTCTTTTTGAGCGTATGGATGCTAGCGATAAAGTGAGGATATGGACCGCTGGAGGACAGTTAGCTGTCCCTAGTCTCATCAGGCGGATGCAGGAGTCTGGTCATCAACGCATTGCCGCGTTTGTTGAGTCAGACATTAAACCGAACGAGCTTGATGAGTTGCATCAGCTTTTTCAGAAAAATTCTAATCATTTAATCGTCGTAGAGCCAAATTTCGAGGACTGGTTGGAATGGGCGTCTCCGAATGACATAGTCGTTTCATCTCCTCCGACATCTATTAGAGAGAAGGCCATTCGGAGATTTGCTAGCGTAGCCAGCATTAGCGAACTCATTAAATCCAATAAAAATTTTGCAGATCTTTTGCAAGAGATGCTGGGGAGCTAATTTGATGGCTTATAGACAAAAAAGGATGTGTATTAAAGCTGTTTGAAAGGGTATGTGCTTCTATGTCGCCAAATGAAAGCGAGCTTCAATCGAGGTGCATGCATTGAGTTAAAAATAATGATTGCTTACATATGATTTATCAAGCTGGACACATATTTCTTGTTGCCCGCCGTACTTATGAAAGATCTATTGTGGATTCTTCAGAAGCGATGCCCTCAATAATTTTGTCAACAGTCGCATTAGAGTGCTTTGTTAATGAGACCATAGAGCGTCTGTCTAAGCAATATTTTAGGGAGGCTGACCCACGTCTTGACTTGGCCTCGAATTGGCTTGAATTCATTGAGTTAAAAAAAGGTAGTACGTTGGAAAAGCTAGAGGCTTTTCATTTGGTTTTTCGAAATAAACCGACAGATCGCGGATGTCAACCCTATCAAGATATTTCTTTCTTATATCAACTTAGAAATGAACTTGTTCATAAGAAGCCAGAGCCATTTGGAGACTGGGATCCGAATAATAAAGAAAGAATTTATGAGCCACATAAATTTGTACGCACGCTTGTGCATAGAGGAATAGTAACTAAGCCACCACCAAATTTACCTCCAATATGGAGTCAATTTATTCTTCACGACAGAACTGCTAAATGGGCTTTCAATACGGCAGTATTAGGCGTTCAGTTTGTAGTTTCGCTATTGCCAGAAGGTGTTTTTTCTAAAATAACATCGCAAATGGCAGATCAAATTAATCCAATTGCATAAACCGACGTTCGTGGACAATTTGAAGATATCTAACTGGTCGCTGTGGTGCTGTTGCCGCAGTTCTAGCTTTGACCGTCTGCAGCTCGCTGCGCGATTGCAGTCATACTGAGTGGGCAACCCAACGGAGAAAAAAATGGCGGTGACGAACGAACTGGCTTTCCCGACAACCGAAGACCAGTTCGAGGAAATGTGCTTCCATCTATATCGCAAAGAGTGGAGCGACCTTGGGTGTAGCCACCGGACTTCGCCATGGGTCTAAAAAGTTCCGCTCTTGTGTCATTTTGCATGGGCACAATCCGAGTTCTATTGCGCACGCATGGGCTTTGAGAGGGTGAGAAATGTTTGCATTACGGCCAGATACTATCCAGGTAAACGACGTTGTACTAAGTTCTGACAAAGGCTTGCTAAGAGGTGCAATTCGGTGGTTCACCAAATCGGATTTCAGCCATGCAGGGATTGTTACTCGACCAGGAATGCTGCTTGAAGCCACGTTGTCTGGAGTTCAGAGACGTAGCGTCGCTGGCATAAAGGCGGGCAAACGTGAGTGGTTGCGGGTTCTTCGTCCTGTGCCACGCGCGCATGGGCAAGCTTTGAGCGAAGTTATTGAAGAATTGTTTGCCCATCCATATGACCATCTGGGTGCGCTTGGGTCCAAGTGGCATTTCCTTTCACTCGCCAACAGGCGAGGAACCTTCTGCTCAAAGCTCATTGCGGTTGGCTTTGAAAAAGTTGGTCGTCCACTTTTCTCTGATCTTGATCCGAGTGTTATTACGCCTGGGATGCTGGCTCGCTCCTCCGAGTTCAGTGACGTAACGGGAGCCTGTGTCGCCGAGCTGGACGCTGCCCATGAAGCGGGACTTCAAGTAATAGCGATCGACGCCAGGAGGGAGCCACGCATCGAGATTGAGTTGCTGCGTCGTATCTTCAGAATGATTAAAGCAGGTGTCAGCTACAAGACATTGCCAACCAATATCGCGTCGACTCCTGAGGTGTTAGGCTGGCTCAGCGTACAAGACGCTAAGGATTCGCGCATGCGGAAGGCAGATGAAACAATTGCCAATGTCCTCAGATACGGTGGATACGTTGCGTTTTATAAAGGCATTTCGCGCAAGCTACTTGCCGACGCGCGCCTTCTGAATTCAGCGGTTACGACGGTGCCACTCGACGTCAGCGCCCCAGAATTGCTGGCGAACCTTCGGAGTCAATTGCCAAGCGCATCGGCTGCACTTAACGCAAAGAGAGACGCTCGGCAGAAATTCATAGCGCTTCACAAGAGGACTCAGTTTGAGACCTTTTTTGTACTTGCGCAGTTATACCTTTTAATGGAGGAGGCCTCACTCGCGCGTGTTACGTCTCTGAACCTGCTCATATCAACTCTTGCGGAGCCGCATCAGAAGCTGTTCTAGGTCTGGCACAGTGACAGTTTCTAGCCGTATCCGGTTTCCCCGGGGTATGCAGCAAGCCGACTCTGACCGGCAGAGCTGCCGTGCCGAAAGCCAGCTTCTTGACGCTTCTTAGTATTCACTGGCAGCCATATGCAGTCTTGCTTGAACAGTCACTAATAGATGGGTAGGTGCCAAGCTGTCATTGCCTAATGACGTTTAGAGCAATGCGGACTTCTGACCTGCCTCGTACACTAACCCAATCCATCAGGGAGAGAAGATGATTTGTTCAGCATGTGTAACCCCTAAGGTCCTCAAGAACTTGGTCAATCATCATGGGCTACTAGGGACTTGCAGTTATTGCAACAAGTCAACCACAGCCGTCGAGTCCAAGTTCCTCTTTAACTACATCTACGAGCGGGTCAAGGAAAACATTGCAGCGGAAGACGACCTCTCCAGCTACGAGCATGCCCTGGTCTACGAGTTGGGAGCGGACGACATCGATGTGGCTAGCTATGACATCGTTTTGATGGAGTGGTTCAACCTAGGTGAGGAAGTATATTTTGATGACCTCTGTGATGGGGTCCCTGGCGAGTTCAAGGTTAATAGCCGAGGCCAGGAGACCCACTTTTACAACGACGATGGGTTTTTGGAACGCAACTTTTATGAAGTCCGTTGGACCAAGTTCATTGATGACATCAGGCATGCCCATCGCTTCTTCAATCCGAATGCCCGTGGCTTCCTTGACTCGGTTTTCAAGCTACTTGTCTCCGATAAGGACGAGCTGAAACCTGAGGTCATTCGCACCCTGGATCATGGCACCAAACTTTACCGCGCTCGCAGTGCCGACAGCTACAAGAAGGCAAAGGAGATTGCAGATAACCCGGCGTCACAGCTTGGTCCAACACCCAAGGACAGGGCCAGCAGTCAACGGATGACGCCCAACGGAATCTCTGCCTTGTACTGCGCTCTTGAGCGGGACACATGTCTAAGCGAGATTCGCTCCATCACCGGTGACGATGTGGTGAGTGTCGCCATGACACCGATCACATCCCTGAAGTTCTTGGACTTGACCAAGCTGGAGCTAGTCGAACCGTCCAAGCTAACTTTGCTGGATGTGGGCTACTTGGATACGCAGCACCTCAAGACCTTCCTAAAATCGCTGGTAAAGAAGATGTCCAAGCCCAAGGGAAGAAACGACGAATTGAGCTACTTGTCAACTCAGTTTGTCTTCGAATACCTGCGGCTTCGTTTTGGCAACCAGGTCGACGGCCTGGTTTTCCCATCTGTGCAAACAGGCGAGCAAGGTATGAACGTGGTTTTCTTCCCTGAAGCCATCGTCATCAGTGCCAACAAGTTCAGGGAGCCTAGTGAAATGAAAGCCGCCCTTGGAGCCGAGCCAGATGATCAGTTTGAGCCTGAAGCCAATCTTGCGGTTGTTGACGGCTCGCTTCGCTTCCACAAGGTCAAGGCCATAAAAACCGAAGCTACCACCTATCGCAGCATTCACGATCTATACATGAGTGATGAGGTTCGCAAGCGATTTGGCCCTGTCTACTTCGAAGTGGATGAGTAGTGAGTCCCACCGTAGGTTCTAGTAAATCTGGGTCGTTTTAACTGCACAGCCATCGATCGCATCTAGATCGTCTGTTGTGCAGTTAAGAAGGCTTATGAGATATTGCCTTCTCGCTCCGCAAAGAGTACGTCGGCTGTCGTCCAGCGTAAGCAGGGTTTAATTGTGCGCATCGACACGTTCATCCGCGTTCAGAATCGTAATGTGACAAACTAATACGTGTCTTGTTAGGATTAATAGATGAACCAGAAAGCAGAGCTTTTGAAGGCGCAGTGGCTAGATGACGTTCTTGAACGTAAGCCTTATGCTGACTTTCTTACGAATTACCTTGTGTCAAAGTTACAGGGAAAAGCTAGCATATCGAAGAGATCGTTTACCTTAGCGCTTGATGCGCAGTGGGGGCAAGGCAAGACTTTTTTCGTTACCAAATGGGCGCAAGATTTACGAGATGCTTCTCCTGCATATCCAACTTTGATTTTTGATGCGTGGAGTGCAGATTACGGAAATGAGCCAATGGTCGGTTTCATGGCTTCATTTAAAGCAACGTTAGATGAAAGAATTAAAGCGGCAGGACTAAATGAAGGTCAAAAAAGCAAGGCAATAGAACACATTCTTCAAGCAGTTAACGGTTTTCGCCGTGCAATCGTACCTGCAGGCAAAGTGATGGCCCAAGGCCTGCTTAAGAAAGCAACAGGTGTTGCTGTAGATGAACTTTTTGAGGTTTATAAAAAAGGAGGCTTCTCGAAGCCTGAGTTGACCGAAGATAAGTTAGCCGAAGTAGGCTGGGATTCATTGAATAAAGGGCTTGATGAGTTTTTTACTAAAGCCTTAGAAGAACAAGCTGAACGCGAACAGGCCATTAGTGAATTTAAAAAATCGATTGAGGATGCGCTATTGAATTTGTCGAACTGTGGTGCTATCGCGCTACCCATGTTTGTGTTTATTGATGAACTTGACCGATGTCGTCCAAGCTTTGCAATCGAGTTATTGGAAGGAGTTAAACATCTTTTTGGAATTCAAGGCGTCTGTTTTGTTGTCTCGACTAATATGGCGCAGTTGTCTGAATCTATCAAGGCAGTGTATGGATCTGGGTTCGATGGGTATGGTTACTTAAAAAGGTTTTTTGATGTTGAGTATTCGCTGCCGCTTGTGAGTGGGCGAAGTTTTATGACCTTATTGTTGGCTGAACATTCAGAGCTAAAAGCAGAGAACCTTTCACTAGGTCTGCCTCATAACGGATTTGATGGTACGAACGATCCGATGGATGCATGTTATGTATTGACGTGGGTCGCTGAGGTTTTTGTGTTGGATCTTCGATCGCAGCGTACAGTCGTTGAAATGGTTGTTGCTGCGGCTTCAGGGGTTCCTCAAGGAAAGAAAATTTTTCTTTTATGGCTTTCTGTACTCTGTGCAATCAAATACAAATGCCCCGATGAATTCGAAAAATTAGCTGCAGCACGTAGCAGTTCTTCTGAAGAGTTCCATGATATTTGGGATAAAGCGACGGTGCCTGAAGAAGGGCGACTGACTCGAAGCCGTGAGCCACAGAGAGTCAAGTTGAAAGATGTTGCTTGGCATTACTACGGCGTTCTGTACGAAGATTTGAAAGAACTTCGAAGTCATCATGCAGATGATGACATTTATGAATACCCTCGTTCGGTAGAGTTGAGCATAATTGACGAAGCACCTAGTTCATTTTTTCGAGGTATGGCGCACCCGCCGTCTATACGTGCGTATTTTTATTTGGTTCAGACGGCAGGGCACTTAGTGGCTTTTTGATGCATCGATTTTTGATTTGTAAATCTTCTTTCGAGTGAAACAGTTAATCTGCTACAAACAAATTGCAACTGTAAATGTATTCAGTGAAGCAGAGACGGGCTTGTAAATCAAAGGCTAGCGCGCCGTCTATAGTCCAGTATGGGGAAGAATCGACTGACATACTAATGGGCACAACGAATTAATGATGTTAAGACAACTAGAATTAAACGAAAGCATTTCGGATGATGATGCCGTGGTCATTCTGGTCGGGCCGAACGGATCAGGAAAGAGCAGATTCCTCGAAAAGATTGGAAAGCTATACCAAGACCGACGCCCCGTCTGCGTCGTATCGAACACACTGTCGCTCCGACTAAATAGTCTGCGCAAAGCGAAGCGTTTTGCTGTTGGCAGGATCGGCAAATCGCCGAAATCCGTCATAAAGGCGGCCTTGGCAAGCACACTTGATCGCGACAACTCAGCGTATTACCAAATCAGGGCTTTAATGGAGTACTGCCAGTACAAGCCTCGATTCGGTTTTCGAAAGCAGGGGTTTCGTCCCGCGGCACTGAGCGAGTTCATCGAAACCGGTGGTAACTTGGACTCATTGTTGACAACCCCTGAACAGCATGAGGACTTTTACCGGGCGATGGAGTTTCTGGGGCGCTGGCCAGTTAAGAAAACCCACTGGGTAGATGAAACGGCTCAAGTTCATGACTTCGCCTTACAGCGAGAGATCGCATCGGTGATTCGTACCGAAGCTACGCTCATCAAGCTCAGAGTGTTAAAGGGTATTCAGGTGTACGTGGATAAAGGTGAGCGCTCCGGCCCATTTGAAGTGCACAACGCGAGTTCTGGAGAACTTTCGTTGATTTCATCTCTACTGTTTTTAACTGCCGAAGTGGAACCTAATTCCATCGTATTGATTGATGAGCCCGAAAATAGTTTGCATCCTGGCTGGCAGCGAGCCTATGTAGAAAAAGTTCTCGCAGCACTCGCCTACCGCAATGTCTCGGTGATTATTGCAACCCACTCCCCCTTGGTGGTGACAGGCGCGTTGATGGCTCATAACAACCTCGTTTCGGTTTTCCAAATGCAGTCGGGGGGACCACATCGCTTACGGTTACAACATTTAAACAGCGTGGACACTAGCATTGAGGCAGTCTTGTGGAGGGCGTTCGACGTCGTGACCCCAGCGAATCACTTCATTAGCGAGGAGGTGGTTGAAGCGATCAACCGCTTCGAACGCGACGAGATCACTAAGGACAACATATCGAACATGCTTCAGCATATGAGAGCCCGAAGCTTCGACCGCCGCCAGGATGAGTTCTTCAAAGCTATCACTGAGCTGGTCGAGACTGTGGAACAACGCAAAGCACAGCGTATAGCACGGGGAGGCAATTGATGAACGATGCCTACACTCCGGCGATGACCGCTTTGGTGCTAACTCCCGATGAGCAGAGCGCGGTCACCGCGGCACTGGCAAAAGCAAAACCCTGGGATGATGACAATGATCTGATCAAAAGCGTCAAGACCAAAATCCGGACACACCACCTTGCCCGCCACGATGACACGTGTTGCTATTGCAGGACAATACTACACGGCGCCGGACACTTCATGATCGACCGCGAACACATTCTGCCTAAAGGTAATGCTACCTATAAGCCGTACAGTTTCGCGACCTGGAATCTGTCTATCTCCTGCAAGCGCTGCAACATGCAATTCAAAGGAGAGGACGATGGTTTCGTAGTCGACAAGATAAACACAGCCAGCTTCACATCGAGCAGCAATTATCTGCTCCTCCACCCCAATTTCGACCCTTGGGATCAGCATCTGTGCCGCGATGCGCGTCAGATCAATACCAAGTATGTGGTGAAGTACACGCTCATCTCTACGAGTCCCAAAGGCCAATACACCTACGATTATTTCGATTTGAAGGGCTTGGAAATCGACAGTTTCGACGCCGCACAGGGGGTCATGCGCGCAGCTTCCGGCAGCGAGAGCGAGTCGGTCGCTGCAGCACGCCAGATCGCGGCGGTGCATGGGCAATAACGCGACAGATGGGATTACTTCCCGGGTCATCTGACCGTGTGGCTGCATTTTTCAAGCAGTGGAAGGCGGGTCAGTAGGGCGGGTCAATTCTACGAACAAACGAACAGCCTTGGGCTATTTGCGCCGCGTCTCTAGTCGAAATATCAGAGTCCGTAGTCAATGACATCGCAGCTGAATGTTGACGATCTAAACCGAGTAGCCGTTCTTCGCGGTCTTTTGAAGGGATCGTCCGTAGCTGCTTGGCTGTGTGATCTGCCTGTTTGCGAACACGTTGATGGACAGCTTCCCGCGGGCCGCGGTGAACTGTACGAAACCTGCCGGCGTCAGAACGAGGTAGCAACCCTCGCCCCAAAGAGACTCCGCATCGATATCAACTCGACCGGCGTCACGCCACCAATAGAGTTTTGCAACCACAGAACAGCTCGCGTCGATGAACACGTTGGGATCTTCGTCATGCTCACGCCAGCGAAGCCTCTTCACCCAGTTCGGGCACAAAGCGAACGGGTAGGTTGGTGCGTCGAAGCCCATGTCCACAGAGCAAACGACGCGTCTTACCAGAGTGGGCGCCAATTCATTGTCGAGGGCGACATGTTGGCCTATCCAGACAGCGATGGGCAAGGTGGCATAGCACTTGTCAAAGTCTTCCCCGTCAGTTTGTGCCGATGGTGCTCGAAATCGGTAGAGGCGATGCTCTGAGATGCGTGGCTTGAAGATTTTGAAAATCGACACCTCAGCCACGACTTTCCCATTTTGATTTTCCGGTAAAGGCGCGACGTCGCTGTGGACCTCATCAACCCACTTCTTCTCTCGTTCGGTCCAACCAGTAAGTCGATCTAACAGCGGCATGCGGATCCATTCGGGGCGCACTTGCGGGAGCTTCAGTGGCCGAGGCGGAAGAGGGCAACCCAATTGCTCTAGCAGCGTCGACATGTTGAGGTCATTCAGCTTGCCAGCTAGCCGCAACTCTCCCGCGACATGGCGAAGGGCGGCAATGGCAATGTAGGCATGGGGCTTCAAGTAGGCGATCTGCATTTCGAGGGCGCTAAGCTGGGCCTCAAGCTTTTTGATACCAGAGGGCCCGAATGCTTCAAATCCGCCCCAATCTTGGATTAACATCGCCGCGCGCCGGCGGACAGTCATCTCGTCGATGCCTGCCACCTTAGCAATGTGCTGTGCTGTCGAGCGCAACATCTGGGTCCAGCCAAGCGGCGACTCGACTCGCATCGCACCAGTTCTCTCGTCCTTGAATGAATGGTCGCCCTCCGAGGGAATCTCCAGTTCGAGGCTATAGAAGAGGGGCAGTGGTTTCGCATCCACGGTGATTGCTATCCCCCATCGATGCGACAAGAGCGCGGCTGACTCTGCTACCGAGATATCGCGGTGGCTGACCAACGCAGCCACAGTGGTGCTCAACTCGGGTGCAAGGTTAGAGCTGTCAGTAGCCAGCAGCGTTCCGAGCGCCTGCAGAGGGGCATCGGATTCGCCGGCTAGAAGTCGCTGCATAAGGGACTTGAACAAAGCTTGACCGTGTCCGGCTTGCCCTGCCAAATGAAGCGTGCAATTGCGTGCGTGTCTCTGAACTTCTGGAACGGGCAGCCGACAGGCAAAGTGCAGCAAATCCTCCAGAAGATCGGTATCGCTGAGCGGTAACTCGCTCGGCTGGAATGGCCGTCCCAGCTGGAACTCGCGAGTGCAGGTCATCTGCTCCTCTAGCAGCGACCAGATGGCCGGCCAATCCGGCGTCGTGCTGATTACTGGCAGTATCGAATCCAGCTCTGTCAGCAGCGACTGGGTGTTCTCCTGACCCGCAGTCACTGAATCGACGATGTTTTCGAAGGCGGCCGAGGACGTGGATGGTCCCTGCAAAAGCTTTTTCGCTTCAAAGTAGAAGAACTTGCCGCCACCCATCCACTGGCTCCAGGAGCTCCAAGGGTCCTTGCTTGACTCGTAGCCTTGCATCAGCTTCTTGGCGTACTCGACCTCTCCCGCCGCAGCCAAGCGCTTCACCATCAGGAAGCGGCAGCGCGCGTCGTCCTGCAAGACCTGCCAGCGCTCAAACATTCTCCGCACTAGATGAAGCGGAGCAGTCTTGGCCAGATCTCTGAAACGGTACGGGGCGTTGTAGTTCAGTTCGTCGCCATCCGCTTCAAACGCGCGCTCGAGCTCCTCGAGGGTGGTTTCCGAGTCGTACTTGCTGGGCGTAGACGAGTGTCGAGGTTCCGGCGCTTCTGACGTCCACCGAGCAACGGCAGCGTCGAGCTCGGCAGACGAAAAACCATGTTTTCCGGCAGCGCTTCGAAGGCGCTGGAGCAGTCCTGCCCTCTCGTGTGCCCTGCTGGCTACCTCAATCACACCCAAAAGCATCAGCGCGAGCGGTTCAATCTGTCTGGGACCTGCGGCGTCGGCGGCGATGTCGATGAAGTCGCCGACGTGGTACGGATCCCGGTAGTACGGTTCCATGTAGAAAGGCAAGCACAGTCCACACCAGACGGTCGCGCAGGCCAAGACGAGCTCAGGCCTTCGCCGGACTATCCCCGTCATGAGTAGGTCGACGCGGTTCGGCCAGCCAATCAGATGCCATTCCGCAAGTGTCCTTGACACCTCGAAGCCAAAGCGTGGTTCGACCAGCATCGCTTCCTCAATGAGCGACATCGTCAGGCGATGCGCGGCTGACGACCCTTCCGTTTCGGTCATGCCGCCGACTTGGCGCATCAAGTTTGAGATCCGCTTGACTCGGTTCTCCGGGTCAGCGGCGTTCGCAAGGACGAGGTTGTCTCGCCAGATTGCGTACTGCGGGTCCTTTTTGGGTGCCAATGCGTAGCCAAGGCACTGCTCGTGCACTGTTGCCAGCAACTGTTTCGCGCGTTCTATATCCCCGACCGCAGCCAACGCGATGACCAGATCCGCCAAACCGTCGATCTGCTCGGTCGGTGTGCTCTCTTGAAGCTCCGCCACCAGGGCATTGAGCCGGTCGACGGCTGCCACACGGTCACCGTCAACTCGATACCCATCGACGGCCAATCTGCGTCGTAGATACGCTGTACCCCCCAGCGTCGATGAGGCGATGGCTGCTTCCGCCTCCCGAAGTACCGTGCGGTACTCAGTTTCGCCGCGCATGGCACCTAGCCTCAGCAGCGCTTGCACGAGCGTGGGAACCGCTTTGAAAGCCTGCTGGATGCGATAAGACTCACTACCGCCTTCTGACGTCAGACGTAGGACGTACCCAAGGGCAATGCGGGCTTCGTCCTGGATGCTGCCCGCCAGCACAGTCGCGCTATCAACGGCTACGCGACCTAGAAGCACACCTATCGTCGAGGCGTGCTGCTGGAACGGATGAAGGAAGGTGTGCTTTGACGGAGTCACTTTTGGCAGCGGCTTATTGAGCAGTGTGCAAAGCCTCGCGTGATGCATCACAGCGCCGACCAGATCTACCAGTCCAGCTAGGTCCGTCTCGTCGTCGCACATGGAAATCATCGGTGCGATCAATTTGTCGAATAGGGCTTCGGCTAGGTCACGACGGTCAGCGTCGAATGCAATCACTGCCATCCGGCGGCGATAGCCGTTGGGTACCTCTCCGAAGCTAGGAAGGGCGATGGCAGCTTCAAACAGGGCAAGCGCTTGTGCAACGTCGCCACGGCGACTTGCCACAAGCCCTGCGTGAACCATTACGAACGGCTTGTCTTCGTTGGCTACCCCGAGCTTGCTGCAGAGTTCTTGTGGATCGGCGCCAACCTTCTTAAGGAGCATCACCTCGGCTGCTTCCCTCCTCAGGTGCTGGCGCAGTGCGACGACAGTTTCTGGATCCAACGGGTCGGGCTGGCGCAGTCCTTCTTTCACGAGGTGGTCAATCGCTGTTTGGATCTGTTCGGTGTCACGGAAGTGGACGGCACGCCTTGCCCACCGTTCGAACTCCTTGATGTTGTGGTCGTACCCATGGTTCTGGAAGTTGGACGTGTGGAGTTGAGACAGTGGCTCGAGGGTTTCAAACAACTCCTTAGCGCGCTCGAAATCACCTCGTGCCACTAGTGCGTCGACGACCTCGTAGCCCTGGGAGGGAAAGTACTGAACGAAGGAGAGGGCTGCATCAATTTCTCCGACCGCCAGCATCGCCAGCGGAAGCTGGTTGGCGTACTCAAGGGCCGTTTCGCGCCGGTCCACCTCGTTACGACACAGCAGCAACCGCGTGAAGGCGGTCGCATCGTGCGTTCCACGCACTGCCAGAAGAGCCAGGCGAATATCGGCATGGATCTCGGCTATAGAACGCCCATCAGCCAGTTGCTGCCTGAAGCGAGCGGGCATCGCCAGTGCAAGTACATCTGCACCGTCTCCAGCACGGGCGAGGTAGCGCAGTTCAAGCCAGTGCTGCGCCGATTCGAGCGGAGCGTTCTTTGCCAACTGAGCAAGGTGGCGGTAAATGCGCTGAGAGTATTCGGCGTCGACGCTTCCGAGTCGGGTTCGCGGTTGAGCGATGACGAACAGCCTGAAACTGTTATGGAAGACGCTCCACCCTTGTGATGAACTTCGGAGCAGGTGCCGTGCGACGATCAGAGCGCGTTCAATCGCGGACTCTTTGACCATCGTGGCCAGTAGCCGCAGGTCCATGGGCGCCTCAGCCCGAGCAATGAAGCCCAGCACGTCCATGGCATCGACATCGCTTGCGATTTCGCGCCAAGCAGCGGTGTACACGGTCTCAACATCGCCGTCGAACGGAATCCCGCCGCTTAGAAGGTACTTACGGTCGGCTTCGTCCGCGTGCAATAGTGCCTGAATCAAGTAACGCGTTGCCAGCGGGTGGCCATGCGTGAGATTGATCAAATCCAATCGAGGAATCTGAGCAGGCAGGCCGAACGCATCCGCCATCCGAGCAACCTCCTGGCGGCCGAGAGGCTCCATGAGAACCTGTCGCTCGCTCTTCTCCGCTTGCTCTTTTACGGCGGGCTTCAAATTTGCGAGATCCAGTCGCTGCGTGCCGAGCACGAACACAACCCCGTTTGGGATGGCCGAGGGAAAAGGCAGCTCGCCAAGCAAAGAATTGGTCGGCCGTTCTTCGCGAGGCACATGGTCGAGCCCGTCAACAACAATGATTGTTCGGATCCCGTCACGGTCGAAGCGTTCACCAGCCTGCCGCATCAGGATGCCGAACTGTTCGCGGCGCTCATGCAGCGAGTCATCGCGAAGACGAAGTCCAACCAACCCGCTGTTGCGCAGCTGAGTGCCGACGTCGGTCAGGAAGTTGTCGGCCTCCCCGCGACCCACGCCTTGCGCAGTGCCTGGCACGTACGCCAAGTAGCGAACGAGCCGGACATTTGCTTCAGTGGCAAGCGCAACCTGCAGGAGAGTGGACTTCCCGGAGCCAGGCGGTCCTATGAGTGAAACGTAGCCCTGGTCGGCGGCATGCAGCGCGGTTAGCAGCTTGACCTCAGTGTCACGGTTGCGCTGGACATAGGTGCCGACCGGGAACCGGTGGATGAGCAGCGTCTTGGCGGGATCGCGCCAGCCAAGCTCACGTAGCAACTCGTCTCGCGTCCACCTGTCTTTGTCGCGTGCATCGGCGACCAGCTTGGGCAGTACGCTTGCAATTTCGGATGCCTGCCGCGCCTGCTCGGCATTCAACTTATGCGACTGGATGAAGTCCGCTGAAGCTCCGCACACCACACGGAGGCTGTGCAAGAACTGTTCGAAGTCGTCATCGCCCAGGCCGGCTTCACGGCGCAGGTGATCGATCAGTCGGCTCCATTCCGGCGTGTACCAATCCGATAACGACCGATTTGCATGCTGCTGGAACTGTTCAAGAAATGCGGCGCTGTGGGGCGGCGTGCCATCGCCTGGCGTGTCAGTAGTCGATGGGAAGTCGTTGACGACCAGACGAATCTCGACATGGCTTTCCGGATTGTCCTTACGCAGGCATTGCCAAGCATGAACTAGGGGCTTCAATAGGCCGTTGGCGCCAGTAAACAGCGTCTCAACAGTGAAGGTGCTAGGGAACTTGGACGTCTTGAACTGGTGGCCGACCACCAATCCATCGAAGCCAAGTACTAGGTCGTCGGCAATGCCCGCGCTGCGGTCGGCGACGCCGATCCAAAGCAGCTCGTCGCGCCCAAGCGCGGCGTAGATGGCAGCGCCCGCGCGCTCGTACTGGCCTACGTATCCACGAATCGCTCGGCGTTCTCCTTCTGCGGGCACCGTTGCAGGTGCTGCAGTTGTGGAGGGCTTCGGTTTTTTGGACTTTTTCGGGGCCATGCAATTGGATTGGATAGTAGGTGCCAACCTAGACCAAGGGAATTGTTACAGCATAACCCGGTCAGTCCAGCGCCAGAGGGGCATGCTATTGACTCACACAGTGCCTTTTGTTTTGCAGGGCGGTGTGGCGAGCATCGTATGCAGGGGGTATTTGTGCGAGGTTGATCGAGAATGACTCTGTTCAGGCCTTAGTGAGATTGAGCGAATTGATCGAAAGGAGGGAATATGGGGCGGCGCACATAGTAGTTTTTTGCCCAAGAGCAACATTTGCATGAAAATTATGTATGCCAACAGAAATCCGCCTCGAAAGTAACTCTCTAGCAGTTCGAGATACTCTGCGTGACCTGATCATGGCTTGGGCGCGCGACCAAAAAACTGGTGAACCGGTCTATATCATGGAGCTTGGTGCGGACCGTCGGGGCGCGCATTCGCTCTGTATCTGCCCCAGTTGCCTCGCGCCTGTCACGGCCATCAATGCGGCTAAATCCGAATACGTCAGACGGCCCCATTTTCGCCACCCACCAGGAACTGAAAAGCAGTCCTGCTCGGTTGTTGCCGCCCGGGTAGCACTGCTGAAGGAGGTCCAAGCGTATGGGTGGATACAGCTGCCCCAAGTAAGCCGCAAGGTAAGCGCAAGAGGGCTTTCTGGCTGGACCTATGAGGCATGGGTGTCAGCACCTGCAGAAAAGGTACGCATCAGCAATGTCAACTTTCAGGACCATGCTCGTGCTTTACTGATTCTCGAAGACGGGCGCCGCCTGCAGGTCTTGCTAACCGGATCAGCCACAGTATTGCCATCTGACGAAGTAAGCGCTTCTCTGACGATCAATATCGAAGATCCTGAGGCGGCTTCTTTTTCACCCGAGGAGCTTCGAAAGCGCCTCACACTCTTGCCGGACATGTTGTGCTGGCAATCTCACTGGGAAGATGAAGCCCTGAATCTTCAGGCGCAAGACACGCTTGAGCGCCAGATGATGATGGCGCTTGACGCAGCACCGCCAGACTTGGATCTAAGCGACATTCCAGCTGAGTTACGTCGTGAGACTGTCTTGCACCATTTGGCGAAGCAGATTCTGAAAGCCAGCGGGAAAGTCCGTGTTCCAGCCATCCACCATGAAGTGACAAAAAATGCTTCGACTGGAGAGATTTGCAGGAGATCATGGAGCAAGCCTGAAACCACGCTCACCCTCAGAAATATCGAGTTGGAATGTCGTCTTGGTCGTGTTGTACCTGACATTGTTTGTGAAGCAGAGGATGAGCACGGCGCCATCATGCCGAGGCTATGCATTGAAATCACTGTAACGAACCCCATTGGAGAGGAACGCAAAGCGAGGTTGCGCAAGGAGGGGGATGCCACGCTGGAGGTCGATCTTTCTATAACGGGTGGCAAGCTGACATTGACTCAGTTCCAAGAGCTATTGGTCGAAAAGGTCGAATTCAAACGATGGATTTTCAATTCAGAGGCATCGGCCGCACTTGATGAGTTAACGCGTCAGGTGGATGCCGAATTGCAGCAGAAGTTGATCCAGGCCGAGAGCAGGCGTAAATGGCGAAGCGAAGTTCTTGCAATGAATCCGAATGAGATTGGTTGCCAGTACCTCCAAGCCATGACTGCTTATCTTCAAGAAATGGATCAACGAGATGGCGCTACAACGAACGCATCAAATGAATCGATGGAGGCTGCACGACAAGCGGTGATGCGGCTGGCTGACATGCTTCACGTTCATGGATACTTTGGCGAAACAAGTGTCTCCAAGGGGGAGGCGACCAAGCTGTTGTCTAGATTGCTATCACTCAAACATGATCGTGGCATTGGATACCGAGTAAGCACGGGTTTCGAAGTGCTAAACGCTATCTGGCAATCTCGGGCAATCAACCGATCGGACATTCCAATGTTTCTCGCCGCGGCACGCCTTTGGAAAATTGGACTTTCAGAGAAGCAGGCGCAGACCCTGAAGTCTTGGGGTGATGAAGTAAGGCGAAGCATTGCTGAAAATGAAGTTACCTATTTGCGTCAACCAAGAAGCGATAGCTTTCTTAAACTGCTATTTCCCGATTTACGAGAGACGTTGCAAAAAACCACTGGAAAGGCCCTACAGGCCGTTTTGCGTCCGCAAAGAAA
>JACCDX011243881.1_pt1 | contig 25304 bp, 24 predicted proteins | sample 7449681 | NCBI WGS metagenome assembly JACCDX01 (sample SAMN15323450, study PRJNA562643) | freshwater metagenome | isolation source: river surface water | place: USA:Blue River Watershed | collected 2017-08-18
ATGTCTACCTCCTGATAGTGGAGAATTTTCGTCAAAATCGTTGCCGTTTTCGTCAAAATCGTTGCCGTTTTCATCAAAATCGTTGCCGATTTCATCAACATCAATGTCTCCTCCAGCCATGCCAGCCTCCTCTTGTACCCCAATAGATCCTGCATTGTTATAATTGGTGATGTATTCTCCATCAACTCCAGATGGATAAAGTCCCATATTAATTCCGACGTGTCCTCCTCTCATTTTTTTATTTTTCTTGCGTGATTTTTTGGTTCCAATTCTAACAAAGCCGAATTTGCCTTTTTTCGTTCCATAACCGTGTTTTAAAAGTCTCATTTCTTTTTTAGCGCTAAAGTGTTTAGATTTAGAAACAATGCGTCCATGAGACATCATGAGGTCAGATTTAGTGAGTCCTCCTGATGTTTTTTTGGCAGTGCCATTCCAAACTTGACGACGAGAACCAATTGTTTGAGTCATTATAAAATAATTGAAGAAAAAAAAGTAAAATTGTCTAAATAATAAAAATTAAAACGCATTTAAAATTTATTTCTTAATAGTCGTGGTATTCCGCCTGGTTGTCCTTCCCATCCGCCGAGATAATTAAGAGTTATAGGTTTATTAAAATTGCCATAAGTTGTTTTTCCTCCTAAAGTTCCTGTAACAATTTGAGAAATTCGATTATTTTCAGTTTGAGATGGATCATTCCATCCTTGTTTAATGGTATTAACTCTTGGTGGTATGCATTCGCATAATGTGGCTTGTGTAATATCATCAGCATTATTAATATTATCATATGTTTGAGCTATATTAAATTGTCGATAATATTGAATAAGAAAGGATTTATTAATGAGTGATCGTAAGTTGCCTTTGTTTCCAGGAGTAAACCTATTATTGTTATATCTTGTCATAACTAATATATAATTATAATTTATTTGGATGATTTGTATGTAAAATAATATATATTGTCAAAGTGGCTTAAAGAGTCTTTAAGTAGTTTTAATATATTATATTAGGTAGAAGAAATTTACAGAAAAGTCAGCGTGGAAAATAAAAATGTCCAAAATTCAAAAACTCAAAAAAGTTTTGAAAAAACACGTTGAAATCGTATTGTGACGTGAATGCTCTCATTATAAAAAATAATGAAAAAACATATGATGATGATTTTTTTAGTTTTTTTGTAAAATGCTTAAAACATTACAAATTCATAACAGACCAATTCATTTTGTTTAATTTTATATGCTACTGGTTTTCTGTTATGTCTTTTAACTACGCCTTCTTCATCATATTTTTTAACCCAACGCATCAAACTACTTGTTCTTGTGAAACATCTTCGGTTAAATAATATTCAACAGCAGACATTTTAAAATCTTTGCTCTTATGTTTAGGCATATATATTATTTAATTATTTATAAAAAATTGAAAAATAAAATACTTATCATAATACAAAATGGAAACTAAACCTGAAATGAATACTTTAATGGTTGCCTCTTCTGTTCCAAAGAAAAAATGGTAAAGAAACAAGAAAAAAATAAAACACAATTAATAATTGAAGATGATGACAAAATTATAAATGAATTTAACAATAAATATGTAATTCAAAAAATTGAAGAAAATAAACAAATAAAATTAAAAAAAATTATTGAAGAATTGAAACTAATTTATCCTCTACAAGATGAAATACTTATAGAGTTGTATAATAAATCTATATCAATACATCAAAGTAATATACAAGGAAATGGTGACTTTTTAGAAAATGATATTGTCGTGTCAGAATTAACAAAACATAATATTCCATTTAAACAGCAAGTTACTATTGGCAAAGATGGTATAATTGTTGGATTTAATGAAAAAAAAGTAAATGTTATCATATTATTGATTTTGTAATTGGAAATAATATTGAAGTAGGTAAATCAATAACAGAATATAAAGTTTTAAGTTGTAAGACTATTTGTAGAGAAAGATGGACACAAGATGATTGGTCTTTTACATATATTCCATCAAAATATATTTTACTAACAATATCAAATGATTATCCTTCAAGTGTTAGATTTAGAGAAACTGAACAAAGAAAAATAGTGTCTTGTTTTCCAAAGTCAAAAGACGATAGAAAGTTTAAATTGAGTTTTGAAGACCTGATTAATGAAGTAATTTAACTATAATATTTGTTAATATTATTTCCTATAATTTGTGTAAATATTGTTGGAATTGTATTACCTAACTGTTTCCATTGTTCTCTTACATTACCTTTTAATTTAAATGAACTATCAAAACCTTGTAATTTTAAACAATCATTTATAGTTAATCTATATTCTTGACCATCAACAATATAACCATCCCAATTATGTTTATCATTGATAGGTGAATTTTTTCCTCCACAACGAATTGTATATGCTATTTCTTTTTCAAAATTTTTTCCCAAATAAGTAGATAGTGATACTTGTTTTTCATATTCTTTGAAATTTAAAATATCGTTTATTTTGTTTTTAAACTCTAAATCATTTCTAATACCAACTATAAATAATCTTTTACGCATTTGAGGTATTCCATAATCACTACATTTTAAAACCCTATGTCCAACAACATAATTTTCGCTTTCAATTTGGTTTTTTATGGTTTGAAAAGTATTCCCACTATCGTGGGCTAAAAGTCCTTGAACATTTTCTAAAATAATTATTTTTGGTTTATGAAATTTAACAAATTTCATAATATTAAAGAATAATGTTCCTCTTTCATCATCAAACCCTTTATGTTGTCCACATTGAGAGAATGGCTGACAAGGAAATCCAGCACATAAAATATCAAATGGTGTAATATCTTTTGGTTCAATTTTTGTAATATCTCCTAATGGCTCTTGGTTATAATTTTCTGTATATGTCTGTTTTACAGCATTATCAATATCACAAGACATTACACATTCCCAACCAAATTTATCAAATGAATAATGGAAACTACCAATTCCACAGAACAAATCAACAAATTTTAAAGTTGTTTGAGATGAAGTTTTAGAATTTTCCACATATTCATATTTATCCGTAGAAGTTTTTTCATTATAGTCATCTACAATTATTAATTCAATTGCAGGTTTAATAATATTTGATATTTTTTCTTCAACTGCTTTATCAACAATTTCCTTTATTTTTAATTCATTAACACAAGGATTTTTCTTATTTAGATGAGTGGTGTAATGACCCTTTTGTTTAAACTCTTTACCGCACTTTTCACAAGTATATTTGCTCATATTATTGTTTATAATATATTATTAATTATTTTCTAAATCAATTTTTAATTTAACTAAAATTAACTAAAATAAGTTAAAGATAAATAAACAATGTAGCAAAACAAGTAGTTATTCATAAATCGATAAATAAAATTGAAATAATTTAAACATAAAGTCTAAGGTACATATAATAAACAATGAGCGCTACAAACGATATTACTAATGAACAATTATACTTTGATGTCCAACAAAAAACTGATAAGCAACATATTTTAGATAATCCAGATACATACATTGGTTCTGTTGAAACAGTCGATGCAAATATTTGGATTATGAACGAAACGGACGATAAAATCATTGAAAAAAATATTAGTTATGTTCCTGGATTGTTTAAATTATTTGATGAAGGCATTGTAAATTGTAGAGACCATGTTGTTCGTATGCAATCTAAAATTGATGGTAATGTTGAAAATTCATTACCTGTTACTTATATTGATATTGCTATACAAGACGACGGAACAATTGTTATGATTAATGACGGAAATGGTATTGATGTAGTCCAACATCCAGAATATAAAACTTGGGTCCCTGAATTAATTTTCGGACATTTGAGAACATCCACAAATTACAATAAAGAAGAAAAGAAGATTGTTGGCGGAAAAAATGGGTTTGGTTTTAAACTAGTACTAATTTGGTCAACATATGGCACCATTGAAACCGTCGATCACATTCGTGGTCTTAAATACACTCAAGAATTTAAAGATAATCTTGATACCATTTGTCCTCCAAAGATTACAAAGGCAAGTAAGACAAAACCATATACAAAAATTACATTTAAACCAGATTATATACGTTTGGGAATTAATGGTTTGACACCAGATATGGTCTCTTTATTAAAAAAGAGAGTATATGATATATCTGCAGTTACTGATAAAACAATTAAAGTGAAGTATAATTCATCTATTATTCCTACAAAGAATTTTGAACAATATATTAATTTATATATTGGGGAAAAAACAACATCTCCAAGAGTATATGAGGAAGCAAATCCTCGTTGGGAATACGCTGTTGCATTAACACCAACAAACGAGTTTATTCAGATATCATTTGTAAATGGTATTTATACTTCAAAAGGAGGTAAACATGTCGAGTATATTCTCAGCCAAATTATTAGAAAATTGTCCGAATTTATTGAGAAAAAGAAAAAGGTAAAAGTTAATCCAACATCAATCAAGGAGCAATTAATTTTGTTCTTGCGTTGTGATATAGAGAATCCAGCATTTGATAGTCAAACAAAAGATTTCATGAACACACCAATGTCTAAGTTTGGTTCTAAATGCGAAGTAAGTGATAAATTTATTGAAAAGGTTGCAAAAATGGGTGTAATGGATGCTGCTTGCGCAATTACAGAGGTTAAGGAAAATAAAGCAGCAAAAAAAACAGACGGAACAAAAAGTAAAAAAATAAATGGAATTCCAAAATTAGATGATGCCAATTGGGCTGGCACAGACAAATCAAGCGAATGTATGATTATTCTCTGTGAAGGGGATTCAGCAAAAACAGGTGTTATTTCAGGATTATCTCCAGAAGATAAAAACACAATAGGAGTATATCCTCTTAAGGGTAAAGTAATGAATGTAAGAGGTGAAACAGTAAAAAAAATCTCTGAAAACAAAGAAATAGCGGAAATAAAGAAGATTCTTGGTTTAGAAACAGGAAAGGTGTATAATACAATTGAAGATGTTCATAAAAATTTGCGTTATTCAAAGGTTGTATTTATGACAGATCAAGATTTAGATGGTTCACACATTAAAGGTCTTGGAATAAATTTATTTGAAAATGAGTGGCCTAGTTTAACTCATATCCCAGGATTTATTGAATATATGAATACACCTATATTAAAAGCAAAAAAATCAAATCAAGAATTAAAGTTTTATAATGACAATGAATACGAACAATGGAAAAGTAATAATGAATCGAAGGGGTGGACTATTAAATATTACAAAGGTCTTGGTACTTCTTCAAAAACAGAATGGAAAGAATATTTTCAGGAAAAAAAATTTGTCGGATTCGTACATACAGGTGATATAAGTACAAATGCAATCGATATGGTTTTTAACAAAAAGAGAGCGGATGATAGAAAGGTTTGGTTAGAAACAATATATAATAGAAAAAGTTGTTCTGATACAAGTAAGAGATTAATTCCTTATGAAGAATTTATAAACAATGAATTAATTCATTTCTCAAAATATGATTGTGATCGTAGTATTCCAAACTTAATAGATGGTCTTAAAATTAGTTTAAGAAAGATTTTATTTTGTGCGTTTAAAAAACGATTAACTAATGAGATTAAAGTAGCTCAATTTTCGGGTTATGTATCTGAAAATTCATCATATCATCACGGTGAAGATAGTTTAAATAAAGCAATTGTAGGAATGGCCCAAAACTTTGTTGGTTCAAATAACATAAACTTATTATATCCTTCAGGACAATTTGGTTCGAGAATTAAGGGTGGTAATGATGTTGCTAGTCCAAGATATATATTTACACGTCTTGAAAGAATTACAAGATGTATATTTCCGGAACAAGATGATAGTATTTTGAAGTATTTAAGTGATGATGGAACTCCAGTAGAACCTCAATTTTATGTTCCTATTATTCCAATGATTTTAGTAAATGGTTCAAAGGGCATTGGAACTGGATTTAGTACTGAAATAATGTGTTATAACCCAAGAGATATTATTACTTATTTGAAGAATAAGTTAAACAATATCACAGATGATAAAATCGAGTTCCTACCTTATTATGAGGGATTTACTGGTGTAACTGAAAAAATATCTGATACTAAATTTGTGTTTAAAGGTAAATATGAGAAAATTGAAACGGATAAAGTTAAAGTAACGGAATTGCCTGTTGGATATTGGACTCAAGACTTTAAAGAATTGTTAAGTGAACTACAAAACGATAAAGATAAAGATGGAAAAAAGATAGTTCCAATAGTAAAAGATGTGTTTGAAAATTATACTGATACAACAGTAGAATTTATCATTATATTTAGTAAAGGAAAACTAAATGAATTAGAAGCAGCAAAAGGTGAACATGGTTGTAATGGATTAGAAAGAACGTTAAAATTATATTCTACAAGTTCAACAACAAATATGAATTTGTTTAATTCCGAGGATAAATTAAAAAAGTACGAAAATGTTGAGGAGATAATAGACGATTATTATGAAATTCGTTTAGAATATTATGAAGATAGAAAAGATTATTTGATTGATATGTTAGAAAAACAAATAATGAAGTTATCAAACAAAGCAAAATATATAAAAGAAATATTGGATGGTACCATTGATTTGAGAAAGAAAAAGAAACAAGAAATAATTGATATGCTTCATGATAAAGATTATGATATGGATGATAATGATGAAGAGTTTTTATATTTAGTAAAAATGCCGATGGATTCGGTATCGGAAGAAAATATTGAAAAATTGATGAATTTGCACCATGAAAAACAAGATGAGTTGGAAAATATAAAGGGAACTACGATTGAACGAATGTGGTTATCAGAATTGGAAATTCTTGAGAAGGAATATCAAGAATATCAAAAGGAAAGAGAACAGGCTCAAATAGGAGAAATAAAGGTTTCAAAGAAGAAAACAATAACTAAAGTAGCTGGAGGTACAAAAAAAGTGATAAAGAAATCAATTGACAGTCTAGAATTGGTGGAAGAAGAAATAATTATTAAGCCAAAGAAGAAATTTATAAGGGGTCTAGAAATAGTTGCATCTTAAGATTATAATATAAGTGTACGTGTATACTCGCCTAAAAATGATCTTTCTATTTATTCAATGTTATGTAAATATTGTTGTTTGTTTTTCATTTAACAATATTTATATTTCTTTTTGATTTAATAAATAAAACAAACTAACAAGTTCTTTGAAACACTTGAATTATTTGTCACTTTTATCTGAACAATCTATTATATCAATAATGTAATTAAACATTTCATCATATAAATAAATTATTTCATTTTTCTCTTCGGGTGTTAAAGAACCAATAATATTTTTTTGTTCTGTTGTTAGTTGTTTCATATTTCTAATATCACAAACAATGGATTTAAATATAGAGTATTTCATTTTATAATAATATTATATAAAAATATTTTAAAACCAGTTTGGCATTAAATAATTATTTTTGTCTTTTTGAGATTCAACAATTGGAGTAGACATTGGAACTGCCAATGTACTAACATCATATAAATATTTCATATAACTTTGCGCTTCTGAATATACATGATGAATACAATAATCTAAAACAATTTGATTTAGTTGTTCGATTTGTCCCGAAATATTGTTTGGTTGGTTGGCAGCATGTTGTAAAAATACACTTCTCATAATAATTTTTAGAGTATCACAATCTTGAGCAGACACAGTATATTGTTTATTTGATTTTTTATAAACTCCGGATCTAATTCCATTTTGAATAATTTGTATATTTTCTTTGGAAAAATATGCTTTAGATAATGGTGTTTCATCCCATTGTCCTATTGTTGGTTCTCTAAATGAAACACATTGATTTGCGGGTATTTTATCATACATGGAAAATAAATTACTTATGTCAGGGCCTTGCGTTTTATTAATAATGTCAACACGTCCATTAAAAGTTTTATGAGTATTCATATTATAATATAATCATAAAAAAATACAAATATTTTGCTATATTTGTAAGAAAAATGTAAAAATAATTATTTATATTGTTTTATTGTTAAAATATATGTATATATCATAGATGCATTTTCAAAAAGTAGTACTAACAATTGCTATATTTTTATTAATTATTATATTAATAGTAATAGGGTTATCACTATTTAAAGGAGATATTGAAGAAAATTGGCCTCCAATGGTTGGTGAATGTCCTGATTATTGGATTGATATGTCAGGGAATGGTGAAGCTTGTTTTAATAGTAAAGGTTTAGGTAGATGTAATATACCAAGTGATGGAAATAAAAACACAATGAACTTTAATAAAATGCCATTTATAGGAGATAATAGCAAGTGTGCTAAATATAATTGGGCGAATTCTTGTAAAGTAACGTGGGATGGTATAACATCTGGTATAAAAAATCCATGTGATACTTCAACAAGCTAAACTATAAATATTAAGGTAACTAAATATATAAAAATATATTAAAAATATATTTAATATATTTATATTTAGATGGGCTTTTCAAAAAATCCTAATGATTTTTTTAAAAATGTGAATAGATTGCCGGAAGTAATGGTTGATATAATTTATTCATATGTTCCTAATTCAGTACTTATGTTTTTATCAAAAAAAAAATATATAGAGTATCATCATTTAATACGACAATTAATTAATAAAAGAAATATAGAACATTATATTCGTGCAATGGTAATGGATGATAATGATTTTGTATTTAAATATTTGTTAGTTGAAAATTATGGGCGATGGTTAAATATGAAAAAATATTATTATAAAGAATGTATTTATAGCAATTATTTGAATTTTTTGGAGTCGTATGCAATTGAGAATGAATCACCAAAGTGTAGAAAATTATTACACGAAGTTTTTGAAGAAAAAGGATTGAATAAAAATCAACATAAAAAGAATACAACTAGATATATAAGATGGAGAACTTAAATATGAATACTTTATTAAATCGGATGGAAGAAGTGAATAAAATAACAAGTATTTTAAGGGATTTTGAAGAAAACAAAAATAATTTGTCAATAAAACGTGGTCTGTATATACATGGTAATCCAGGTTCTGGAAAAACAACATTTATTGTAAATATTTTAAAAAATTTAGACTATGACATAATTAAGTATGATGCTGGTGATATAAGAAATAAGTCCATAATAGATACAATAACAAAACATAACATGTCTGATAGAAATATTATGAGTATGTTTTATAAAAAAACAAAAAGAATTGCCATTATAATGGATGAAATAGATGGTATGAATAATGGTGATAAAGGCGGAATAAATTCATTAATAAAAATAATACGCCCAAAAAAAACAAAAAAACAAAAATTAGAAGAAACAACCATAAATCCAATAATCTGTATAGGTAATTACCATGTTGATAAAAAAATAAAAGAGTTAATGAAAGTATGTCATGTATTAGAATTAAAATCTCCAACAAAACATCAAATAACAAGTCTGGTTGAAAAACTTATTCCGGATTGTAATTTATTACAAGATGAAGATACAAAAGACAATATAATTAACTATATTCAGGGAGATCTACGAAAGTTAAATATAATTTATAATTTATCAAAAAATAATGAAAACATACTAACAAATAATAGTATTAAAAATATATTTTTAAAAAAATCTTATAATGATGATACGAGAAAAATAACAAAAAAGTTGATAAATGATGAACATAAGATGGAAGAACATTTAACAATTATGAATGAAACAGACAGAACAATTGTAGGATTATTATGGCATGAAAATATAATAGATGTGTTAGGAAAGGTTAAAAAAGAAGAATCCATACCAATTTATTTGGAATTATTGGATAATATGTGTTTTGCTGATTATATTGATCGCATAACATTTCAGAAACAAATATGGCAATTTAATGAAATGAGTTCGTTGATAAAAACATGTAAGAATAATAAAAAATATCATGATTATTTTTCTACAAAAAAGAAACAAAAATATAATCCACAGGAAGTTAGATTCACAAAAGTATTGACAAAATATTCAACAGAATACAATAATTCCATTTTTATTCAAAATTTATGTCAAGAATTGTCGATGGATAAAAGTGATATGTTTGCATTCTTTTTAGATTTAAAAAATAAACATAGTGATGGTGAAATAGCAGAATTATTTGAAAATTATGATATTTCAAAGTTAGATATAAATAGAATATATAGATATTTGGAAAAATATACAAAAGAAAATGCTTGTGAAATTGAAGACGTTATATCTGATAATGATGTAGATGATTTTTAATACAAATATAAAATATTATTTTTATTAATTAATATTTTATTTAATTATTTTTTATTTAATTATTCTTTTATTTAATTATTCTTTTATTTAACTATTGTAGAATTTATTGCTTGCTTGTATATTTTTTCTCGTGCTGTAAAATTACGTTTATGCCAAGATTGTTTTACCTCTTGAGAAAGTGTGAGAAATTGGTGGCTTTCGTATTGTTCCGGTGAATCATAATAAAGCATAAGAGGATACTTTCTGCCATGACGTGCAGTTGCATCAGCAACTTTAAACAAAGTAGATTCATCTGCACTACCAACAGTAATATTATATTTAACTCCAGTAACGGCGTTTCTTATAAGTCTTCCCTGTGAACCTGAACCATAATTTTCAATTGTAATTAATTCTGGTTCTTTGTTGTCATACTGATATTTATATCTATAAAATGGGATGCTAAATGTTTCATAATTGTTGTCTAATTGCTTAAGAGCAGAAATTGAATGTTTACATCTCAAATTAAACTCAACAGAGGTTTCATCATTAACAACAGTACCTAAAATATCTTCGTAATACATTTCTTTGTATTGTATATATTATAATGTAATGTTGCTTTATATTGTTTAAATATATATTATTTAATAATATTTTTCAAGTTATTGAGTTCATCATTTTCAACAGTTATTTGTTTAATTTTTTTAAGAAGTTCATTTATTAAAATATTTTTATCTGAAATTTTTTTAAGAAGTTCATTTATTAAAATATTTTTATCTGATAGTTTTGTTTCATAATCATTTTTCATGGTTTCTATATTTTTATTTATAGAAGAATATGACAACAATGTTTGTTGTGATTGCAACATTTTATTATGGTCATCTAGTCTTTTAGTTCTTTCCTCTTCCATTTTTTTCATTTGTTCAAGTAATTTTGGTTTATGTTCTGGTCTTCCAGGTTCATAATGTTCCAAAACATCATTCATATCATACATATAAAATTGTTTAAGAACTGGGTCCTTTATGAAATGGTCGACTGTGTATGGGGACGGAACAGTTTTAGTTTGTTCTGGATTTTCGAGCATTTTTTCTTTATTTAAAGAATTATGTTTATGAGAAAATACCAAAATAGATTTTAACGAATTTAGTTGTATTAAAGGTATTGTGTATCCTTTTGTAAATTTATTTTCTTCAGATAAAGCATTTTCATCGTCATATTTTGTTTGAGTAAGCAATTCTTTTTTAAAAGCAAAAGTAGCGGCGGTTGAATGATATGGTTTATATGGTCCACACTGAAAAATAGCATTTCTTGAATTAAAATAAATGTGCATTTCCGAAGAACCGGCTATTAAAAATTTAGGGTTGTTTTGCAGCGTTTCAACAGCATGGGAAATGCGTTCTGGCGGATAGTAATCATCATCATCCATATAAACAAGTATATCTCCTGAGCACTTAGTATGCATTAAATTTCTTTTTTTCCCTAGAAGCATTTTTTCTTCATAATAAAAATATTTTACTTGTGGAATATGTTTTACAAGATCTTCAATTGAATCGGTTCCGTCGTCAATAATAATCCATTCAATTCTATCTTTTGGATATGTTTGATGTTCAAAACATTTGATCATAAATGGAATAAATGGTCTTCTGTTAAATGTTGGTGTACATAAACTAACAAAAGGAAAAATAGGTTTTTTCCTTGATTTATTTTTTGTATGTTTACCCATAATTAAATAATTAATATTTATATTTAAATAGTTTAAGTTTAATTACTTTAAGCCCATCTAATATTATATTTTTTATTAAAATATGGTTTTTTTTGTTTTTTACCTCCAAATTGTCCTTGATTTTGAGAAAGGCTATCAATCTTTTTAACAACATCTTCTATGTTATTTCGAATTTTGTTAAGTTCATATTCTTTATTAATTCCATCTGTTTCATTATTAATATCTATTTTTTCTATTTGATTGAGTTGATTTCCTAGTTGATTTAATTTATTTTGTAAAATGTCTAAACGAGAAAGAGTTGGTTCAGTTGATTCAAAAAAATCTTTATTGACAGGTAATTCTTCATTATTGGCATTTCCTCCAACTTCATTTGGCCTTGTTAATTCTCTTCTTTTACCCTTTGATATAAGTTTTTCTATTTTTTCATCATTAATTGGTATTCGTTCACATGTTTCGACTAATTTTGGTTCTTTATCATCTCTTTCAAAAACCTTGCATTGTTTTGTTTTTTGTTTTATTTTAAAACTAAACCCATCAATACCAGGTTCGGGCATTTCATTTGTATATAATCCCATAAAATAAGCAAAAATAACCGCAAATACAATTCCTATAATTGCATTATTGCCTAAGTATTTAATTCCATTTGAAAATAAACTTATTGTAGAAAGAATAAAAAAGAATGATTTTTTATAAAGTAAATTTTCGTACAGAAAATGAGTAACATTGTTATTATTTTTACCATTTTTTATGTTATAAGTTGCAAATAATGGAGAAATTAATCCATAAAGTGTAAAAAAAGCGGGAACTATGCACGCAGAAATTACTCCAACCCAGAACCATAAAAAAAACAATACAAATTTTGTAAAACGTATAAAACTTATGCTTTCCATGGATTCCCATTGTTTGTCATTATCTTCAGATATAGTTCTAAATAATTGTGGAATGTGTATAATATGGTAAAAAATACTTATACAAACATTGAAAAAATATAATCCAATCCACAAAAAAATTCCACATATTCCATATAAAAGCATAATTATTGATTCAGGTAAATAGCTTAAGTAAAAAAATATTGTATTAATGGCGAGAAAATTTTTAGCAACCAAATTATCGTAAACAAATGATAAATAAAGTGGTCCGTTTGCAAATAATCCAGAATTAGGATCCGCTGATTTTTTTAGAGAGCACAAAAAATTCTTATTAAAAGTGTCTAAATATTCTTGAGAATTGAATATGGCCTTTTGTGACAAAGTTTCTTTATTTTCTGAAAAAAAATTGGATCTCATAACATTTATATCGATAGGGCAGTTTGATTCAACAATGCGGTCAAATACAGTATAAGGTGCAAATTCAATATTATCAGGTAAAATATTTGATTGTGCGACCTTAGTTGTGTATAACCCAAGTCCTCCGATAATAAAAACAATACCACCTATGGTAAAAATAATGCTTAATAAATAATTAGAAATAAATTCCTTAAAATTGGTAGAATTTGTTGACGTTCCGTTTTCTTCAGCTTTTTTTTCATCGATAATATTTGTATTTTCAGTTGTAGACATTAGTTATATTAATTATATATTAAATTATTACATTTTATTTTTAATGAAAATTAAGAAAGCAGAAGAGTAGAATAAAATATATTTTGTATATATATATAATGAATTATAAATATACAATTTTATGTACCATTGTAAACATAGTGTTATTTTGGATAGTTATAAAATATGGAGTAAATGTAATAAAGAAATATTGTTATTGCTTAAAAGAAGGTTTAACTGATTTTGAAATGTATTCGCAAAAAATAGTACCATATCCAAGAGATGCGTTAATAAATTATAGTAATGTAAATTCGCCGTTATATAGTCATAATGTTAATTTGCCGATAAATGATCCGTTGAGTTGTAAAAATTTTTGTGGTCCAAATGCAAAATGTTTGTTAACAGGAGAACAATGTACTTCAGATATAGATTGTTATGGTTGTAACCCTGGACCATCAAATGAAAAGAGTACATGTACACTAAAAGATGTAATGCCGAATGATAGTGCTGGTAAATTGGGCCAAAACTTAAGTTTACAATACAGTTCATTAACGACTGGTTATAATAATCATAATGCTGATTTTGCACAAATATACCCGGATTCGAAGAATGCTCAATTAACAATGCCATATCAAGGTTTAGACACGTGGACACAGTCATTTAATAAGGGTTTAGAATTATATAATAAAAAAATGGAATCCGCGGAAAAACATAGCGTTTCTGCTTTGGGGTTTGGTTTCGAAAGCAAAAAGCAATATTATGAGCCAAAATATCCGCTTTCTTCATCATTGACGGGACAATTTTATGAAACTACACCACCTGCAGCAAACGCCACTTTACAAAATATTAATTCTCTTGCCAATTAATTTTATCTATAACGCCGTCTTGATTTTTTTTTATTTTTACATTTTTTACGACGAGTCATGACTCGTTTTTGTCTTTTACCACCATTTATAACATTTTTAAAACGAAATGTCGTCATAACACCAAAATGATCTGATACAAACAACTCAAAACCGTTTTCTACATTTATATCAGGGTGTTCTCTGAAAAAATTCTCTTTCTTTATAATTGCATCTTGGTTTCCTCTTGGATTAAATACCATATATGTATTATATTCTTCATTGTATTTTCGTATATTGTCTTTATATTCTGGAACACCATTTATCTCAAATAAGCTTACAGCATTTTCGTTTAATTTTGTAGGAATATTATTAACAACTTCGCTCTTTACTGGAATCAACTCATTGTTAAAAAATATACCATCATAACGCAATGCCTTTTCTTCTAATTTTCCAAGATATCTAAATGTATTTATTGTTGTATTTTCAGTAAGACCATTTCTAATTGTTGTATCTGGATCATCTATATGTAATTCTTTGTATGAATCGTTCAAATCCAATCCATTCGAACCTACCAAAAATTTATGTTCTGACCACTTCATATCAGATGTAGTTGGATCGTATATTAAATGATTATTTAAGTCTCTTTCTTCGCTTTTATATTGTATTGAGTTTAACTCAAAATTAAAATCACCCAAAACAACTATTCCCTTTGAACAACTACATGCGCTTCGTATTTCTTCTATTTTTTGCTTAACAAACATCAATTGCTGTCGTCTACATCTTGCAAAATTTTCCCATCTATATTTTAGCCCAGGAGATATATCTGAACCTGCTTGCATATACACATTAAAAATTACTAAGTCGTCATATTCATAAACTCCTAATGCGTTAAAATAACTGGAATTACCTTGAAGCATATATGTAGTTGCTTTTTTTGCTGGATATTTTGACAACATTGTCGTAGTGGCATTAGCCCCATTTGATTCCTGTTTAGCCATTTCGTCTTCCGTAGGATACATATAAGGATACATTGTTTGTACTTCATTTTTATCAAGCAAATCTATAAAAGTTCGCGTTGACTCTTGCAAACATATAAAATCAGGCTGTTTATCTTTTAAAAATTGTCTAAATAAAGCAGTCCTTAATTTCATCAAGTCATATGCCGCTTCTGGTGCTGAACCAGGTTCAGATAATTCTCTATATATTCCACGATATAATCCCAACGCATTTTGTGTTAAAATTGTAAATGACGAACCTGGTTTTTCAATAAAATTTAATGTAATTCCAGGTTGATCCACGCGTTTTTGGTACATTTGGCCTTCTTGATATATATTTTCAATTGTTGCATCAGTTTTTTGCTGTATAGCGCAAGATGTTGGATTAAACTCTGGCGCGTAGCTTTTTAAACGCCCAGTCTCTTCATTCATTACAACATCATCCTCAAAATTTTGACGAAAATCTTCATCGTCATTATATTTTATTTCAAAAACTCTTACAGGATTATCGGGATCTTGTATTGGTCCCTTTCCAGAATTTTCTCTATTTAAACGATTTATTGGTATTCTACCATCTCTATCACTTTCATCTGGTGGAATATATTTAAATTTATAATTTGGATTACTACATAATTCAGTCCTATCATTTGGAACACATAGAGTAGAATTGACTTCATCTTGGTCACACATAACAAAACTTTCGGGACATTTTTTTTCATAGGACAATAGTTTATCACCTATTTTAGATTTTGATTTTATTCCATCTCTAAGTATTCCCCTACCTCTTTGCTTTCTAATTTTTACTGTTTTACGCATATATATATATATTATATTATTTTAAGTGGCATACATTAATCCTACATTTCCACCAATAAAGTTTACAACATTAATTCTTTCTTCAAACAAATGTAAATCAAAATTATAATCATAAATTCTCCATGTTGGTTTATTTACACCTATTATCGAACCTGTTTCAGGATCACATATAGTTAAACTTTGAGCCAATGGGTCTAATGGTGGAATTATAGTTGTAAACTCTAATTCTATTTGGTTAAATCTACTCATATTTATTGCCCCTGATGGCTGTATATCTGCATTATTTGAATGAATACTAAAATTATAACAATACAGACCAGGCGGAGCACTACCAGTTGTTCTTACATATTTTTCAATTAAATCATATACTCCAGCAGGTTGTATATTTTCTCTATATGAACCGTCCAATAATATCCCCATCGCAACTAATATCATTTTTTCATTTTGAGGATTATATGTTTGGTTAATAAGTAATCCAGTTAATGTTCCGTCTGGATTGACCCCCGGACCTATGGTGACAGGTGTTAATAGCCCTCCATTATTTCTATAAACAGTATATGTTCCAGATGTTGGAGCCTGTATTACATTAACTGGTAAATAATTATAAGGCCAATTTGTATAATTAGACCATTCATTACGTAAATTAGCATCACTACGTTGAAAATAAAATAACCAATTCGAAACCATTCCTAATGAATCTAGTTCAACTTTATTTGGTCCTGTTACATTTGGAATTATTCTCTCATGAACCTGTTTAATTAGATATTTTTGTTCTTGCAATGCAAATAATCGTTCTTCTTCGTTTGATAAAAAACAATACGTACAGTTTAAATGAATATCTGCATTCCATAAAGTTCTCTGGTCGATATAAGAATTTATATCCAGGCAAACATCTGGTGGAGGTTGTAAAAAACGAAAAAATTGCATATACCATAAATTAAAATTGGGACAAACATAAGGATAGTTATTTGTAGCATCAAATACATCACGTATTATACATAACTGATTTATAGGTCTAAATGTAATATTTATGTGTAATTCGTTATACTGCAATGATGTTAATGGAAATGCCATTTGTGACTTTAATCCAAACCAATTATTTAATGGTATGTATAGAATACGACCCCTAATAGACGGTTCTGGACCTGCCAAATCGTCTGTATAATAAGCATTCGGATAAGAGTTAACACGCGAGTTGGCATTAGATGGATCAACTAATTCTGGAACTTGTCCGATCATCTCATTAAACAATTTATATTTAACATCACTATAGTCTCGTTGAACTGATGCTAATAAATAATCGCCTGAATATTCTTGTAATGTGTAATTGCCACACGTAATACTAATTTTAGCAATCATTTTTGCACCAATATTTTCTATCCATTTAAATTCATAAGGTGCCCATTGTTCAATATTTCCCAAACCCTGAGACGTGCTTTGTTCTGTAATTTGCTGTGGTGGTAAAATTCCACTCCAAATATTTGGTAATGCTACAGATACATAACAATCCATCAATAAATCGGCGTATCTTGGTATTTTAAAAGTAAATGTAGATTCTTCAGATAATCGTAATGTTTTGCTTCCCTCATAATCAATTCTGAATTTTTGAAGACCAAAATTCGTATACTGGTGATATGTTGATTTAAAAAAAGATTTAGTTGGATTACCATTTAATATTATATTTTGCTGTCCAATAGTTACAAGATTAAGTAGGCCTCCTGGCATATTTTATAATATACAAATATATTTTTAATTACTTATTCGTTGTATAATATATAATATTATATAATATAATACACCATATATTTCTAAAGTTTATTTTAGGGAGTAACAAAATATTGTTTTTAATATGCTTTTTTTAAAACTATATATATAATATGGATTCTTCACAAAATATACAAAATGTAGCAAATGGTGTTATTAAAACATTGTCTCAATTGAAAGATTCAACCGCTGTTTTATTGTATACTATTATGACGCTTATTATAATTTTAATTGCGATTTTAGCTTACTTTTATTATACAGGTAAACGAAGTAAAAATTGTAAATCAATGGATAATATATATGGAGATTTAAATGGAAAAATCAAATCAATTGATAGTTCAGACCAATTTAATTATACTTTTAGAGATTATTATATTAAAACCGCATACAATTGTTGTAGCGGAGGTAATTATAAAAATGATTATGTTGATTTATGTATTATGAAAGATTTATTAAAACAGGGTGTTAGAGGTTTGGATTTTGAAATTTTTTCTATTGGAGATCAACCAGTCATTGCTTCTTCTACAAGCGACAATTATTATGTTAAAGAAACATTTAACTATATTAATTTTGTTGATGCTATGAATGTTATACGTGATTATGCATTTTCTACATCAACATCACCTAATTCATTGGACCCAATTATCGTCCATCTTCGCATTAAAAGCACAAACCAAACAATGTATCAAAATTTTGCAAAACTTTTAGAAAATTATGATTCTATTTTGTTAAGCAAAGATTATGACTCAGAATATTATGGAAAAAATTTTGGAGATGTTGAAATAAAAAAATTAATGGGAAAAGTTGTTATTATTGTTGATAGAAGCAATATATCATTTTTAGAAACCCCCGAATTTTACAAATTTATTAATATGACAAGTAACTCTGTTTTTATGAGAGCATTGCATTATTATGATATTAAATACACGCCAGACATGAATGAACTTATTGATTTTAATAAACAAAATATAACAATAGGAATGCCAGATAAAGGCACAAATCCCGAAAATCCTAGTTCAATAGTTATGAGAGAAATGGGATGTCAGCTTTTAGGAATGAGATATCAAAATATGGATGCAAATATTGAAGAAAATAACATGTTTTTTGATGAAAACGGATATGCGTTTGTTTTAAAACCTGAAAATTTACGTTATGTTCCTATTACTATTCCATTACCTCCTCCACAAAATCCAGAATTATCATATGCTACAAGAACAGTTCAATCAGATTTCTACAAATTCGAAATATAGAATTATTTCTCATTATAACTGTAACTGTATCAAGTAATATTTTATATTTTTATCTTATATTTTATATTTTATATTTTGTATTTATACTTGTTAGTGTGTAAACCTAACAAATATAAATAAATCGCATCTTCGTAAAATTTTTATGCCATTAATATATAAATGCCTAAAAAAACAAATCAATGTAAAGGACTGACATTTAGTGAATGTGAACTAGCAATATTAAGAACTGCAGTTGATAAAGCTGAAGAGATACAAGGAAAAAAAGTAGTTAATTCACCAGAAGTTAAAAAAATAATCAATATTGTCGAAAATTTTTTAAGAAAAAAAAAATTAATTTGTTATGGCGGATTAAGTATAAACGAACTTCTTCCAAAACAAGACCAGTTTTATAACAAAGACGTTGAAATACCTGATTATGATTTTTATAGTCCAAATGCATTAGAAGATGCTAAAGAATTAGTAGATTTATATGTTGATAATGATTTTATAGAAGTTGAAGCAAAGTCAGGACAACACCACGGAACTTATAAAGTATTTGTAAATTTTATTCCTGTGGCTGATATAACACACATTCCAAAAGAATTATTCAATGCTATTAAAAAAGAAGCAATTATGATTGCCGGAATTTTATATTCACCACCAAATTTATTGCGTATGAATATGTTTTTAGAATTATCGCGTCCTGCTGGTGATATAACTCGTTGGGAAAAGGTTTTAAAAAGGTTAACATTGTTAAATAAACATTATCCTCTTTCAGCAAACCAATGTCATAATGTTGAATTTCAACGAAACATGGACGATTCTGAATATGCTAACAAGATTTATGATAATGTTCAACGAACATTTATAGACCAAGGTGTTGTTTTTTTTGGAGGATATGCTTTATCAATGTATTCTAAATATATGCCTAACAAATTGAAACGTAAATTAGAAAAAATACCAGATTTTGATGTATTATCAGAAGAACCATTACATACAGCTCAGATTGTTAAAGAAAGATTAACTGATATAAATGTTAAAAATATTAAAATTATAAAACGTCCTGGTGTTAGTGAAGTTATTGCTCCACATTATGAAATAAAAGTAGACAAAGACACTATAGCATTTGTGTATCAACCGTTGGCTTGCCATAGTTATAACATAATAAAAGTTGATGGTTATGAAGTAAAAATAGCTACAATAGACACGCTACTTAGTTTTTGGTTGGCTTTTTTATATGCAAATCGTCCTTATTATGATAAAGATCGTATTTTATGTATGGCTAAATATTTGTTTGACGTTCAAGAAAAAAATAGATTAGAGCAAAAAGGGTTGCTAAAACGTTTTAGTATTGATTGTATGGGTCATCAAAAAACAGTTGAAGAAATGAGAGCTGAAAAAGCAGAAAAATTCAATGAGCTTAAAGTTAATAGAAAAAGTACAGAATATGATGAATGGTTTTTACGTTATAGACCAGCTGAAGTTAAAGAAATAAAGGATATGCAAAAAAAAACCAAACGCAACAAAAGAAAAACAAGAAAAACAAGAAAGCGAAAAGGATTTTTCTTTTAGATAAATTTCTGTAATATTTATTTTTATAATAATACTTGCATTATAAGAATAAAGTAAAGTAAATTAATTATTTGTTTTATAATTGATTTTATATTTTAACGCCAAGACCAACTTGTAAATAGTGTAAAAATGGTTTTCTATCTTTTAATCTACAAATATCTGTGTCACCGATTACATCAATCCAATTTAAATTTTTATTTTTCTTTACACTCTCGTGAATTTCACCTTTATAAGCAATAAATCCAATAACCAGTAAAAATAATATAACGTGGTAAATTATTTTTTCTATTTGGTTTATCCATCTAAAGTCTTCGTTGCGAACCTTGAATAATCTTATTTTAAATGGCCAATTGAAAGTTATCCAATATCTATTTGAATTATATATGTATTTATCGATTTGTTTATTAATATTATTTCCTGTATCTAAATAAAATTTTTTATTTAATTCTAAAAAATAAATAGTAAAAATAAGTACCAATACCAATGCAAAAATTCTCATATCTAAACGCATAACAATTAAAAAACCCATAAAATATAAAATGGAATAAAAAAATTTTTCAATTGGAGGTGTAAATTTTAAATTACCTGTATCAGAAACAATGGTTACTAAAAAATAAAATACCAAGAAGGCGATTAACCGTTGTAACAATTTATGTTTTTGCAAATATTCAATTTGAAAACAAGTAAAAATACTTGTTCCAACATGATTTCCAACTAACAACAAATAAAAAATTGCAAACGATTTTATTAAATCTGCTTCATTTTGTGAAATTTCTTCTACTAAATTATCAAACATATACTAATAGTACATTTTTAAAATTTGCTAAAATTTTTTACTGTTTTTGATAATGAATAATAAATAAAGCCAAATAAAGCACATGTAAAAATTAATCCGTTAAAATTATAATTACCATCAGAATTACAGAAAAATGGCAAATATTTACATATGTTTTTTTTAAAAAATGGTAACTGAAATAAAAAATATAAAACGCCCAACAATAACGGTGCCTGCAATTCATCATACAATGAATCTAACGAGTTTACATTTTTTTCGGGTCCATATTCACTATATGGATTGTCATAATTCATATCATTTATATAATCTCGTTGTTGATAAGATGGTTGAGGAATATAGTTTGGATGAATTTGCACATCATTTGTTAGTTGTTCCGTTTGTAATGGAATATCTCTACTCGGTAATTGAGTTGCTCCTGCTAAACTTGCTTGCTGTAGTCCATTTACAATTTGACTAATAGTGCTTTGGTCCAATGTTAACTGAGAATTTGGCAATTGTCCTTGTGATTCACCTTGTAAAGAATTATTTGAATGTTCATTAACAACTAAACTTATATTACCTCCTATCGAACCACCAGTTGAAGGATCGGTAGGCAAATCATTAATATTTGTTGTGTTTATTTCAGACATATTATATTATCTAAAGATTCGTCTATTTTAATATTTACGCAATTTTAACAGTATTACTATTTGTTTTGCAATCAATCGCATTTTTTTCAAATGTATAACATTTATTGTTAAATTTATATGTTTGGTCTTCAATTTCTTCCATAGGTGGAGATGAAATTATTCTACAATTTCTTCCTTTACAAACTGACCTAAAAAAAGTTGCTAAACCGATTCCTAATATTATTGACATCATTATTTTACCAGTATGACTATGAACAAATTTATCCAGATACATTTATATTATGTTAGTATAAAAAAATATAAATTACAAATTATTTTTGAATTGGAATGGTTTTAATCGAAAAAGGATTAATTGGACAATTTGTTTCAACTGGTTTAAATTGAAAACATTGATTTGAACTATCCTTATATTGTGTTTTCATGTAATTATTTGGGCTAGGATAAATATAAATTGTTTTAAACTCAGGACCAATAATGTAAACACAAAATAATCCAATAGCAAAACTAATTAAAAATATTGGCAAAGATATATAATTACTTATCATATATAATTTATAAATATATTTTTTTTAATAATAACCTTTTTGTAGATTTATTTTTTGTGCTAATATAGAAGATAATGTATCTCTAAGCATATTATAGTTTTTAACACCATCTTTTTTGCTATAAAGTGTTAACAATGTATCTTGATATGATTTGCTTAAATTATTAAATAATTTATTAACTATTTCTGAACCGAAATCGTATTTGCCATTTGCATCTTGGACTGGAGGAAATGTTGTTCGACTCGGTATAAATAATTCACATGGTTTTCCCTCTTTTCTTAATTTAATACAAATATCCATGTATTCTTCCAACCAATCGTGGTCTTGAATTAGTAAATCCTTTAATTGAGGTGGTATAGCTTTCCATATTTTATCATATTTTTCATTATTCCACGTAACATTGCCAAAATTATCAAATATAGGTTTAATATTTGGTTCGTCAGCATATTTTGATTCTAAATGTTCTTCAATCAATTCAACAGGTTCTATGATGTTATTATTTTGTTCTTCATTTTTAGTTTCAGCTTCATCTTCATCTTCATATTCTAACACAAGTTCTGAAATAGGTTTTATTTTTTTTGTTTTATTTTTAGTTCTCGTTCTTGATTCAATGTTTGTATCAACTTTTCGTGTTTTTCTTTTTTCTTTTTTAACTCCCTTAACAAATGCTAATATTTTATCATCGGCTTTTGAATAATATTCATTACTTTCCAATGATTTAGGTAACTGAATTAATTTATAAACATTATTTGAGTCATCGTATTCAACTATACTAACATTGTATTTTAGGGATAATATTTCTTTTAGTTTTGGTATTATTTCGTTAATATAAAAATTGACAGATTGATTTAAAATTAATTCATTGTTAGTTTCGTCGAACTCTTTTACCATTTTTTTAAATGGTAATATAAACCCTTTTCCAAACTCATCCAAAGTTTGTTTAAATAAAATCTTTTTCTCTGGATTATCATTGTTAATTATATTGGTTTCAATAATAAACCCGGTGTTTTCGGTCTCTAGTTTAAGTTCTTCCGTTAATTTATTAAATACATCAACTACGTTTTTCTGAAAAAAAAGTGAATTATTTTTTTCTTTTATTATGTCCAATTTCATTTTGTTAATTTCAGATAACCCTTCTTTAATAAGCAAATCCATTGGGTCTCTGGATGAATAATTAATTTGGATGTTTAGTGGACATGGGTCTTGTATATCTCCACATTTAGATGTAAAATGTCTTAATTGTTCCTTTATATCAAAATTTATAGTGAATATTGTTCCTACATTTCGTTTACAATTAATACATTCATGTTTTGGAAGTTTAGAGTATTCAACTCTTTTTTCTTTGTTTGATTTATTGCTTTTAATAATGGGTTTAACATATTTTTCATAATATCCATTTTCATATTTATCTTTTAATCTATAAAATTCATTTATTGCTTCAATCGGTGTAAGTGTATTTTGTTGAGACATTATAGAATATATCTATATATTTATTCTATTTTCTTTTTGCGTCGCTAAAATTTTAGTTTATTAATCGGTGTATCATTAATTATATCAAATTCATTTTCCCAATGAGGTAAACCAGTAATTAATTCTTGTTGTGCTCTAATTCTTGCATCTTGAAAATTTCTGATTTTAGATAAAATATATTGTTTTTTTATAGTTTCTTTGGCTTCAATTTCTTCTAATGTTGGTTTACCTTTATATTTAAAAAAAAGAATTATTCCTAAAATAGTAAAGAATGAAACTAACAATCCAATATTTAATAACATATTTTGATGTTTTTCCTTAAAAACATGACATTGTTTGAGAGTTTCTCCAAGAAAATATTTAACTCCTGGTTCAGTTAGCATTGGTTTGCTATATCTGTGTCCAAAGGAATCCATTATTATAATGTAACTTAAAAATACAGTTAAAATACCTTCAAAAATAAAAAAAAATATACCAATTAACTATATGGACATTTCTTTTCAATCTCTTATATTTTTTATTATTATAACAATTATATACTTTGCATTTCCAAACATAGGGAAGCCTAAATTAATGTTGTATGATTTAACAAATGAAGGTGTTACTCCTGATTTTTATATTAAAACAGCAAAAAGTTTAGCATTTTATTTGGGTGTTATTGTTTTTAGCCAATTATTCTTAAACATTGGTTATTTGATGGCAAAATGTGGGGGTTCTTTGGATAAAAATATTGGTGCAGCTGCATTATTTACATTTATACCATGGATTTTAATTTTCGGTGTAATGTTAGCTGTTTTGATTATTTTTCCTGGTTTTAAAGGTGCGTTTTCGGATGTAATTGGTTATTATGTAGTTGCGGGGAGTGCTAACAATATTTTTGGCTCAATTTTATTAGGAACGGATTTAAATGAACAAATAGAAAAAGCAGAAACCATTTCTGAAAAAACCGAACTAACAAAAGCAGCAGAAGCTATAGTAAAAATATGTGGAAATAAATCTATTTTAATTAATCAAATGAATCAAGACAATTTTCTAAATATTTGGGATACATTAAAACCATTAATGACTCCTGGTTCATTTGAGAATATGGAAATGAAACAACAGTTGTTAGACTTGGTTGTATTAAAAGACAATATTGGTGAAGCTTTTTGGTACGTGTATACTGCAATATTAATATCATCAATAGTTTATTATAATTTAGCAACA
>JACCDX011460985.1_pt1 | contig 25296 bp, 25 predicted proteins | sample 7449681 | NCBI WGS metagenome assembly JACCDX01 (sample SAMN15323450, study PRJNA562643) | freshwater metagenome | isolation source: river surface water | place: USA:Blue River Watershed | collected 2017-08-18
AGTATCACCGTTAAAGGGGGGCTTTGCCCCCCTTTGAATCCCCTTTTTTTTTTAATTTTTTTACAAACCTTTAATATACATTTTTTATAATTTATTATTTTTATAAAGTAAATAATAAATAATTCAAACATATTATGTTGGATAACAGAGAATAAAAATAATTAATAGGATTTTCTGGATTTTCTCGATTTTTTGCCTCCATGTCTGCTGCGTTGAGTTGCTCGTTTTTTTACAGATTTTTGCCCAGGAAATGGCAACATAGATTCCACAACACTCTCTATCTCCAATTCATCCATTATAAGTTCGTCGTCTTGATATGCAAATTGGCCATTGGCTTTCAATACAACAACATCAGAAAACACATACACATTATCTGGATATGTATTCCCATAGAGATATTTACCAATATAATATTTCACATAGGTTTTATCAACAGGCACAACAATATAATATTTACCCGGCACCATATCATCAACATCAACATATTCCGATTGCATATTGTATAATATATATTCGCAAATTTTTACAGCGTTGAATATATATAGTTCTTAATATATGTCAGCAATAACAGATAATATTAAAGCAGGTGATGTAGAAGAAGTTTACAAAATAGAAGATTCAGAACAAGGACAAGAACATGGACAAGAAGACCAACATAATTATATTCCCTTTTGGTCTGAAAACCCCAATGTACTTTTTCATAAAGAACATATTTTAGAATTTTTTCCAACAGAGGATATGAATCTTAGTCAAAAACTGAATGCTCTATCGCGCTTGGTGTTTATACTTACAATGATTTCTTTTGCATATAGTCAAAACATCTATGTATTGGTTGTGGGTGTAATATCATTTGCATTCATTTATTTGATGTTTGCCTATAAACAAAAAACAAACGAACCCTTTGATGGTTTATCAGAACCTGTTGCAGATTTATTAGACATACCCGATAAAGCCGTCGATGTATTTGAGAAATCCACACCAACTAATCCTTTTAGCAATGTGCTTGTATCCGATTATTTATATAATCCAAAGCGTAAACCCGCGCCTCCAGCATATAATGAAACAGTATCAAATGATATTTTGGAAAATGCAAAACAAATGGTTCTCAATAACAACCCGGGCAACGAAGATTTGGCAGGCAAATTATTCAAGGATTTAGGAGATGCTTATTTATTTGAACAATCACTGCAACCCTTTTATAGTACGGCCGCAACAACTATTCCCAATGACCAAGAGGCATTTTCGCAATTTTGCTATGGCAGTATGATATCATGCAAAGAAGGAAATCCATTTGCATGTGCCAAAAACAATGCAGGTAAATACACAAACATATAAGTGTTTTGGTTTAGAAACAAGCAAATAATTATCATCTATAATTATTTACAATGAGCAGCGACAAATATTTATTTGCTATTTACACATGTGTAAAAAATCAGCAAAAAGCGGAATTTCTCTATCGGATATTGCAAAATCGATTGCCTGCAAATGTGGATATCGCGCTTTTTTTCGGTAAAAGCGATGTGAAAACAAAATGCAATTATGTGTTGTTAAATTGCGAAGATGATTATGATAACCTGTCTTTCAAAACCCTTTGTTTGCTAAGATATGTTTATGATAATAATTACACAGGTGTTTTAAAATGCGATGATGATATTTTTCCAAATTTGCAAATGCTTAGAGAATTTATTCAGATGCCCAATAAAGGTGATTATATGGGAAATTTGGTGACTATAAAAAATGAATATTTATCAGTATCGCATATTGGAAAAAGCAAAAATGTGAAGACGCCATTAAAAATTCCTCCATGCTCTTATTGCACTGGACCTCTTTATTATCTCAGCAAGAAAGCTATAACAACAATGATAGACAAAGATATAACAGGATTTATTAGCGAAGATGTCATGATTGGTATTAATATGACAAGAAATGGCATAATGCCAACACATTATGATTTATATAAATCTCTTCCATTTGCAATTGATAAATCCTGTGTTGAAAACATAAATAATAGAGATAAATATTTGTTTGTCTATTTGCAAGGTGGACTTGGCAATCAATTGTTTCAAGTAGCGGCTGCATATGGAACGGCGCTTCTTCGTGGTATGTTTCCCATTATTGTTTTGAGCAGCAATTCAAACACATATGTTCATGGCATTGACCCTTATCTCGATACATTATATCGCAATTTCATTTATTTAAAAGGCGTGCAGTTCAATAAAATTAATACATGGGCTGAAAATGATATGACTGGTTCCAATTGTTTTATGCATTGTAGGCGAATTCAGATGCAATTTAATGCGGAAAACGACCTTCTTATGCAGGGCTATTTTCAAACAGAGAAATATTTCCTACATGCAAAGGCGGATTTTATTGATAAAATTATTGATAAATCCACGCTAGATAAAACATTACATATGTATCCACAGGCCAAAAACAGTTATTTTATTCATGTGCGTCGCGGAGATTATGTAGGTAATGCGCTATATGCAATTAACTATGATGCCTATTTGGTAAATGCGCTTGAATTTATTTATAATAAAGACGCTGCCGATAAACATTATTATGTATTTTCGAATGACCCGGCTTATTGCAAAACACAGGCCATATTTACCAACAAAGATGGTGTTACATTCACAATTATGGATGAAATGTCCACGCTGGATACATTGTATTTAATGGCCTGTTGCGGCAAGGGGGCCATATGCGCAAATAGCAGTTTTAGTTGGTGGGGCAGTTATTTAAACTCGAATCCAGACAAAATCGTGTGTTTTCCCGATAAATGGATGACAAATATGCCTTTTACAGCCAATTTAGATATATGTTATCAAGGCTCACATGTAATATCAACATCCGCAAAAACAGTATAATATTTTATGTTTTTTAATTATATATTTGATTAAATGGCTTCTCTATATCCCTATACATTCAATGGTGCTACACGCATTAGAGCCGATAATACAGACCGCACACAACAAAATATTCAAAGCAATAAATACAGCGAACATATGATGACTTCTTATTTTAGCAATAATAAAAGTGATGATTATGTGCAATTCGGCACATCTCAACCAGGATTGATGTTTTTTGGCGGGGCTACTGGCGGTGCCAGTAAAGGCGTCGGTGCTGCCACAGTTGACACTGACACCATGCTGACTATTAAGAGGGAAAACGCAAGAGCTTTGGAAAAACTCAGTTTACAACAAAGACCGTTTTTAACTGTGCCTTATTTAGGAAGGGGCAGTTGTGATGTGGGTCTTGAATGTCAATTGCGTCAAGGCGATGTTGTATCTGGCAAAAAGAGTGTAAGTACTGTAACTGAACAATCCTTTATTAATGTGCAAATGACACCTTTGATTGATGATGTGAAAAGCAAAATTACAAACCCTGCTTATTTGATTCAAGAGTCCGCTTTAGATGGATGGGTGCGCGGCGGTACTGCGACTCGTAATGAAGTATATGCTGGCAATAGTCATATGCCTAGATAAAACCCAGGTAAACTTTATCCAGGTAAACTAAATAACTTTGTCCAATTTAAATATGTATTTTTCAACACCAAATACAACAAACTGTGGTTTTTTGTATTTAAAAAGGGGGTAATATTCTCATTTTTTATATCTCTGTTTTCTTGAACGCGCAGACTTTTTTGTAATAGCATAACTTGTTCGTTTTACATATTCAGCAGCAGTTTCAGGCGATGTTTCAGGAGAAGACCCTAAAGAATCATTAGGAATATAAACATTCTCTGTGTTTTTTTTCAATATTTTAAATATTTTCCTGGATTTTGGTGATAATTTTCTTACGCGTTCTTCTGGCACAGCCGCAGCAGCCAAACCTTGCAAAGAACTTTGAGGACGGCTCATATAAAAACTGTTCAAATGGCTTATGGTACTGTAAACAAGTTCACCCAATTCAAATTGTGTTTGATATAAAATCTCCAATTTGGACAAGGCGGTTTCATATTTGCGCAATAATCTTTCTAAATTACTTAGTTGTAATCTTTTTTGCGCTGACATTGTTTCAACATTTGATAATTTGTCTCGTTTTACAAGTAATTCATCATATTTTCCCTGTATTTTTACACGCAAAATTTGATAAGTAATTTTTTGTTGTTTTAATTCATTTAAATTTCTTTCCAAATTACCATATAAATTTGTTTTGTACATATCATATGAAATTTTCGTTCTCTTTGCGTTTAATTTAAGTATTTGTTGTGTTATTCTATTTATTTCAGATTTATAATTATTGTTATTATCAATTAAATTATCAATTCTGTTTATTTGATAATCAATATCAATACCTACTTCACTACCAAAACGGCTGTTTGACATTTATTAATATATTATAATTGATATAATATATTTTAACTGAAAATCGTTAATAAAAGGGTAAAAAATGGCTTATAAAAGGGGTAAAAATGGCTGATAAAAAGGGTAAAAAATGGCTTATAAAAGGGGGTAATATGTAGGGGGCATCGGAGCGCTTGCCGCCAATGGCGGCTGTCTGGATAGGTGCTCCTTGCAGGAGCACCAAATCCGGAAGCGACGCACCTTATGCCCCCTCATCCCCTAATAAATTTTCAATTGTTTAAATATTCTATATTCATCTTTATCCAAAAATATTTTATTTTTTTTCACAAAATTTCCCTCAACATAATTCACCTTAAATTTTTTTGTTCCAATAGTCATATATCCTTTTCCTACAGGTTTATCATCTTCAAATTTGCCTTCAAATACAACTGTTACACTCTTGTTCCATACATATTTTCCTTGTCCATAATATTTATAATTCCAAAAATCACCCTCATAATATGCAACCCCATCAATATGCACATATTTACCATGACCTGTAAGCATATTTATATTCCATTCGCCAACAATATATGCTGCTTGTTTTTCATGAGGTGCTTTATCATATATTAAATAACCATATCCATGTTTTACCTCTGTCCCATTTTTCACCATTCCATAATAATTTGCTTTTAATTCAACATCATAAAAATGTTTGTATTTTGATATTTCATCATTATCAACCTCTTTTATTTTATTCATTATTTTATCAATAGCATCATTAAATTCAATTTTAATTATTTCTCTTATATAATCATAAAAATTATATGTCATTTCTTTTGCATATCCCGCTTGCAAAAAAAAGAACAAAACATGAATAATTAAATTTTTCCACATTTTCATTAATTTATGTTAATAATTCAAAGTGTGTTTTTGTATATTGTTTTGCATTATGTTTTATCTCAGTATATGCGCAGCCTCTTCATAATTTGTTTGTGTTTTTCTGATAATAATCCATCATCGCTTGAAAATCCAAGGTTTTTATCATAGGTTGCTGCAACAGGTTTATCCAATGACTTGAATCGCAAATGTCCTGCATTTACAGGCAATGAATTCGCAAATTCCCCTTCAAATTCGCAATTTTCACCAAATGATTCGGTTGTATTGTACACATAAATTCCCCAGCCGTTGTATTGATTATTGGAAAATTCGCCTTCATAATAGGTGCCATCGCAATGCACATATCGCCCATATCCCTGCATTGTATTATTCGCAAAATCTCCTGCATAATATGCAGCTGCCTTTTCATGCGGTTCTTTATCATAAACAATATAACCAATTCCATGGGCTTCTCCTGATTCATTTATTTGTCCAATATAATTGGCGTATATATGTTCAAATTTTACAGAGTATGAATTTGCTCCATTATTGTTTAATAACTTATTCAACAATATGTTGCTGCAAATAAATAGTAAAGTTCCGCAAATCATTTTTCAAAATATAATAGTCAAATTGTTTTTGTTTTTATTTTTGTTTATTGCATAATAATTAAATCAATTTTCACAAGAAAAATTGAAACGGAAAGTTCTCCAACAACTTAAACGAAAATATATACAGAAAAAACCTTATTGAATAAATATAGACGATTTTTAAATAATGTCAACACAAGAATATGCTGAATTAGAATCCACTATTTACGATCTTTGTCAATCTTATTTGGAAATAAATATTTTGGATCTATGTCATCATGATTTTCATGATAAACTGGTTGACCATATTGCATATGAATTGTTTGACGACTGTTTATGCGCAGGGATTTTAGAGGCGGATATGGAAACAGCGCAAAACGATCCCTTATTTGTAGCAGACCTTTTTACCGATTTTCGCTTGGACATTGAAGCCCATGTAAAAGAATATATGCGACTTATTGAATTCAAGCGCAGGTCATACAAATATCCCAAACCACATCACTATGTCAATATGCCTGTGGAGCAAATGGACGCGCGGCTCAATAAAGTCGTAAATGCATATCAGCCAGCGCAGCGCACCCCTGAATGGTATGTATTTCGACATGGCCTTATCAGCGCCAGCAATATTTGGAAAGCGGTTGGTTCCGAGGCCAATAAAAACAGCCTGATATGCGAAAAATGTAAACCGCTTGCTATCAGAGAACGCAGCGCCAGCGTAGACGATGGCCTGGATGAAGAACCCATTAATGGACCCTCGGTAAATACCTTATCTACCCTTCATTGGGGTGTAAAATACGAGCCGCTGACTGCCATGATATATGAAGCACGCAACAACATTAATCTGGGTGAATTTGGATGTATTCAACACAGCAAATATCCTTATATTGGCGCGTCGCCAGATGGCATTGTTATGACTCGTGAATCGCCCTTGTATGGCCGGATGGTGGAAATAAAAAATGTGGTTAATAGAGAAGTAAATGGCGTGCCATCCATGCCTTATTGGGTACAGATGCAAGTGCAAATGGAAGTGTGCGATTTAGAAGAATGCGATTTTGTGGAATCAGTGTTTAAAGAATATGATGATATGGAGGAGGAAAAATTCTACCAAGATTCATACAAATATATGTATAATGGGCTTATTCTCTATTTTATTAAGCGGGATTTGACGGATAGTTCACCCAAATATGTGTATATGCCATTATCAATACCATTAGAAAAACCCGCTGTGGATGCTTGGGTGAATGAGCAGAAACAGGCCATTAAAGATGATTATGTGCTTTTTCGGCGAATTTATTGGTATTGCACTACATATTCATGTGTGCTTGTTCATCGGTGTCGCGAATGGTTTGCAGCGGCGCAACCGAAAGTGGATGAAATTTGGCGAATTATAGAGAAAGAACGAGTAACCGGATGTGAACATCGGCGCCCTGCGCCAAGGCCACCAAAGCCCCCCAAATGTTTGATGAACTTGGGTGATCTGGAATAAAAAAGGTGATCTGGAATAGAAAATCTTCGAGAATTTATATAATGATTGGCATAAAAAACGAATTACATTTTTTTAGTTCAATAATTTTATCTATCGTTGTGTGTTTTTATTTATATTATAGATGCAAATCACATCAACAAATAAAGAAAACAAATGCAATAGATAGACTCAGTATGAATTGGTATCAAAAAATGGATTATAGAAAAAATCTTTATTGTTCGTTGAATGCATCAACCTTATTATTAATTGCTGTACTAATACCATTAGCAGTATTTCAAAACCAATACCAAAACCATACTGCAGTCATTTTGTTTATACTTTTTTTACTTATTTTTACATTTGGTCTTTTATAACTATAATAAACTATTTAGAATAATCCCTGTTTTTTATGTATCTCATGCAACAGCAACAGCAATCCACAGATGAAATGCGCGTTATAAAGCGCAACGGCAATATTGAAACCGTGTCATTTGACAAGATTTTGCGCCGAATCAAAACAATTGGAAAAGAGGCAAATGTGGTATTAAACTACACACAACTCGCCATGAAAGTCATAGACCAATTGTATGACAAAATTAGTACCACCAAAATCGACGAACTTACTGCGGACCAATGCGCCTCTATGTCCTCAATACATTATGATTATGGTACTTTGGCTGCGCGCATCACCATTTCAAACCATCATAAAAACACCGACCAAAATTTCAAAAATGTTGTAACACAGCTTTATCAATATACCGACAAAAATGGAAAACATTCGCCATTGATTGATGAATCCTTGTATCTTCTGGTGAAAAAAAACTGGCAAGAAATTAATAAGGTGTTGGATTACAATAGAGATTATGCATTTGACTATTTTGGATTCAAAACTTTGGAGAAAGCGTATTTGATGCGAGTCAATGGCAAGGTGGTGGAGCGCCCGCAACATATGTGGATGCGTGTGTCTCTCGGCATTCATGGCGCGGATTTAAGTTCAGCGTTCAACACATACAACTTAATGTCGCAAAAGTATTTCACTCATGCCACACCGACGCTTTTCAATTCGGGCACTCCCAGACCACAAATGAGTTCATGTTTTTTGATTTCCATGGAAAATGACAGCATCGATGGGATATATTCTACATTAAAGGATTGTGCACTAATTAGCAAATGGGCTGGTGGAATTGGCTTGCATATTCACAATATTCGTGCATCTGGGTCGCATATTCGCGGAACAAACGGCAATTCAAATGGAATTGTGCCCATGTTGCGAGTGTTCAATAATACTGCCAAGTATGTTGACCAGTGTTTAGATCCTGATACTATTGTTTATTGTAAAACCGGTCCCAAACTGATAAAGGATGTTATGCTCGGGGATGAAGTAATCAATGACGACGGCCAGTTCAGGCCAGTTGGAAAAGTGCTTGACTATCCAGATTATAAAGGACCTTTATACACAATCAAAGTTGGCAATTCAACTATAAAAGCCACTGATATGCACCCATTTTGGACTGAAAATGGCGAATGGATTGATGCAAAAGACTTGCAAGTGGGAACCAAGATTGGGTTTCCTGTTCCCAAATATAATAAAGAAGGTATTAATAAATTAATGAAACTGTGTGATAAAGAACAAGAATATTTGAAGCTGTGTATGTCATCCAACCAAGTTGAATATTACCCTGTAACAGAGATTTCGTTTGACCCTGAATACACAGGGCGTGTAATTGATATTGAAGTATTAACAAATGACCATGAACATCATAACTTTTTAACAAATTGTGGTCTCGTACATAATGGAGGCGGCCGTCGTCACGGTTCTTTTGCCATTTATTTGGAACCATGGCACGCCGATATAGAAGTTTATTTGCAAATGCGGAAAAACCATGGTGATGAAGAAATGAAAGCGCGTGACTTGTTTTACGCTTTGTGGATTCCCGATCTTTTTATGGAACGAGTAAAAGCCGATAGCACATGGACTTTAATGTGTCCTGACGAATGTCCCGGTTTGGCCGATGTTTATGGTGATGCCTTTGTTGCACTTTACACAAAATATGAAACAGAAGGAAAAGGCCGTAAAACAGTAAAAGCGCGCGACCTATGGTTCAAGGTGTTAGATGCACAGATGGAAACAGGTACTCCTTATCTTTGTTATAAAGATGCTGCAAATAAAAAATCCAATCAGCAAAATGTTGGCACCATTAAATCGAGCAATTTATGTGTTGCCCCAGAGACAATGATTTTAACCGACAAAGGTGAACAACGCATCGATACTTTGGTTGGTAAAAAAGTAAATGTTTGGAATGGCGAAGAATGGTCTGAAGTGGAAGTGTTTAAAACAGGTGTAAATAAACCACTTATGAGAGTTATTACAGACAATGGAAAGGGTATCTCAACACATCCTTTAGATGGTAATATGTTATACTGCACTGAAAGTCACAAGTTTTATTTGGAAGACGGCACAAGAATCGATGCATCTGATTTAAAAATTATGGACAAACTGTTGTCATACAATGGTGTAGTGCAAACCGTAATAGCAATTCATGGTGTTTGTAGACATGATGACACATATTGTTTTACAGAACCAAAACGCGGCATGGGTGTTTTTAATGGGATATTAACAGGACAATGCAGCGAAATTATCGAATATTCTGACGACAAAGAAACCGCGGTATGCAATTTGGCCTCTATTGGTTTGCCTACCTTTGTCGATAAAGATGCAAAAACATTTGATTATGTCAAACTCGCCGAAATTTCCAAAACCGTGGCGAAAAATCTCAACAAAGTGATTGATGTGAATTTCTATCCCACAGAGAAAACAAAAGTATCTAATTTAAGACATAGACCTATTGGAATCGGCGTCCAAGGTTTGGCTGATGTTTTCATGTTGATGGACCTGCCATTTTCCAGCGACGAAGCCCGCGTCGTCAATCAAACTATTTTTGAAGCCATTTATTTCGGTGCTCTATCGGCCTCCAATGAATTGGCACAGAAGGAGGGACCATATGAAACCTTTGCTGGTTCGCCTGCATCCGAAGGCCGACTGCAATATCACATGTGGGGTAAAACAGAGGCTGATTTACTGACTCGTGCCATGTTTGATTGGGATACACTAAAGGCAAACATTATTCAATATGGATTACGAAATTCTCTATTGTTGGCGCCTATGCCCACTGCATCCACCTCTCAAATTCTGGGATTTAATGAGTGTTTTGAACCCTTTACCAGCAATATTTATAGCCGACGCACACTTGCCGGTGAATTTATTTTAACAAACAAGTATTTGATGCGGGATTTGATAGAGGCTGGACTATGGTCAAAGGACTTGAAAAACAATATTATTGCCAATAATGGGTCTGTGCAACATATAGAAGGATTACCACAACATTTGAAAGATAAATACAAAACTGTATGGGAAATTCCTATGCGCACCATTATTGATATGGCGGCCGATAGAGGCGCCTTTATTTGTCAAAGTCAGAGTCTTAATTTGTGGATGGAGGATCCTAATTATAGTGCGCTTACCTCGATGCATTTCTATGCCTGGTCGAAAGGCTTAAAAACAGGTATTTATTATTTGCGACGCAGAGCCAAGCACAGAGCACAGCAATTTACAATTGAACCTGTAAAGGATGAGGGGTGTGCTATGTGCTCGGCTTAAGGGAACCGAAGGTTCCCTTAAAATCCCTCCCTTTATTTTTGCAATAGTTTATTTATTAAAACACATATAATGCGCTGAAATTTAATCTTGTATTGTTAGCACAAATTTAAAATATGTATTACGCATTGTATAATACATATAACAAGTATTATTATGATTCTCTATTATATATGTCGGAATCCATCCTCAGTGAAAACGCACGCAAAGGTACCATTGTATATGCAATTGAAAATGGCACAAAAATCAAAAAACAAGGACCAACTGCCATAAAGGAATGCGAAATAAGCCGGCAACTATCCGATATGCCAGGATTTATACAAATGGATGAATGCAACAATAAAGATAATTATATTGTAATGCCCTTTATTGGAACCAGCACACTTCGTTCTTATCCCAATAATAAAGAATTATTCATACAGGTTATAAAAAATATGGCACAAGCCTTTGACAAACATAATTTTGTCCATAGAGATTTACATAGTTCAAATGTTTTATTATCCAATAACAACACAGAAACAACCATTATAGATTTTGATGATAGTGTATTTCTTAAAACAAAAATTGTTTCTTTTTTTTGGGATGATATGCAAACCTTGTTTAGAGGATGGCCAACACCTGTGCAAAAATTTATTGCAAACAAACGAACAGATAGCAATTTTAAACAAAATGTGGAAGAATTTATTGAATTATTGAGAACGCCTCTATCGGGTGGTTGCAAAAAATCGAAAAAAAGAAAATTAATTCGGAAAAAATCTGTGAAACGCAAATAATGAATATATTTGTGGGGTTATGTATTATATTTGGTATAATACATACATATTGCAAATGTTTATTGGCGTCTTGTATAACGCCTTTTTTGAAACCTTTTTTTTGTCTTTTTTTGACTCCTCCTTTGACCCCTCCTTCTGCTTCTTCCCCTCCTTCTGCTTCCTCCCCTCCTTCTGCTTCCTCCCCTCCTTCTGCTTCCTCCCATAACAGCACATCCATTAGCTCTATCGCATTTACCATAACTGATTGTAATAGGTAAATCATTAATAAACTCCATAAATTCGGTCTCTTTGGCAGCAGGATTTTCTAATACACGCTCTATCATAGTTTCCGCCATATTACTCAGCAATTCTTTCACAGTAATTGTTGTATATTTATCATCTGTTGCCTTTATCGTTTCATTAACAGAATCCAGATAAAATGGTTTTGCACCCTCTGGCACAAAACTTTTCAAGGGTTTTGTCCATTGATCCGCTGATACATATACCACATCGGCACCATTTTTTATAGCTAAGATAGGCACAGGATTTACTGTGTTTCTTAAAGTCTGATAATGTTTCCATGATTCCAAAGTGGTTGCCTCAGGTCTTGGAACAATATATGCTTCTTTGCCCATACGCAAATAATTCATAAAATTATACAAAAACTTCGATACTAATTCAAATTTCATATAGGCATTATCAACTCTTTCAAAATGACCTCTACCGTTTGTAAACAAATTATTTATCACATTAGAATTATGTATGTAGCTAGGGTCATTTATATTTTGCATATTCAATGTATTTAATAAAACATGGTCATTAAAACGCTCCTGGCCAGGTTCATTAAACCTTGCTGGATCATAATATTTAAATATATTGTTAAGATCGCCTCTATGATATCTTGAAAAACATCGTTGACAACGAGATAATTCTGCTGGGTGTATATTACGGCGTCGCATCCAGGCTTGTAAACAGGATTTATGATTTTTTGCCCCACATTTATGTTGAAAACGGTCTAATCCATCCATTTCACTAAAACATGTTTCGCATTCGTTTTCGCCAATTAACGCATCATTTTCCATTGTATATATTATTTGCCGTTTATTATTTAGATAATCAAAAACATGATAATTATATGTGTTTTATATTAACAAAAGGATGCCTTTATTTATCTATAAATAAAGAATCAGTGGAACCATTTATAAAAAATATTGATGTAAAATGGTTACAAAATAGAGAAAATAGAGATGGTGATAATTATCATATAACAATTGTAAATTCCACTGAAAATATTCCTGAATCATATCCTGCAAACGCGCGATATTTTATTGTAGGCATAAAAATCACAGATAATGTGGCTTTTTTGGTTCTTCATTATCCTGCAGGCGATAGATATCGAAAAAAACATGGATTAGATAACGCGGATTTTCATATAACACTTGGTTGGAAAACAAATGATAATCATGCAATATGCAAAAGCATTGAATGTCTAAATAAAGAAGACATAATAAACACAAATTTTATTGAATTTCATACATTGCCTGAAAAACAATTGAAAATTATGAGAAAATTATATTATGATTTTACTGATAATGCTGATATCTTGGCTGGATATATTAATTGTTTAGTAAATGCTCAAGAATGGGATACAGCAAAATCATTGTCTTTTTCTCTATTAGAATTATGTCCAAATAAAGGTGCATATGCATTATTAAAATTAAACACATTATTTGCATCTATTGATGAAAAGTTATTACAATGCATTGAAGAAAAATTGTATGATTGCGATGCAATCGATAACTATAAAGATTATATAATAGATAATTTAAATAAGCCTTTATTGAAGGACAAATGGATTATTAAAAATGGCAAATACATAAAAATCAAAACACCCAGAAATTTCACTGAATGTTATAATAAAATATTTGGAAGTGCAATATTAAAAAATTCACATATGGAATTTTTAAAATATAAAAACATTGGTGCTGTTATAAATTTAATTGAAAAACATGAGATGTCTATTGATAAAGAATTATTAGATTATTATGGTAAAAATTATTATTCATATCCAATTCCAGATAGACATATTATAACATTGGATGATACAGATACAATTGTAAATAAAATAATAGAACATTATGACAATGAGGATAATATCTTGATACATTGCATGGGTGGCAAAGGTCGCACAAACATGATAATTGCATGTTTTGCAATAAAGAAATTGGGTTTAACATCAATTGATGTATTTGATCATTTGAAAAACACACGCGAATTTATTATGTCAAGAGAGCAAACAGATTTGATAAAAAGATATGAAAATAAATTAGCAAGTGACGTGGATTATAAAAAAAGAGATAAAAGTTTTATTAAATTTAATGGTAAAAAATGTCCTGCAATGATTGTATTGGTTGGTTTGCCAGGGTCCGGTAAATCCACTTTTTCAAATCATTTATTAAATAATGTAAAATCAATAGTGAGAGTTTGCCAAGATGATATAGGTAAAAAATCTTGTTTTGATATTGTATCTAAAAATATATCAAATAAAAATTTGGTTATAGTTGATAGATGTAATTTAAAGACCAACGATAGAGAAGATTTTACAAATTATTTAAAAGGTGACCAAAAGGCATGGGCAATAGTATTTAATACGGATGCAGATGAATGTATATATAGAGCACAACATAGACCTGAACATCCAACACTGAAACCAAGTGGCGCAGAAAATATTATTAAAAATTTATCATTAGAACCATTAACCGATAGAGAAAAATTTGAGCAAATTATTTATATTGAATCGCCGGATGATTTAAATTATATATTAGAACAATGGACAATACCAGTTATACAGGTAAAAACAACAAATGATATTGTAAAATTTCCCAGAACAAGGCATTTGGCTAATTTGGGAAGCGCAAGTCGGAATGATTTGATGCTAGATCAAAATGATATTCGTGAGTTTTTGAATAATGAATTGTGGATTGAGGAAAAGATTGATGGTGCAAATATGGGTATATCTATTGATCCGGTAACATATAAAATAATATTTCAAAACCGTTCGCATTATATTACATCAAATTATGCTGCGCAATTCAAAAAATTGGATATGTGGCGTGATGCGCATTTAACAGAATTATTTGAAATTATTGAACCAGGCAGGCATATATTATATGGAGAATGGGTTTTCAGTAAGCATTCAATACATTATACTCATTTGCCTGGTTATTTTATTGCATTTGATCTTTATGATAAAAAAACAGGCAAATTCAGTTCAAGAAAATCATTAGAATCTTTATTGCAAAACACCACAATTCCATTAATACGCTTGGTTGCTCATGACAAATTTAAAAATATTGACCAAATAACCAGATTAGTTAATACAACATCAGCATATTATGATGGAAAATTGGAGGGAATCTATGTAAGAATTTGCGATGAAAATCACACATTGAAACGAGCAAAAATTGTTCGCAATGATTTTATATGTGGCGACACACATTGGAATAAACATAAATGTGTTGAAAATTTATTAGTATAGTTTGTATTTATATGTAACCAACTTATTACATATAAATGTGCTTTGTCACTGCCTTTTACGACCACCATAATCAAAATCCATATGACCAATTGCAATATAAATTGGATTGTATTAAGTTAATGTCAGAGATCATAGAGATTCATGTTTTTTGCCCATTTTCATTGAAATCTCTATTGGACCCCTGTAAAAACATTCATATACACTTGTTTGAATTATATGATACATGGATTTATAAGGCATCGTTGCCATATATGGATGCATTGCCTCTACAGGCAAATCCAAAAAAAGATTCATTTTTTCATCTTGTACATGGGCATCTAAAGGCATTCTGGCTTTATCAGGCGACCTTGTATTGTCCCGATGCCAAATATTATGTATGGATTGACTGCAACATACCACATATTTTGTCAGACCCCGATAGAGCCATTAAAAATTTATCAATAACAATAAAATTGGTAAACAATAACAATAATATTTCGTCTCTATTAATTCCAGGCATTATACCAAAAACACAAATAAATTTGAATCCTGATAATGTTTGTTGGAGATTTTGCGGTAATTTGCTGATAGGCAATAAAGATGGTATTCAAAAACTCATGGATTTCTATAACAAATCTTATCAATCTTTATTGGTTAAGCAAAATAAACTATCATGGGAAACGAATTTTTGGGCGCAAGCCGAAGACGAACTCGATATCCAATGGTGGCCAGCAAACCATGATGATTCTATTGTAAAAATACCGCATGTGTGTATTTTGCGCAAAATAATACCAAAAGAAATGCCTATTAAATATGACTATCCTCTATTGCCGGGATTCAATCCCTCATCCGCATCATATATTTTTTACGAGGGTAAACATATTCTTGTTACAAGATATGTGAATTATAAAATCGATAGCAATGGTTTCTATGACATACCCGATAAAGATAGGGGGCAATTGCGAACAGAAAATGTCATCAGTTTTTTATCACAGGATTTTACATCTTTATTGGAATCGTATTTATTAAATGATTTGAAACTTGGATTAAAAACCATCGACGATAGGCCCTACACGGGATTGGAGGATATGCGACTGTATATTGACAATGATAATCAATTGTGTTTTGTTGCCTCTAGTGGAGGTTATACAACAAATACAATCTCTATTATACAAGGCACGATAGAGATTTTAACAAAAAGCTTGAAAAATGGGCGTATATTGCAGGGTTACCAACCCTGTGAAAAAAACTGGATACCAATTCAAAAAAAAAAAACAAATTGTTGCATATATAAATGGCAACCATTTACTGTAATCTCTATGGACACGATGGAAAAACTTGCAGAGAGATTAGTGCCACATTCTATGTTTAACCATGTAAGGGGATCTACAGTACCTGTATGGTCCGCTGTAGACAATTGTTTTATATGTGTTGTGCATATAAGCGATAGAGACGAACATGGAAAACTCAATTATTATCATATGTTGGTGAAATTGGAGGCGGAAACATACGACATAATAGGATGGTCGAATTTGTTTTATTTTCGTAAATTGGGCATACAATATTGTATTGGTTTTACAATAGTGAATGATAATGAATACTGTTTTTGGTATTCAGAAGATGATGGCAACCCGGGATTTATGTGTAGTTGTAGTAGCGATTTTGCCTTTGTGTTATTGTAGAATAATGACGCGGATTTTTGCCACCTCCAGCAATAGAGCCTGCTTTAAGAAAATAAATTGGTTTTTGATTTTTATCATACGGAACATCAAAATCTATTGTGCATCTGTTTTTATTTACAAATAATAAACCATTGTTTGCTTTTTCAAGAATGAAAATCATTGGAATAAACCCTTCTTTCATATGTTTGTTAAATCTATTAATATCAATATTTATTTTTTTAGTTGATGGGGTTATTAATGGTATTCCAACATCAAAACTGTTGCTAATATCATTATAATTTTCTAACATTTTTGATGGTTTATATGGACCCTTTAAATGAGTTTTTTTTGAAATAATTTCATCAATTTTATTTAATTGGTCCACACCAAATGTAATATAGTATTTTATTTTAATGTCATCAATTGGTGAATCAATTGATTTTGTTAATATGTTTGAATTTAAACCAGGAACACGAGTATTTTCCCAATATGATGATGGTTTAAAGGATGCAGCACATGCATAGAGGTTTTCATTATCCAAATAAATTTTTGTTTTATCTTCAATTTCTTTTTGAAGCGCATTTTCATTATTCAAAGTCTTTGTTGTTTCGTTTGTAATATCTTGTTTTAAATTTTCTGAATCCAAATAATATTCAGTTGCGGTTATAATATCTGGTATTGGATCATTGTTACTTGTGTTACTATTATTATTATTACTATTATTATTATTCATAAAATCTCTCTATAAAACCTTGATACAAAATATTCACTGTTGTAACTTTACCAATAAATTGCATGATTCATCTATTTTTTTTTCATGTAATTTATCAATAAGTGTTTTATAAAACCCAGCATGAATTTCCGAATTTTTCACAATTTCTTCGCAAAGCGTAATTGCTAAAGCCGGTTTTTGCATTTTAACAGCATGTAAAAACACCAGTTTTTCATATACCTTTATGATTTGTGTGAAATTTTTCGGCAATGATTGTTGAATTGCCTTTGTTAACCATTTGGAACATGCATTAAAATCATTATTGTCATATGCCAAACAAGCTGATACATAACAACATTCAATTATTACATGTGTTTTGGTTTTAAAATCCAATAAAGGCAGCATTTTAAGTGTGGAATCACAAAGGCGTTCAGCAATTAATGCATAATGGTTTGCAGTATAATAACACTGAATTGCATCCACATATTTGCATGCGGCTTTATTGTATTCGCGTAAATATTGGCAAAGATATCCAGATTCAAATGCACATTGACCAGCCTTTTGTGTATTTTGCTGTTCTAAATACATAACATACGCTTTATCATAAAGACTGATAATATGTCTCAACCGTTTCTCCTCAAATGATACGCAAAATATTTTAAAAAAGGAATCATATTTTTCCAGACGATGTCGTTCTAAACGACATGCTTCTGCTTGTTCTAAATAATGATCTGCGGACATATATCTATTATAAATGATTGTGATATAGTAGATGATTTATGTCTAGGTATGTTTTAGCAAATATGTTGATACCTATATGTGTTAATGAGCGTGGTGGAATTAAAATGATGAATGAATATACACACACATTTATTACAGGTTTGGATAAATTACCAGATTTGCCTGAGAAACATAATATGTATGAGAAAATTATGGAATTTATACGGATAAATCCTGTTGTAGAAGCGCAACCGACGCACCTTATAAAATCTGTCAAATCCCATGTTCAAGCCAGTAATGAAACCTCTGTTGACACCTCTACAGAAACCTCTACAGAAACCTCTGCAGAAACCTCTGCAGAAACCTATGCAGAAACCTCTACAGAAACCTCTACAGAAACCTCTACAGAAACCTCTACAGAAACCTCTGCAGAAACCTCTACAGAAACCTCTACAGAAACCTATCAAAATACTAATATTAATACCTCTAATGAAACCTCTATTGAAACTTTTGAAAAAACAAATATTAATACCTATATTCAAGACCCTTTTCCATTCATTATATTGAATAAAGATTCAATAAAATCACGCAGACATTCAAAAAACTTGACTTTTAAAAATCAGCAAACATGCAAAAATATTACAAGAAAAAATTTACTTCCATAAAGGTCGTTGGTCTTTTTGTACCACTAAAGGTTCCGGTATATAAACCTTGTTTTCATAATAATTCAATGATTTTATGTATTTTAATTCAGGTGTGGCTGGTGTTTGCGGATTTACCATATTACAACTGCCTGTGCCACGCAAAAAAGCCTCCGTATCAATAATATTATTCACTAAATCCATTGCATGTATTTTGGCTCCAAGTAACCCATTTCCAGGTAAAAATGTCTCCACAGGTTTACCATAATGATTCGCTGGATTACCATAATATTCCATAACACCCATGCTTTCTTGTTGTTCTTTTTCATAATCACCTCTATTTGATTTTTTGCGAGTATCTGTCATTTCTAATATAATATAGCAACATAAACTCTCACCGACGCAATTTACGAGATTTTCTTTGTTGTAATCTGTTTCTACGGGATTTTGCGCCTCCTTGTTGTGGTACTAAAACAGAGATTAAATCGTCATTATCGTAATCAAAACGCAATTCATTACCGGTGACATTATTTTTAAAAACAAGTTTATAGTTATTTGAATTTGAATATTTGGATTTTTGTGTGAGTTTCAATATCTCTGTTATTGCAATTGAATCATCGTTATAATAAACAACTTGGTATGAATTACCTATATGCAAATCATTTATATTTAATTTTGATAAATTTCGTCTGGGACTGGAACTTGATGAATGTTGTCTTGATGAACTGCTTCTTGATGAACTGCGTCTTCTAGGCATTATATAAAATCCAGATATTTTATCTATGTCATGATTCGTTGCCATAAAGCCTCGGCACTTGGATGTGATGTCCTGCAAAAATCTATTGAGTATCCATTTTTATGAAACTCAACAAAGGCATCATAAAACAACGCTAAATAATCATATGAACAAAGTATGCAAATTCCTGTCAAACGGTCTTGTGAAAACATAAATCCAGCCGCTTGTAAATAAATTTCCATGAAAAAAGGGTTCATTTTTGATGCATTATATATATCTTTAAAATGGGCGTCAAATTCAAACAAATCTGCGTCTGCTGCCTCAAAATCAGGCACATTAAATACATCGCATAAAATTGCGCGATATTCCTCGTCATCATTGTAAACCAAGTTTCCAAGTGTTAGATTTATCATATTTATGTTATTACTATAACTGTTATAATAATTCTATATGTTTTTTAAAAACTCTTCAAATTCGTCGCATAAATAAAGCAGCTCTGAATTTATATGATTTAACGCATAAAACAACAGCAATTTGTAATAATATGGTGGCGGTAAACAATATTTGCTTTCTTGCCCCTCCATTGGACATGCATCAAATAAGGCGTTATTGATATATTTATTATTTGATTTGAAATATATTGGTTGATTAAAGTTGATTGCTTTATGAAACATTCCGTTCATATTCTCAACATTGCTTGTATCAAATGCCAATGATTGATTGAAATTTGTTGCCAAATGAAACATATATAACATATTTACAACATTACGCGTATGGAAGTTTAATGGTTGATTAAAGTTTGTTGCTCCATCAAACATTCCCATCATATCTATAACATTGCTTGTATCAAACTGTAATTGTTGATTGAATTGAATTGCTTCTTCAAACATACTTGACATATCTTTAACATTGCTTGTATGGAAATTTAAGGGCTGATTAAATTTTGATGCACCAAAAAACATACCACTCATATTTATAACATTGCTTGTATCAAATTGTAATGGTTGATTAAAATTAGTTGCATAACTAAACATACATCTCATATTAGTTACATTGGTTGTATTGAAATTTAAAGGTTGATTGAAATCAGTTGCACAATCAAACATGCAACTCATATCAGTTACATTGGTTGTATCGAAATTTAAAGGTTGATTGAATTTTTTTGCACAACCAAACATATCAGACATATCAGTAACATTACAAGTATTAAAATTTAAAGGTTGGTTAAAATTTATTGCGTTATCAAACATTTCAGACATATTTGTTACATTTCCTGTGTCAAAATTTAATATAAAATCTTGTTTACAACACTTGAACATACCTCTCATATTTGTTACATTGCTGGTATTCCAATTCAATGTGATTGGTTCAGTTGATAATTGTTTTATATCATAAAACAACCATGACATATCTGTTATTTGGCTTGTATCCCAGTTGGATATATCTGTTGCAGTTGTATTTTTGCCATTAAAATATTTTTTAATGGCTCTTTTTAAAGAGTCTCTTGATGTAAATGTTGTCATTTTATAAAGTTTTGTTTTATATTAATTAAATAAACACAGAGAAAGGATTCAATTTTCTAATAAAACTCTTCAAATTCGTCGCATAAATAAAGCAGCTCTGAATTTATTTTATTTAACATATAAAACAATAGCAATTTATAATAATATGGTGGTGGTAAAATATATTTGCTTTCTTGTCCCTCCATTGACGATAACTCAAATATTATTATTTTATTATAATATGCAAAATAAATGGGTTGATTAAAATTTGTTGCGCTATCAAACATATAACTCATATCTGTTACATTTCCTGTGTTAAAATTTAATGGTTGATTAAAATGTATTGCATTACAAAACATATTGCACATACATTCAACATTGCTTGTATCAAAATTCAATGGTTGATTAAAATGTATTGCATTACAAAACATATTGCACATACATTCAACATTGCTTGTATCAAAATTCAATGGTTGATTAAAATTGGTTGCATAATAAAACATACCACTCATATATGTAACATTGCTTGTATCGAAATTTAATGGTTGATTAAAATTGGTTGCATTATAAAACATACAGGACATATTAGTAACATTGCTTGTATCGAAATATAATGGTTGATTAAAATTGGTTGCAGCTCGAAACATACATGACATATCTGTAACATTACAAGTATTAAAATTCAAAGGTTTATTAAAATTATTTGCATTATAAAACATATCAGACATATCAGTAACATTAATTGTATTAAAGTTTAATGTTTGATTAAATTTGTTTGCATTACAAAACATATTTGACATATTTTTGACATTGCCTGTATTAAAATGCAATGGTTGATTAAAATTATATGCGTTACGAAACATATTGGACATATTTAATACATTACCTGTATCAAAATTCAATATAAAATTTTGCTTGCAGAAGTAAAACATCCAAGACATATCTGTTACATTGCTTGTATCCCAATTAAGTATAATTGGTTTGATTGATATTTGTTTAATTTTTTCAAACAAATAAGACATGTCTGTTATTTGGCTTGTATCCCAATTTGAAATATCTGAGTTTCTTGCACCATCAAAATAAGATTCAATGGCTGTTCTCAAGGATTTTTTTGATGTAAATGTTGGCATTTTTTAAGTTTGTATTATTAAACTTAACAAATAAAAAACAATTCAATTTTTTAATAAGCAAACTCGTCATTTGAATATAATGTTGACAATTCGTCACATAAATAAAACTCTTCAAACTCATCCAATAAATAAAGCAGCTCCGAATTTATTTTATTTAACATATGAAACAATAGCAATTTATAATAATATGGTGGTGGTAAACAATATTTGCTTTCTTGTCCATCCATTGGAGTAAATTCAAATATAGAACTATTATCAATAAATTGAAAATAAATTGGATGATTAAATTTGAATGCACCGTAAAACATCCAATTCATATCAATTACTTTACTCGTATCAAAATTTAATGGTTGATTGAAACTAAATGCGCCGCAAAACATATTTAACATATTTGTGACATTGGAGGTATCAAATTGCAACGGTTGATTAAAATTTGATGCACAATAAAACATGTGACTCATATTTATAACATTAATTGTATTAAACCGCAGCGGTTGATTAAAAGTTTTTGCAAAATAAAACATATTTGTCATTTTGATAACATTGCTTGTATCAAAATTTAAAGGTTGATTAAAATCAGTTGCATAACTAAACATGCAACTCATATTAGTTACATTGGTTGTATCGCACAAGGCAGTCAGGCACTCGTTGCCGACTGCACTGTGGTCGGTAGCTGCCATATGGCAGCTACCTCCCGAATGCCTTCGGAAATTTAACGGTTGATTGAATTTTTTTGCACAATCAAACATACAACTCATATCAGTTACTTTACTTGTATCAAAATTTAATGGTTGATTGAAATTAATTGCTTTACTAAACATAGCACGCATATTCGTGACATTAACAGTGTTAAAATTTAAAATAAAATCTTGCTTGCAACGGAAAAACATACCTTCCATATTTGTAACATTGCTTGTGTTCCAATTTAATATAATTGGGTCATTTGATATATTCTTTATATTATTAAACAAATAAGACATATCTGTTATTTCACTTGTGTTTAAATTTGATATATTTATATATTTTCGACTTTTGGGTTCATCAAAATATTTATTAATGGTGTTACGCAATTCAGTTTTTGACAATGGGATTGAACATTCTTCATCTGATAAAAGTGCAAACTGATTGCGCATTTTATGAGCGTTCATTTTTAATGCGTGTTTATTAATATATTGGTATTCGTTAAGTTTAATTTCAGAAACTTAATAAAACATAAAAAACAAATCAATTTTTTAATAAACTATTTGGTTTGTCAATAAATATATTAAATCTCTTTGCAATAATAAAACTCTTCAAATTCATCCAACAAAATCAAAAGAACCGGGTTTATTTTATTAAATACATATAACAACAGTAATTTATAATAATATGATGTTTGTAAAACAAATTTATTTTCTTGCCCATGTAATAAAGAATAATTAAATATGCTTCTATAATCACTTCTATAATCACCTTTTTCATGAGGTTGACATGGAAAATAAATGGGTTGATTAAAATTGGTTGCGTCACGAAACATACCAATCATATTAATAATGTTACTTGTATCAAAATTTAATGGTTGATTAAAATTAATTGCATTACGAAACATATCGCACATACGTTTAACATTACTTGTATTAAAATTTAATTGTTGATTAAAATTTAATGCAAATAAAAACATATACGACATATCTGTAACATTACGTGTATCGAAATTCAAGGGTTGATTAAAAGTTGTTGCATTATAAAACATCAAAGTCATATCTGTAACATTGCTTGTATCAAAATTTAAAGGTTGATTAAAATTGGTTGCTTGATAAAACATACCAGACATATTTGTAACACGGCGTGTATCACACAAGGCAGTCAGGCACTCGTTGCCGACTGCCTGCCTTTGGAAATTTAATATAAAATCTTGTTCGCAATCAAAAAACATCTTTGCCATGTTTGCAACATTGCTTGTGTCCCAATTAAGTGTTATTGGGTTATCTGATATTTTTTGTATATGTTTAAACAAATAGGACATGTCTGTTATTTGGCTTGTATCCAAGTTAGAAATATCCGTTGAATCAGAACCATCAAAATATGATTCAATGACTTGCCTCAAGGATTCTTTTGATGTAAATGTTGGCATTCTCAAATCAAACAATATTCAAAATTTTGTATTATATAGGAGGGATTATAAGGGAACCTTGGTTCCCTTAAAACAAATCAATTTTTATAATAAACTGTATTGATTGTTAATAAATATCTTCAATATCGTCAATATCTTCAATATCGTCAATATTGTCAATATCGTCAAAGAAATAAAACTCTTCAAATTCATCTAACAAATATAGAAGATCCGGATTTAAACAATTTACCATGTAAAATAAAAGTAATTTATAATAGTATGGCGGCCGCAATACATACTTGCTTTCTTGTCCCTCCATATGATTCGAATTAAATAAATAACTAAAATTAATTTCATTATTTAATGGAAAATAAATTGGTTGATTAAAATTTATTGCATTACGAAACATATAGGACATATCAGTAACATTTGATGTATCGAAGTTTAATGGTTGATTAAAATTGGTTGCACAATTAAACATACAACTCATATTAGTGACATTTGATGTATCAAAGTTCAATGGTTGATTAAAGCTGGTTGCATTATAAAACATATCGGACATATCTGTGACATTACGGGTATTAAAGTTTAATGGTTGATTAAAATCAGTTGCTTTATAAAACATATCACGCATACTTATAACATTACTTGTATCTAAATTTAATGGTTGATTAAATTTATATGCACACGCAAACATACCTTCCATGTTTATAACATTACTTGTATTGAAATTTATTGGTTGATTAAAATTTGCTGTACTCGCAAACATTGCATCCATATATCTAACATTGCTTGAATTGAAATTTAATATAAAATCTTGTTCGCAATTAATAAACATGCGACTCATATTTGTAACATTACTTGTGTCCCAATTAAGTGTAATTGGTTTATTTGATAATTGTTTTATATTTTTAAACAAATTGGACATATCTGTTATTTGGCTTGTATTCCAATCAGA
>JACCDX010712257.1_pt1 | contig 25278 bp, 26 predicted proteins | sample 7449681 | NCBI WGS metagenome assembly JACCDX01 (sample SAMN15323450, study PRJNA562643) | freshwater metagenome | isolation source: river surface water | place: USA:Blue River Watershed | collected 2017-08-18
CAATGCGCCGATTTGACCTTAGCTTGCGGGCGCAGGGGATCCCCCCGAACAAATACGGCTAAAGCGAGCTCGAATCGACAACGAATCAAGCCCGACAGCCGCCGCTCTCGGGCTTTTTTATTGTTGTCCTTCCATGAAATCCATAGGCGTCGTCACTCCCCAGTCCATGCATTTTGCCGACCCGCTGCCCCTGCAGAGCGGCGCGTCGCTGTCCGACTACACGCTGGTGTACGAGACCTATGGCACGCTCAACGCAGACCGCTCGAATGCGGTATTGGTCTGTCACGCGCTGAATGCGTCGCACCATGTGGCCGGCACCTATGAAGGCCAGCCCAAAAGCGCTGGCTGGTGGGACAACATGGTTGGTCCCGGCAAGCCGCTCGACACCGACCGCTTCTTCGTGATCGGCGTGAACAATCCCGGCTCCTGCTTTGGCTCGACCGGTCCGATGCACCCGCATCCCGCCACCGGCAAGCCCTACGGCGCCGCTTTCCCGGTCGTGACCGTCGAGGACTGGGTGCATGCGCAGGCGCGCCTTGCCGACCGGCTCGGCATCCGCAAGTTCGCCGCCGTGATGGGCGGCTCGCTCGGCGGCATGCAGGCGCTGGCGTGGAGCATGCTGTACCCGGACCGCGTTGCGCATTGCCTGGTGATCGCGTCCACGCCGAAGCTGTCGGCGCAGAACATCGCGTTCAACGACGTCGCGCGGCAAGCCATCCTGTCCGATCCCGACTTCCATGATGGCGATTTCTATGCGCACGGCGTGGTGCCGAAGCGCGGGCTGCGGGTAGCGCGGATGATCGGCCACATCACCTACCTGTCCGACGACGACATGGCCGAGAAATTCGGCCGCGACCTGCGCAACGACGACTACCAGTTCGGCTTCGGCATCGATTTCGAGATCGAGTCCTACCTGCGCTACCAGGGCGACAAGTTCTCCGAATACTTCGACGCCAACACCTACCTGCTGATCACCAAGGCGCTCGATTATTTCGATCCCGCGCGCGCCCATGGCGGCGACCTCGCCGCCGCGCTGGCGAATACGCAGGCAGAATTCCTGCTGGTGTCGTTCTCCACCGACTGGCGCTTTGCGCCCGAGCGCAGCCGCGAGATGGTGCAGGCGCTGGTGAAGAACGAGCGCCGCGTCACCTACGCCGAGATCGATGCGCCTCACGGCCATGACGCTTTCCTGCTCGACGATCCGCGTTACATGAACGTGGTGCACGCCTATTACGACAAGGTCTGGCAGCAGCTCGGCGGTGATCTCGCCGCCGCCCGGCCGCAGAAGGAGGCCGCATGATGGCCGAGCCCGTGAGCGGCCTGCGCGCCGATTTGGCCTTCATTGCGAACTGGGTTGGGCCCGGCTCGCGCGTGCTCGATCTCGGCTGCGGCGACGGTGCGATGCTCGACTACCTGCAGCGCCACAAGCAGTGCCGTGGCTACGGCGTCGAGATCGATGATGCAAAGATTCCCCGCTGCGTCCAGCGGGGCGTGAACGTGATCCAGCAGAACCTGGAGGATGGTCTCGCGATGTTCGCCGATGACGCATTCGACACGGTGCTCTGCCTGTCCGCGCTGCAGATGATGAAGCATGTCGAAGAAGTATTGCGCGACATCGCCCGCATCGGGCGCGAGGCCATCGTGTCCTTTCCGAATTTTGCGCACTGGCCGCACCGGCTGGCGCTGCTGACAGGCCGCATGCCGGTGTCCGAGAGCCTGCCCTACCAGTGGTACGACACGCCGAACCTGCGCTGCGCGACCATTCGTGACTTCGAGGAACTCGCCCGCGAGGTCGGACTCGAAGTGCTCGAATGCGTGGCGCTGGCCGAAGGCGGCAGGCCCGTCAGCTTCCTGCCGAACTGGCGCGGCAGCCTCGCCGTCTTCCGTCTACGCAAACGCGCCGCATGAACCTGCCCGCCGACCCGGCCTCCGCGCCCAAACTGCTGCGCTCGAAACTGTTCTGGGTCAGCCTGCTGTACTTTTCGGAAGGCTTTCCGCTGGGCCTGTTCTACGACTTGTTCCCGGTGTATTTCCGGCAGCAGGGCGTCGAGCTGAACAAGATCGGCCTGCTGAGCCTGCTCGGGCTGTCGTGGACACTGAAATTCCTGTGGGCGCCGCTGCTCGACTTCACCCGTCGGCACCGCTGGTGGATGGCAGCCGCCGACATCGGCATGGGCGCGGTGATGCTCGTCTGCGCGCGCGAGGCCGGCTTCGGCCCGTGGGTCTGGGTGGCGATCGGCATCTTCACCGCACTGTCGGCGACCAATGACATCGCGATCGACGGCTACACCATCGAGCGCCTGAACAAGCAGGAGCTCGGCATTGCGAACGGTTTTCGCATCGGCTTTTACCGAGTCGGCATGCTGGCAGCCGGTGTGCTGCTGTGGTTGTCCGACCAGGCCGGCTGGAACATGACCTATGGCGTGGCCGCGCTGCTGTTCCTCGTACTGGCGATTGTGGTGCTGCTCGCGCCGCGCGAGCCGGAGCGGCCAGTGCGCGATGCGCCATCGAGCCTGACCGGCGAGCTGGCCGCGCTGGCCGGGCAGCCGCTGCTGCTGACGGCGATCGTGCTGTTCATCGCCGGACTGCTGTGGCCGGTGGTCGCCGCGTTTGATCCGGCATGGATCGCCGATATCAAGCGCACGTCCTGGTTCAAGTCGGTGCCGGTGGCGCTGATTCTGCTGTCGGCCTGGCTGTTCTCACGCGCCTTGCGCGGCCGCTCGGAAGCACTGGCCGAAGCCTCCGAGCGCGGCCCGATGTTCGGGGCGATCGTATCGCTGCTGAACCGCCGGCATGCGCTGATCCTGATCGGCTTCATCCTGATCTTCAAGCTTGCCGATTCGTCGATCGGCTTCATGATCAAGCCCTTCTGGGTCGACAGCGGTTTTACCAATACGCAGATCGGGCTGGTATCGGTGAATCTCGGTCTTGGGCTGTCGATTGCCGGCGGGCTGATTGGTGGCTGGTATACCGACCGCGTCGGCCTGTTCCGTGCGCTGTGGGTGCTCGGGTTGTGGCAGGCCTTGTCGAACCTCGGTTACGTAGCGGCCGCCTTCCTGATACCGGCCGCACCGCAGGGCACCGAGCTTCCGCTGTCGCTGCAGGCGGTGATGTACTCGGCCAGCGCGATCGAATCGTTTACCGGCGGCCTCGGCACGGCCGCTTTCCTCGCCTTCCTGATGGCCATCGTCGACAAGTCGCGGGCGACGACCGAGTACGCGATCCTGTCGTCGATCTTTGCGTTCTCGCGCTCCATCGCGGGCTGGGCTGGTGGCATAGGCGCGCATGAAATGGGCTATGCGAACTACTTCCTGCTGACCTTCGTGCTGGCCTTCCCGGCCTATGCGCTGCTGCCCTGGATACGTGCCATTCTGGTCGAGCACGAAGCTCGCGGTGGCAAGGACGAACAGGCCGGGGCAGCCAGGACCTGAGGCGGGAGCGCGTTTGCCGGCATCGTCAATGGCCGGCAGAGTCGAATACCGCCTCGATTGACGGCGCAGTCACCAGCTTGTCGGACCATGCGTCCAGCTGTTCCTCGATGGCTTCATCGAGCCTGGCCTTCGCCCACACGGGCAGTTCGCCGAAACGAACCTGCAGCTGCCGCCCGATGACCTGCGCCTTGCCGGCACGGCGGCCCTGATGCAGGCCTTCCTGCTTGCCTTGCGTCAGCCCTTCTTCACGCGCAAGGCGCTCAATGGAGTTCACATATCGCATCTTCATTTCCTCCTCGAACTGCGTCAGGTCGTCCCGGAATCGCTGCTCATGCTCGGGCGGCAGCCGCATCATCCAGTCGATCATGTTGAACAAGTCGTTGACCTGCTGGCGGTCAAATCCAAAGTGATACAGCCGTTTCACCAGCGACCACTTGGCCGAATAGCGCGCCAATGTATCGTTCCGGGTAGCGCGTGTCGCGAGGTGGCTGAGGGTCAGCAACGCAAAGGGATTGCGGCTGTCTTCCAGGCGGGCGCCGCTTCCTGACCAGTCCAGCAGCTTCGCGACCGGAAAGTGAAGGCTGACCCGGCAACCCAGCGCCTCGTGCGCATACTGCGTCGGCCGCCAACCGATCCGATCATCTGCAAGCAGTGCCAGACTGGCGATCGGTTTGCGATAGCGATCGAACAGTCGACTGTGATAAACGAACATGCGCTCGGCGAACCCGGACTGTTCATGGCCCTGGATTTCTAGATGAATGTACAGCCATTCCTCACTGCCGCCACGGCGCGTTACGTGGGCCAGCTTGTCAACCACGCGCTTGCCGAGCTCTGCATCGCGGATTACGGCGCGCAGCTCCTGGTCAAGGAAGACCAGGGGCGCTGACCAGTCGATCTGCGCATGCGCCTCGGGAAAGTAGAAGGCCAGGAATTCACCGAAGAACCGCTCGATCGCTTCCTTCCACGGGCTGTCGTAATCGTCTGCCACTGTCCGCTCCGGGGCAGCCAGAAAATGCTGCGTCAGTCACGGGCAAGAGTGTCGGCGAGTGCATCGGGCAGCGGCGAAGTTTGGCGGTCAGGCCTGCATCGACGCGGCGGAGTGCGGCATCTTCGTCAGCGCTGTTGTTTGCCATCCTCGGTTTGCCATCCTCGCTGTCGGGATCATTCATGCGCCCGGATCCCCTCCCCCCTGAACGGAAGCCGGCACCCATCGCGATGGTGGTCATGACGATCGGGCGGCTACACTAGCGTGCCATGAGACATTTTTTCTGCCCCGTCCCGTCATGCTGAATGCGCTTTGGCTGGGATTTTTCATTTGCGCCGCCGTCGCGGCCGGCTGGCGTTCGCTGGTCCAGGGCGATCCGGCCGTGTTCGCTGCGATGGTCGAGAGCCTGTTTGCGATGGCGAAGCTGTCGGTCGAGGTGATGGTCCTGCTGTTCGGCACGCTGACACTATGGCTGGGCTTCCTGAAAATCGCCGAGCGCGCGATGCTGGTGCAGACGCTGGCGCGCTGGCTGTCGCCGCTGTTTGCGCGGCTGATGCCGGAGGTGCCGCGTGGCCATCCGGCGCTCGGCCTGATCACGCTGAACTTCACCGCAAATGCGCTCGGCCTCGACAATGCCGCCACGCCGATCGGACTGAAGGCGATGCGCGAGCTGCAATCGCTGAACCCGCAGCCCGAGGTCGCCAGCAATGCGCAGATACTGTTCCTGGTGCTGAATGCGTCATCGCTGACGCTGCTGCCGGTGTCGATTTTCATGTACCGCGCGCAGCAGGGCGCGCCCGATCCGACGCTGGTGTTCCTGCCCATCCTGCTGGCGACATCCGCCTCGACGCTGGCCGGTTTCCTGTCGGTCGCGCTGGTGCAGCGGCTGCGGCTGCGCGACCCGGTGGTACTGGCCTGGCTGCTCGGCGCGGCGCTGCTGATCGGCGGCTTCATCGCCTTCCTCGCCAGCTTGTCGGCGGCGGCGATCGGGTCGCTGTCTTCACTGCTCGGCAATGCGGTACTGTTCGGGCTGATCCTGCTGTTCCTGCTGCTGGGCGCGCTGCGGCGGGTGCCGGTATACGAGGCCTTCGTCGAGGGCGCCCGCGAGGGCTTCGACGTCGCGAAGAACTTGCTGCCGTATCTGGTGGCGATGCTGTGCGCGGTCGGCGTGCTGCGTGCGTCAGGCGCGCTGGAGCTGGTGCTGTCGGGCATTCGGCATCTTGTCGATGCGGCCGGCTGGGATGCCCGCTTCGTCGATGCGCTGCCGACCGCGCTGGTCAAGCCGTTTTCGGGCAGCGCTGCGCGCGCGATGCTGATCGAAACGATGAGCTCGCACGGCGTCGACAGCTTCCCCGCGCTATTGGCCGCGACCATGCAGGGCAGCACCGAGACGACGTTCTATGTGCTGGCGGTCTACTTCGGCGCGGTCGGCATACAGCGCGCGCGGCATGCGGTGGCCTGCGCGCTGCTGGCCGATCTTGCCGGCGTGCTGGCGTCGATCGGGGTGTGTTACTGGTTTTTTGGCTGATCGGTAACGCAGCTTCAGCCGGGCCAGCGGCGGAAGATCAGCGAGGTATTGATTCCACCGAATGCGAAATTGTTGCTCATGATGTGCTCCGTGTCGATCTTGCGACCTTCAACGGTTATATGGTCGAGCGAGGCGCAGCGCGGATCCGGTTGGGTCAGGTTGAGCGTGGGTGCAAACCAGTTATTGCGCATCATTTCAATGCTCATCCACGCCTCAAGAGCGCCACAGGCACCGAGCGTGTGTCCCATGTAACTCTTCAGCGAGGAGATGGGGGCGCTTTCTCCGAACAGGGCGTTGGTGGCGATGCTTTCGGCTATATCGCCGTGGTCAGTCGCCGTTCCATGTGCGTTCACATAACCAATGTCCTTTGGAGAAAGTCTGGCATCCTCCAGAGCAGCCTGCATGGCTCGCTGCATGGTCGCAGAATTTGGCTGGGTGACATGGGTGCCGTCGCTGTTGGTGCCAAAGCCGATGATCTCGGCGTAGATTTTGGCCCCGCGTGATTGGGCACGCTCCAGTTCTTCCAGCATCATCATGCAAGCGCCCTCCCCCAGAACCAGCCCGTCGCGTGCGGCATCAAACGGACGTGGCGAGCGCTCCGGTTGGTTGTTGTATTTGACGCTGGTAGCAAACAGGGTGTCGAACACGGCGGCTTGCGTGACATCCAACTCTTCCGCGCCACCGGCCAGCATGGCATCTTGTCGACCGGATGCGATGGTTTCGTATGCGTAGCCTATGCCTTGCGAGCTGGAGGTGCATGCGCTGGAAGTTGTAATGATACGACCGGTGATGCCGAAGAAGACTCCGATATTGACCGGTGCCGTGTGGGACATCATCTTGATGTACGTACTGGCGTTGATGCCTTCGGTATTCTTCTCCAGCAGCATTTTGCCGAAATCGCAGATCGAGCGCGGCGAGCCCGAAGACGAGCCACAGGAAATTCCCAGCCGCCCACTGCGCAGCAGCGGATCGTCGAGCAGGCCGGCATCTTTCAGCGCCATTTCGCTGGCGCGCACGCTCATCAGCGCGACACGTCCCATGCTGCGGGTGGATTTGCGGTTATAGCTGTCGACGGGAAGATCGAATGCCATGGCGGGTGCGCCCAAACGCGTATTCAGTCCTTCATACTCGTCCCATTCAGTCATGCGCCGTATCGCGTTTTCGCGTTCGCGCAGTCGTGTTTCTACAGTGTGCCAATCGTGCCCGAGCGGGCTGATGGCTCCGATTCCGGTGATGACCACGCGTCTCATCCGATCATCCCTCCATTGACAGAAATTACCTGGCGTGTGATGTAACCCGCATCTTCGCTAAACAGGAAGCTGACCGTGGCTGCGACCTCTTCGGCGCGACCCATGCGCTTCGCCGGCACAAGTTTCATGCTTTCCTCAAGCGCCCGTCCGTCGATTTCGTTGGTCATGTCGGTGTCGATCAGACCAGGCGCGACGCAATTGACCGTAATGGCGCGGCTGGCAAGCTCGACGGCGAGCGCCTTTGTGGCACCGATAATCCCTGCCTTGGCAGCGCTGTAATTGACTTGTCCGCGATTGCCGACCATTCCCGACACCGAAGACAAGGTGACGATTCGGCCGGGCTTTCTGCGCCTGACCATAGGCATGGTCAGCGGGTGTAGCACATTGTAGAAGCTGTCGAGATTGGTGTGGATGACGGCATCCCAGTCAGCCGCCGGCATCGCCGGAAATGCATTGTCGAGCGCGATGCCCGCATTGCAAACCACGCCGTAATAGCAGCCATGTGCGTCGATGTCGGCCAGAAGCGTTGCCATCGTTTGTTCGCGATTCGTCACATCGAACTGCAGAACCCGCACCTGCCTCCCGAGCGAACGCACTTCTTCGGCCGCTGTTGCCGCTTCATCGGCACGGCTACGGAAATGCAAGGCGATGTCGTATCCGTCGCGTGCCAGCCGCAAAGCTATCGCACGGCCGATTCCACGACTGGAACCAGTCACAAGCACGGTTTTGTCACTCATTTTCTTTTCTTTCAAAAATCGCTGCCGGATCCCTCGGCTCGTATACCGTCAGTGCTGCTCTCGCCACTTCATTTCCGTCGATTAGTATGCTGCAGTCAAACTGACCCATGCCGCTGTCGCTGATCAGCACTTGCGTAGCTTCGATGCGCAGTGTCTCGCCGACATGAAAATATGAACGGCTACAACGATAGCGCCGTGTGCCGAGCAGGAAGCCTATGCGCGGCGGCTTTCCGGAAAGATGAGACTGCCATCCAACACAGGCGGCTACGGCCTGTGCCATGAACTCAAGCCCGACCCAGGCGCCCACGCCCTGCGTGTCGAAAAAAATATTGTCCGGTTCGATGATGGCTTCAACCACCATCGATTCCTTGTCCGCTTCAAGCGCTCGGCTTAACAGACACATGCGACCTGCTTGTGGGACCAGATCAGCGACCGGTACGAGGACAGGTTCACGCATCATTCGCCTCCAGCACAAGCGCACAATTGCTTCCGCCGAAAGCAAACGAATTGCTTAATATGCGCCGCAGTGGTCGACCGAGTCCGCTGCCCGGTGCGCAGAACGCCAAGCTTGGCAAGGCCGGATCGCGCACGCCGTCCCACCAGTGAGGCGGCAGCAAACCACGAGGATTGTCTTGCAGGCTGAGCCAGCATAAAGCTGCTTCCAGCGCACCTGCGCCGCCCAATGTGTGGCCGGTCAGGGGCTTGGTTGAACTGGCTGGTATGTCGGTGCCGAACAACTGCGAAATGGCCGCGGACTCCATGGCGTCGTTCTGCAGTGTGGCTGTGCCATGCAGGTTGATGTAATCAATCTGTTCCGGTCGCAGCCCGGCGCGCTTCAGCGCTGCCTGCATCGCGGCCAAAGCTCCGCCGCCGGTTGGGTCGGGCGCAGACAAGTGGTAGGCATCACTGCCTTCGCCCCATCCGGTGAGGCGGACCGGTCCGACTTCGCGACTCATCAGGAACAACGCACCGCCGTCACCGATATTAATTCCGCAACGGTTCGCGCTCATCGGGTTGCAGCGTGCCGGGCTGACGGACTCAAGGGCAGCAAAGCCGGCGACAGTAAAATTGCAGAGGGAGTCCATCCCGCCGCAGATCACTGCGTCGCACATGTCCGCTTGCAGTAATCTCGCAGCGCTCGCCATGGCCTTCGCACTGGATGAGCAGGCTGTCGATACGACGATTGCCGGACCACTCAGTTCGAGCAATTCGGCCAGCAGCAGCGCTGGTGACCCGAGTTCCAGTTGGGCGCAATGGAAATCCTGAGGCAGCTTCCCATGCATGCGGGCGTGCATGATTGCCTGGCTTGCTTCATCGATACCCGATGTGCTGGTGCCGAGCACGATACCAATCCTTGCCGTGCCATAGCGCTCACGCGCCTCTTCGACCTGAGGGCGTATTTGTGCCAATGCTGCAAGTAGCAGCATGTTGGTACGGCTGCGGTGCTCTATCGGCAGCTGCGAGATTTCCGCCAGCGAGATGTTGGCTCGCGCTACGTGCAGCGAGCACCCTGGCAGCACTGAAGTGTCAGGGTCCACAGTGGGAAGTTGTTCAGCAAACAGCGCTTCGCGCACGGTAGCCGAATCAACTCCGAGCGCACAAACCACTCCCATGTTGTTGAGCCAGGCGGTCAAGGTGAATTTCCTTCGGCCGAATCAATCTCGGGTTGCGGTCTGGAGTCAATCGCAAGGCGATAGCCTTCTGCATAGTTCTCCAATTCGGCACGCGCATCCCAATGGGGCTCCTGGCTGTAGCGAATCAGCATGGCTGTCTGCCCGTCCAGCAAGAGCATGCGCTGTCGGGGCACATCGATGATGTCCCAGCCGGGCGGGAGCATGGCGCGAATCGCTGGCGATGGCCAGTAGGTGAATTGAACATCGCGCAGAACCCGTTCGCCATCAATGAAGTCCGGCACACGAGGATGGCGCCAGCTCTGAAGCTTTTGTCCGTCCCATTCCAATGTGAGTATGCGCATTCCCAGGGTGAAGCCGGCAAGGCGCACCTGCTCCGGCTCAATTTGGAGCAATACCTCGATGAGGCGCTCCGGCGCAGCCTTGCCGTCGAGACGGCTGAATGCGAGCTTTTGCACGAGATTGATCGATCCACGGAAGCTTTCCGGCGCAAGCCGGGGTTGGGGCAACAGTGCTTGGGCGGATGCGGTACCAAGGGCGAGCAATGTGAACAACAAGGCGCAGAGGAGATACCTTTTCATGGAGACACCTTTGCAAATCGGAGCAGAGAATGGCAGTAGCCTATTCCTTGCCGTATGTTCAATAACTTCAAGCCGGCTTGCTCGCATAGCCGGACGTAGTCGCTGCTCTCATAAACCTTGCTGTTGCCACTGGCAATGGCGGTGAAATAAGGCGAGGTGTTGATCAGGCAGTAGCTGGCGATGTCATAGCGTTGCAAGTCCCAGAAGGTATCCATGATCAGAATCTCCCCTTGCGGCGCGAGTGCTTGAACCGAGCGCGAGATAATGCTGCTGATCACCTCTTCGCTAAAGCACGACAGGAACTGGCTCATCCAGATTACGTCCATGCCACAGGCGAAATGCTGGTCGGGATCAAGCATGTCCACCGGGTGCAAGGTGGCGCGTGCGGTCAGGCCGGCTTGAGCCAGATTGGACTTGGCGACTGCGAGTTGCTGCGGCAAGTCGACCAGATGAAGTTCGGCACGCGGATCAAACAGCAGCGCTGCGATGCTGAACTTTCCTGTGTTTGCACCAATATCCATGACGCGCTGCGGAGCTTTGGAAAATACGTCAGGCAGTACGTCTGGAAACGATGTGTCCGAATAAAAATGGTCGAATGCGAACCAGCTGCCCTTGGCCGGTTCGGGCAGCTCTGCCATTCCTTCGTACAAGGTCGGCCAGTTACCCAGCGCCTTCAAGCCCAGTGGCTTGCCTTCGTCCAGCGAGCGCTCCAGTTCAAATAGCCCTTGATAGCAGACATCGTTGACGAAGTTCATGTTGATCTGCGTAATCGAATCACCGAGAAAGCAGTAGCCAATTTTGTCCAACACGTAACGACCATCACACAGGCATACCACGCCGGCGGAAAGGCAGCTCTCCAGCAGCAGCTTCAGCTGGTAGGTCGTCCAGCGTCCGACAGAATTCAATTCCTCCACCGTTACCCCGGCAGATCCAGCGTGTGCGAGTTGCTGCAGCAGGCCGCTTTTCCATGCAATCCGTACGCACTGGAAAACGACCGGGCCGAAGGCGATTTTTTGCGCCTCGAAGCGCGCATCAAACGCGGTTTGGCGCGTGGGCGAGAACTTTTTGTCTTGCATTTTGTTGGGAGCGTTCTGGGACAGTCCGAAAACAAGGGGTGAGTATCCAGATCAGGGATTCACCGAGCAGCATGGTGAGACCGAAGGCATGCAGCGCAGGCGTAGCCGACAGAGACAGCAGGCCGAATGACAGCAGCGTGCTGATGCCGGCCAATGCTACGGCCAGCCATGCACTGGTATCACCGGGATGCTCTTGCAGGAAGATGCCAAAATCCACGCCCATGCCCAGCAACAGCATCATTGCCAGCACGCTGAACAGCTGCAATGGCACGCCAGACCAGCCAAAAATCGCCAGTACCAGCAACGAGCCGAGCGCGGTCGGCATGCCGACGCGCCACGCGTCTTTCTTGAACCGCCACAGCAAAACACCGAACACTGCTGCGAAACCAAGAAGCAGCAGCTTTCCCATGCTGATGCGATAGCGTTCCAGCAGGCGGGAGTAATCAGCGGTGCGATCTATCCAGCGCACACCGGGAAGGTCGCCGCCGGCTGCCATCACAGCGGGAAGTGCTTCCCGAGCAAGGCCTGCAAGCAGCAGAACGCTGTAATGGCGGCCATCGATTTCGCCTAACCACTGCGACGCGATCGGTGCCACGGAAGTGGTCTGCAACCAGTGCGCGGCCTCCAGAGGCGCGTCATTGAATCGGGTTCGCTCGACGGATTCGCCGGTTTGTGCCGCGATTGCCTGCAGCGCCAGCGTGTCGGCGCGTCGAGTCAGCTCGGCGTCGCTGGCTTGTTGCGCCTTGGACGGTAACCAGTCTGATACGGCGCGATAGGCTTTCAGCTTCTCTGATTGCACCAGGGGGTCGAGACGTGCCTTCAGTGCTTCCTCTTGCTGCAGCAATTTTTCAGGCGAGTCGCCTTCAATCAGGAAGAATTGCGCCGGGCTGGGAAGCCCCAGCAAGCGACCTGCCTCCATTTGCTCAGCTGCCAGCAAAGCCGGTGTACTTTGTAGCTGGCGCAGGTCATCTCGGCTTTCGAGCCGGGCCAGCCCACCGCCGATAAACACGGCCAGCATGACGGCCAAAAGCCATCCATGCTGGTTGCTTTTCCAGCGAGGCCATTTGTGCAGACTTGCTGAAAATATTTTTGCAAAAGGCGTCACCGGGAGTTCATGCCGATCAAGCATGGGAAACCAGCATGCCACGGTCATGAAAGCAGCGGCCAGTCCGACGCACGAGAACACAGCCATCTGGCGCAGGCCCGGGAATGGAGCAAGTCCGAGCGCCAGGTAGGCGATGGCGCTGGTCGCAAGTGCCAGTGCAAGTCCTGGAATCAAACGGCGCAATATCTTCCAGCGCTCGTCGATGGGCTTTCCCTGCCTGGCCGCGAAGTAGTGAAAACCATAATCTTCGGCCACCCCGACCAGGCTGGCGCCGAACACCAGTGTCAGCAAGTGCACACGCCCGAACAGTAGCGAGGTGACGCTGAGAGCGAATGCGCAACCGATAATCAATGACAGGCCCACCAGCAGGATGGGGCGCAGCGAGCGAAAGCACAGCCACACCAGGATCAGCACTGCAGCGAGAGAGCCTGCGCCGATCAAGGTCATTTCCATGCTGGCTTGGGCAGCAGCGGCTTCCGCGTGCAACGGTACCCCGGCAGTGATCACGCGGACGTCAGGGCCAAGCTTCTTCGCCGCTGCGCGCGCTTTTGCCAGCGCATCGCTTACCGGCGAGTCGCCCGTCATCGAGAACGCCGGTCCTTGCCTGTCCCAGCCAAGTGCGATCCAGTGCAGGCCGTCCGCCTCCAGTGTGATGACGTCATCTTGCAGATGTGCGCGGGCCATTCCGGCACGCGCGGACCACCAAGCCGGCCAGAGGCCGAGAGGATCGCCGCGCCAGTCGAGCATTGCGCCGCCCAGAGGTTGGTACAGACGCAGTATCGCTTTGGCCTTGATGTCGTCGCTCTGCGCGTGCTGCAACCACGCGCGCTGATCCGACGTCAACAGACGATCTCGCCAGGGTGTGTAGAAGTCGACTGCCGTATTGAATTGGGCGGCGAGATTGACCGGTGTGAGCCCTGATTGCGCGGGCATCGCTGCCTTTGCAGCAGCCACCGCGAGCCCTGCCTGCCGAGCGTCGGTGGCGCCGACCAGCATGACGACGCGCTGCGCACTCTGCTGTGTCAGCAGGCGTGTCGCACGATTCAGGGCCGGTGCCTGCTCGTCTGTTGGCAGTAGCGCAAGTACATCGGTGTCGAGGCGAGCATCTTTCCAGAAGTGATATTGCTGGAAGATGACGGCAAGCACGACAAGACCCCATGCCAGGGCGAGCCAGCGCCACCGGGACGCGGAGGTTTCAGTAACCAAGCAGTGCCGCCTCTCTGTTGCTCGCCTGCGGAGCCTGGACGAGTTGCGTGAAACGGATCTGGCTGGAATCGCCGTTGGATTCGTCGATTTTTACCAACTTGACGTGCCGGTCGCCGTAAAGGTGGATGCGTGTGATGACTTTTGCGATGCCGGCATTTGCGGGCGTGAGCTGCAGCATCCAATCCTGCTTGCCGGATAACTCGCCCTCGATACGAAAATGCTTTTGCAGCCGCGCGAAATCACCAGCCAGCAGCGCGGACAAAATATCGTGCATCAAGCGCAGGCCGGGTTCATTGGTCGTGTCCATCTGCGTAACGACGCCACGGTCGGCCGCAGTGAGGGATAAGCTGTTGCGACTGATTGCCAGCGTCGACTCGAAAGGCTTGAGCGTGTGCCAAAGGACACCGTGTTCGCGCCAAAGCAGGAAGTCGCCGGAGGACAGTAATGGTTTCCTGAAGCCAGCCACACTCTTTTGCTGCTCGAAACGTCCGCGTAGCAGCTCGGGTTTGTCGAGCCGCGCTTCCACTGCAGGCACCAAGCCGGCAGCGGACGCGTGCGCCAGCGCCAGCAGCAGGTACAGGGCGAGTAATAGCCTGCGCATCAGTCGGTCACCATACCCAGCCGATCCCAAAGCACGCGCGGGCAAACGTATTGCATTTCCCGCGTGGAGATGTCGACCGCAACCTGAATCGTGTGCGCCGTCGTCAGGCGCTCATTGGTGGAAGCGTCACGTATCTGATACTCGACCTTGAGGCGGTTTTCCCATTCGACGATTTCCGCACGCACCAGTACCTTCCGGCCAAAGCTGACGGGCCGGATGTACTTCACGCGCACGTCTACCACTGGCCATGCGTAGCCTGATTCGCGCATTTGCGGGTAGTCGTAGTCGAAGCGCGCCAGCAGGGCGCAACGCGCCAGTTCCATGTATTTCAAATAGTGGCCGTGCCAGACCACTTCCATCAAGTCGATATCGTGAAATGCCGGCGACAACTCGATTTCCGCGCTCAGGTCAGGCATACAGGCTCCAGTCACGCTGCCGTATGGCCTTGAGCAGCTGTTGCAGCTCGCCATCCAATGCCCGGTCTTCCTCGATCAGGGGTATGCGCGCGGCGAGATCGGCCTGCATCGCAGCGAGTGATGGATGCAAAGCGACTTCGCTGTCGCGTTGTCGGAGGGCGGTGGCTTGGCGCGCGGCGATCAGCATCGCAGCCGCTACCTGCTCAGATAATTCGAGCACGCGCGCGCAATCCCGCGCGGCGATGGTTCCCATGCTGACCTTGTCCTGATTGTGGCATTCGGTCGAGCGTGAAAATACCGAGGCCGGCATGGTCTGCTTGAGAGCCTCGGCGGTCCAGGCAGAGACACTGATCTGCAAGGCCTTCAAGCCGTGATTGATCGGTGCGCGCAGGCCGGTCGCACCAGACAGATTGCTCGGCAGGCCGTGACTGAAGCGCGGATCAACCAGAAGTGCAAGCTGGCGGTCGAGCAGATCCGCGATATTGGCGACAAGGTTCTTGAGGCTGTCCATTGCAAATGCAATGTGGCCGCCATAGAAATGACCCCCGTGCAAAACGCGGCCGTTGTCGGCATCGATCACGGGATTGTCGTTGACGCTGTTGAGCTCATCCTCAATGAGCTGGCGTAAAAAGGGAAGCGCGTCCTCGAGAACTCCGATGACATGGGGAGCACAACGCAGCGAGTAGCGATCCTGCAGGCGACAATCGTTGCGCTTGGGTTGATCGCTGGCCAAGTCGGCACGCAGTCGTGCCGCGATGCGCTGCTGGCCTGAATGCGGTTTGACAGAAAACAGTGTTTCATCGAAGTGGTGCGCATTGCCGCTACTGGCGAATACGTTCATGGCGGTGATGCGCGTGGCGAGCTGGCCGAGGTAATTCGCGCGTTGCCAGCAAAGTGCAGCCAGACCGGTCATGACCGCCGTGCCGTTCATGATGGCCAGACCTTCCTTCGGGCGCAGGCGCAGCGGGGCAATGCCAATCTCTTTGAAGACTTCACGCGAGTTGCGGCGCTGACCCTGGTGCCAGACTTCGCGTTCCCCGCACAGCACAGCGGCTACATAGGAGAGCGGCGTCAAATCACCGCTGGCGCCGACTGACCCTTCACTGGGGATGAGCGGAAGAATGTCATGAAGCAGCAGCAGCTCAAGTTGCTCCAGTAGCGCCATGCTTACACCGGACATTCCCTGTGCGAGCGAGGCGAGGCGCGCCGCCAGCACCGCGCGTGTTTCCTCCGGTGACAGAAATCGGCCAGCGCCGCATCCGTGATAGGTGAACAGGTGATGTGGCAGCTCGTGCACGAGTTCGGCTGGGATAACTACCGTGCAGGAATCGCCGTAGCCAGTTGTGACACCGTAAACCACACCGTCTTCAGCGATCAGGCGGTCAAGGAAGTCCGCTCCGCGTGCGATACGAGCGCGAAAATCCCGCGCCACCGACAAACGGGCGTCCCTGCTGCGGTTGGCAATGGCGGCGATGTCTTCTATGGTCAGGCGGCTGCCATCAAAGCAGACCGCGTGTTGTCTTTCATCGCGCATAAGGCTGTTCCCAAAAAGGGAAGAAGTTGAACCAATCATAAGGAGAGCGCCGCAGCAGCACGGTGATCCTTTCCACGTAGTGCTGAACACAAGCGGCGAGAGCCGCATCGCGATTCCGGCGAGGCAGCACAACCTGCATGGCCAGACGTTCAAAATGGATTTCGTAGCCGCCACCTTTGCGGATACATCCGAGAAAATAGAGCGGACACTGCAGCAGGCTGGCGAGCACATACGGGCCGATCGGGAAATGTGCGGCATGCCCCAGAAAATCCACCGTGGCAGTGCGGCCGGCTTTGACAGGCACACGATCGCCGGCGATGGCCACGAATTCTCCTGCAGCTATGCGCTGTGCGAGCATGGCTGCGGTGGCAGGCCCGACTTCACTGACTTGCAGCAGTTCCACCGTCTGGTGCGGACTGAGGCGCTTGAGCAGGCGATTGAATTTTTCTGCATGGCGGGTGTGTACCAGCACATTCAGCCGAAACGCCGGCCTCTTTTCGGCGAGCGACTGGCACAATTCCAGGCAGCCGATATGGGCAGTGACGATCACCCCACCTTGCTTTGAATCAGCCATGCCGCTGATATCGTCGTTGTCGATGAAACGAAGCTTCTCCTGCGGAAAACGTCCCGCAGCAGCCAGAAGTTTGTCCAGCAGCGTGTCACCGAAGCGCCCGACGTGACGCAAGCTGGATATCGCGCCGGGCACATCGCCAAGCACGCCAGTGGCTTGTTGCAAGCGCTGCAGATATTGCAGCGATGCTGCGCGCAGGCCAGGGCGCAATATCCAGTAAATTGCGACGACAGGCGCCATGCAGAGCCTGAAAGGCCAGCGTCCGAAAATTCGGTGAATCGCATAAAGCAGCCAGATGCCCGCAACGAAGGTGCCTTCGTTCATCGAGGACCAGTGTTGCGCTCGCCTCATGCAGCCACCTTGCGCCATAGCAGCCGCGGAAATCGCAGCAGCATTCCAAAGAACAGACGAGCATGCATTGCCGAGATCAACACGTTATCGCGCCACATGCGAAAGTGCGACACACCATCGGCGGGATATCGCACTTGAGTCGGCTGGTTGACAACCTTGATCCCATCCCAGAGCAATCGGACGGCGATGTCAGTATCAAAATCCATCCGCCGGCCGATTCGAACGCGATCCAGCAAGTGGATGGTTGCGGCCAGTGGATACACCCTGAAGCCGCACATGGAGTCGCGGATGGACAAGGAGAGGGTATTGATCCATACCCAGACATGGGTTGCATAGCGCCCGTAAAGCCGTGCGCGGGGCACGCTGTTGTCGTATACAGGCGCGCCGCAAATGAGTCCGTCCGGTGCGGCGGCTGCCAAGGCGAGGAAGGCCGGTATGTCCCGAACATCGTGCTGGCCATCGGCGTCGATCTGGAGCGCATGTGTATAGCCGGATGCGAATGCTTGGCGCAGCCCGGCCTCCATCGCGCCTCCCTTGCCCCGGTTTCGCGCAAGGCGAAGCAAGATGGCGTTTTCCACGGCGGCTAATCCGTCAAGCACGGAAGCGCAGCGTGCATCACTGCCATCGTCAACCAGAATGCACGGCAGCCCGTGCGCACGTACCGCCTGCACGACAGCACCTACCGCATCACCATGGTTGTAGACAGGAATCACGGCACAGGCCTTCATGTCGTCTCGCCAAAATGCAGCTGACCGCTGGCGTGTCGTCCTGCGTCTGAGCTGAGCGTAAATGACAGCACGTGAGCCTGCTTCTTCAGCACCAGCACTGGACGACATCCAGGTTGCAGAATTTTCTGGAATTTGAGGTTTTCCATCGAGATGAAGTCAGGTGGCAGATCGAACAGTTCACGGCCGAGGCGCAGCGCCCAGTCGACCTGGGCGACGCCTGGAAGAATAGGGGCCTGCGGGAAATGGCCGTCGAAATACGGTATGTCCGAGGGCACATCGAGCCGAAGGTGTGCCTCATGCGCGGTATGCATCAGGAGGCAGGCGGAGGGACGGCGGGTATCGAAAAATTTGCCCAGGCCCTGCTCACTGCACTTGCCTTGCGCGTCGATTGGCAACGCCCAGACATAGCGCCAGCGGCGTGGTAGCACGCTCGCTTCCATGTGTGACTCGAGACAAATTCGCAGCGCCTTGTTGAGTGCGTGCTTGCCGGCGGTTTCATACAACTTCCACCCCTCTCCGGATGGGACGACAACCACGCCCAGCACGGTGCGCTCACCCGGCATCATCAGCGCGCGCGCCTCGTTCACCAGGGAATTGGCGGTCAATAGCCGCTCGATCCTTCCCAATGACACGCGCCTTTCCTCGATTTTCACGACGCGGTCTTGACGTCCAAGAAGTGTGAAACCCTCCCCGCTCGGCGCCAGCGCATCTGGCAGCATTGTCCATTCGTATTCAGGCAAGAAAGGAGAGCGCAGTGCGCAACCACTGCCGTCCATGCGCACCTCGACTTCTGGTAATGGATGCCAGGCGGCATGAATGTCCGAGTCCCGGCGACGCCAGGCAATGCCACCGGTTTCCGAACTGCCGTAGATTTCGATCGGTGCTTGACCAAGCAGCGTGCGGCAATCCTGCAGCGCGGTGTCGGGTAGTTGTCCTCCGGACGAGAACACCGCCCGCAAACGAGTACGTATCGAATGCCATGGCAAATGGGCGGGGATGCGCTTGAGATGTGCCGGGCTACTGATCAATACACTGTCCTGCAGTTCAATTCGCGCGAGGACGTTCTCCGGATACGCAAGTCGTGCGCTGTCGAAGGGACGTCCGGTTGCCAGCGGCAGGAGTATGCGGAACAACAGGCCGTAGATGTGCTGCGGTGACACGGTCGACATTACGAGCGAACCGGAGAGCAAATCGGCCCAGCACTCGGCGTGAACCGAGACTTCGCGGAATAATTGTTCCAACTTCTTCGGTATCGCCACCGGATCTCCGCTGGAGCCCGATGTGTAGACGACCACTCCGGTGTGCGAGATATCGAGCGGCTGCCAATCAACGGGAGATTCATCGCACGAAGCTTGAAGCGCATTCACCCCCGGAAACTCACCGACGAAGCCGTCAACCACTTGTCGTAGTTTTGAGATCGTTCCGGCAGTGGCGTCGCCAGGCAAATAGATGCATTTGCCGGCATGCCATGCACCCAAAAGGGCGCTGGCAAATTCGGCAGCGTCTTGCAAATACAGCGCCCATCGAGAACTTTCCCGGGATGCGAAGGCAGAATACCAAGCGGCCGTGCGCTTGGAAAAATTCGCAAAACTGATTGCCTGCCCATCTCGAATGGCCACCGGATGGTTATCTGCCCGGCCCTGCGCGAGCAGGATCTGCAGCGGTCGAAAGTCAGCCATCGGCAAGCCTTTGCATGAGCTTGCGGCGCACCAGCCACTCGGCGCCAAAGAGTATGCCGATCAGAATGTACGCGATGAGTCCATTGTACAAAGCCCATACCTGGTCGCTTGACCAGCGCGCGGTGAACAGTGCAACACCACCGTTCAAGACAAAAAATGCGCACCAAATTTTGGTGACGGCACGGGTATATCGCACTGCCTCGGGAGGGAGATCTGGCTCGCGTAGCCTGGCAATTCTTTCGATTGCGGAGACAGGCGTGAACAGGCTGCCGAAGAACACGGCGAACAGAGCAAGGTTCACCAGCACCGGGTAGAGTTTCAGCGGCAGCAGCGCGTTGCTCGTTATCGTAACAAGCGCCAGCAGCGCAACTCCGGCGAACGCAGCCAGTGCGATTGGTGTGCGTCCTGCCAGCGCCCGTGCCAAGGCAAATACGCACAGCAGCAACGCCAACCAGCGAGGTTCCAGCGTGTCGGTGCCGGCATAGACCAGCAACGGATAAGCGAGCGTCAGCAAGGCCAGGGCGATGTTCACAGCGCTTGGTTGGGCTCGTTCAGCAGAGAGTGAAGTGCATCCGCAACGTCTTGCAGCGTGCGCACTGATTTAAATGCATCCGGCTGCAGGCGTTTGCCGACCAGTGGCCTTAATTTGACAATCAGATCGACAGCATCAATGCTGTCGATGTCGAGGTCGTCGTACAAGCGCGAATGCGGATGAATTCGGTCGGGGGGGATTTCGAACGATTCTTGCAGGATCACGCTCAGTTGCTCAAATATCTGCTGTTTTTCCATCGGGCTTCCTCTGAAATCAGTTGGTCGCAGTGCTCATTGCCTGCGATTTGCGGTGACGAATTCAGCCAACGCACGCACGCTGGAAAAATGCCGACGAGTTTCCACATTGTCTGCCGACATAGTCACGCCATAACGCTTTTGCAGCGCAAGGCCAAGCTCAAGCGCGTCGATGGAGTCCAGTCCCAGCCCTTCGCCAAACAACGGGGCAGTTGGATCAATGTCATCCGGTGTGATGTCTTCCAGATTCAGGGCCTCGATCAGGAGCGCCTGGATTTCATTTTCAAGAGCTTGCATGTGATGTGTGTCGGGTTGAAAAAATTTGTCGCAGATGCTCGGTCAGATGTCGCGCAGCCAATGGCGCTACATGGCCGGAGGCGTCGAGAAAAGGTTTCACTGCGATGTCATCCAGTACTTCGATGCGAAATGAAAGCCGCCTTGCAGGCACCCTCCACCACGCTTGTCCTTTAGCCAGGCCGCGTGGCTCGCAGTTGATCAGGACAGGAGTCACATCGCGGCCGCCGCGCACTGCCACGTTAGCGGCGCCTCGCTGCAAAATTACCTGGTCGTCAAGTGGCGTACGTGTCCCTTCCGGGAATATGATCAGATTGCTGCCGGCCTCGACCGAGCGAATGCAGTCATCAACCAGGCCTGCGCCGAAGTCGTTACAGATATAGCCCGTGGCGGCGACCGGCCCACGGGTGAAGGCATTGCGAGCGAGGCCGCTGCGCACCACGCAATCAGCGTTCGGCACAAACGAAATCAGGAACACGACATCGATCAGGGTCGGATGATTTGCCAATATCAGCAAACCATTGCGCTGCAGCTTTTCCAGCCCCCTCACGTCAACGCGCATGACGCCCAGAATGCGCATCATTTGAACAAAGAGCCGGAAGGTGTGATGGACTGCGAGTCGGGCCAGTCGTGTGCGGGAGTGAGCGTCTTGAACCAGCAGGCCCAGCAACGGAAAACACATCGTGCGCAGCAGAAGCGCTCCCAGGCCGAAGCAGACGAATGAGAACGCCGTGCCCGCGAGGCGCCATCCTCGATCAATCGTCGCGATCATGTCTGCTCCATTCCCACGTCCGTGCACCGGACGGGTGGCATATTGAGGCTGAGTCGCTGTTGACCAGGAAGCGAAGAATTTCGAGGTCGAAGGGGAAATCTCGGGATGGCATTGCGGGAGCATCTGAATTTACCTGGCGCAGCCCGAAGCCGGAACCATTGCTCAGCTTCAGTCTGCATGCCCAGGCGCGGGCGATCGAATTCGGCTCATCGAACGCCCTGTAAATTTCGGGAAGCGGCGATTCGTAATAAACGACAGTAACGCCAGGCGCGTTGTCAGCCAGCAGTCCGAGCGCTTCGGTGAACGCTGCCTCTACGGTCTCTTCGCCTGCAGAAATGGCGGTGTAGTTCGCCTTGTGGGAGCGCGCAATGGAAAACAGCGCGCCGACTGCATTGTGTACCGACAGGCTGAAGGTGGTCGGCGACAAAGTTTCATGTGCCGCGAGTTGCTCAAGCAACTCCACGGATCGAATGATTTCGCCATATCGAGAAGCGAAAATGATCGGATTTTGAGCAGGATCGACCCATAGGGTGGCTTGCAGCGCGGCCCGACCGCCACGGTTGGCGCGGCGGCGCAGGACTGCGGGGATTTCAGCCAGGGGCGGTGAGCTTCGTCCGTTGTCAACGAGTGGGCCGGGCTCTGTGAGCCAGCTGCTCCAGGCTGCCCTGTCTTCCAGGCCCGGTGCCCAAGCCGCCCAACTGTCGATTGCGAATCGCAACATGGAAATCGTAAATAGATTGAAGAGGAAGTGGCTTTTTCTACGTTGACTGGTCGTTGATCGATATTTCAGATCGGATCAGATTTCAAAACAATGGCGACTGAATTGAACTGATGCTGCCCGCCGTAGGTTCTGAAGGAACGTTTGAAAGCGTCGGCCAGTTGTCTTGGGCGAAAATGGTTTGCAATGCCTTTGCCAGTAGAAGCTGGCCAGCGGACAAAAAGAGAATCGGTATGTGGCGTGAAACGGTAGCCAGATCCGCAATGTGGGGATGAGCGCTGAATTATCCTTTCGGCAGAAATTGATCGTCAATGCGATTTAACTTATTTCTGGATAAGGCGCATATGCCAGTGCGAGATACGCCACGCATGGCCTGATGCAATGACAGGTTCTCCAAGAGAGTCATTCGTCGAGGAGACCAACGCCAGGATGAGCGGCGCATGCGATGACTCGGCGATCCATGAATTTGCCGCGCTGCCGGCAGCTTCAGCTTTCAAGGTCCTCATCAAGCCAAGATCGAGGCCAAGTCCCTCGCACTTCAGCCACGCCTCTTTCAGGGTCCAGTCGCGCAGGAATCGATGCATCTGCCTGTGGGCAGACAGTGTGCGGAACGCCGGTAACTCAGATGGATGACTGATGTTTTCAAATAGCGAAGGTAAATCTTGCCTCGCCCGGATGACTTCCAGATCGATACCGACAGGCTTTGTCGATATGGCGCAGGCGATACTGTCTCCACTGTGACTGATCGAGCATTCGATATTCGGCCATTGCAGCAGACGCGGCTTACCAAATTCAGGAGCGTCCATTCGCCAATCGGACAGCCCTCCGCCGAATTGGTCGCAAAGCATCTGACGAACCAGCAAGCGACCTGCCAGAAACTGCAGGCGACGTCGGACTGATATGAAACTCGACATGCGTGCATGTTCCTCTTTCCCAAGGAAGAGAAAAGGAAGGTCGCGGTAACTTGCGAGCAAGTGTTGGCATGAATCGACACGAACATTGATCATAAGAATGTGACGTCAAAAATGCACATTGAGATGGGTTCAGCGAGAAGATGTTCGACCGCCTTTGACCTCCTTAGTAAACTGCAGAACGTTTTTCACTGTAAAAATGAAGGGGCCGAAATGAAGCTGATGCGACTGTTTATTATGGTTTTTATGATGTGTGCGATTGGCGGTGCTGCGTTCGCTCGGAGCGTGGTTCCGATTGTGAATTTTGAAGATCAGGTCGTTCCGAGTGCCGATGGCAATCTCAAGACTTTGGACAAGGTTCGGGAGGCCATTCTTGCTGCCGGAAGGGATCAGGAATGGCAGATGAATCCCGTGAAAGATGGGCACATCGTTGCAACCCGGGTCATTCGGGGCAAGCACACGATGGTGCTCGACATCATTTACAGCCCGGCGCGATACAGCGTTGTTTACTCCGATAGTATCAATCTGAATTTTAAGCCGGTCGCTTCTGTGCAGCCTGCGAGCGTCCAAGGGGCGGCCGCTTCAGGCGCTGCGCAGGGAATGATTCATCCTAATTACAACAAGTGGGTGGGCGACCTGAACTTCGCTATTGCACGAAAATTAAGCCAGTTATAGGGGAAATCATTCACCGCGAGGGACATGACGGAATGTCGGTCCCCGCGCACCATGTACCGTGTCGGCTGAGGGCCGAGTGTCGGGTGCCGGTACCGCGCTGCCATCGACCAAGGCGTTCCGTCAGAACCGTGAAGAGCTTGTGAGGCGACCGCCACGGGTACCGGCGGATGTGCGGGAAAATATGCGGGCAGATTGATACGGAGGGGAGTGCCGGGCTGCGGTGCATGTCATCCGGCTTCCAGCCATTGAACGGACGCCGGCACGGAGCAAGGCGTGGTGCTGTCGGTCAAATATAAACAGAAGAAAAAAAATCGAAATTCAATTGCGGCATGCGTGTTCGCAGGTGCGCCGAGTGCTTGCGCAATTTATCAGACAGTCCGACTGTGACATCACTTGGAGCCTTGTCTCTTCAGGTCGCTGGCGGTGCATGCATCCCTTGATGGGATGCGTGCTGGCTTTTACGCCAGCGGCCTAACGAGACAGGCTCGAAGTGCAGTCTGGGATCCGTGACGGCAGGTCCCCGATTCGGGCGATTTTTTCCTGCAGCAGATGTCCGGGCCGCGAGTTTTTTCAGAGTCCGAATTCGTAGGTCATGGTCAGCGGCGCATGATCCGAGAAGCGCTCTTCCTTGTACACGGCCGCCGATTTCGCGGTCGCTGCCACGCCCGGTGTCGCGACGTGGTAGTCGATCCGCCATCCGACATTGTTCGCCCACGCCTGCCCGCGATTGCTCCACCAAGTATAGGCCTCGCCGGTGGTGTCCGGATGCAGCAGCCGGTACACGTCACGCCAGCCGGCCTCGCCGAACACCTCGGTCATCCATGCGCGTTCTTCCGGCAGGAAGCCGGAGTTCTTCTGGTTGCTCTTCCAGTTCTTCAGGTCGATTTCCCGGTGCGCGATGTTCCAGTCACCACAGATCACAACCTCGCGGCCGGATTTGCGCAGCTCGACCAGATGCGGCATGAACACATCCATGAAGCGGAACTTGGCCTGCTGGCGTTCTTCGCTGGACGAGCCTGACGGGCAGTACACCGACACGACCGACAGCTGGCCGAAATCGCAGCGCAAATAGCGGCCCTCGGCGTCGAACTCGGCATTGCCGAAGCCGATGTGCACCGCGTCCGGCTTCGCGCGGCTGTACACGCCGGTGCCCGAATAGCCCTTCTTTTCGGCATAGTGGAAGTGGCCGTGGTAGCCATGCGGCGACAGGAAGTCCGGCGTCATGTCCGCGGCCTGGGCCTTCAGTTCCTGCACGCAGACGAAGTCGGCGTCCTGCCGGCCCATCCAGTCGAAGAAGTTTTTCTTGGCGGCCGAGCGGATGCCATTCAGGTTGGCGGAGATGATCTTCATGCGTTCGATGCGAAAGGGACAAAAACGGCGAACAGCATAACCGATCGGGCCTTGGCCGCGGCGCGATAAAATGCGCGCCTGATTCCGTTTTTGTGCGAGTTACAGAGTGAGCAACCTCCGCCAGCAATTCATCGAGTTTTCCGTCAACGCCGGCGTGCTGCGCTTCGGCGAGTTCGTTACCAAGGCCGGCCGCCTGTCGCCTTACTTCTTCAACGCCGGCCTGTTCAATGACGGCCAGCGCCTCGGCCAGCTTGCGCAGTTCTATGCGCAGACCCTGCTTGATTCCGGCGTCGGCTTCGACATGCTGTTCGGCCCGGCCTACAAGGGCATCACGCTGGCGTCGGCGACCGCGGTCGCGCTGG
>JACCDX011457324.1_pt1 | contig 25250 bp, 29 predicted proteins | sample 7449681 | NCBI WGS metagenome assembly JACCDX01 (sample SAMN15323450, study PRJNA562643) | freshwater metagenome | isolation source: river surface water | place: USA:Blue River Watershed | collected 2017-08-18
CAAGTCCTGAAGGTTTAGATGCAATTAAAAAATTGGCAGGCCTAAAATAATCAACGCATGCAAATCAAAATAGCCACCGAGGTGGCTATTTTTTTCATTAAATACATATATGGGAAGCAAAAATCTTGACGGAAAAATTGTAAAACAGGCACACGTCACTCAACGTTTTACAGAAGAAGATTTAGAAAATCTAGCCAAATGCATGGATCCAATTGATGGTCCACATTTCTTTCTTGAAAACTTTTTTTATATACAACATCCTGTTAAAGGAAAGATGAAGTATCAGCCGTTCGAATATCAACGCAGGCTAATAGATAGTTATCATCAACATAGATTTAATGTAAACCTGTTAGGACGTCAGTTGGGGAAAACCACAACAGCATCTGGCTATCTATTATGGTATGCAATGTTTATACCAGATAGTACAATTCTTATAGCAGCACACAAATATACCGGCGCTAAGGAAATTATGCAACGTATTCGTTATGCATACGAAATGTGTCCTGATAATATTAGAGCAGGTTGTACAAGTTATAATAAAGAAAGTATAGAATTTGAAAACGGTAGTCGTATAGTTGCACAAACAACAACCGAAACAACCGGCCGGGGTATGTCTTTATCGTTGTTATATGCTGACGAATTTGCATTCGTTGCACCAAATATTGCATCCGAATTCTGGACCTCAATATCACCTACTTTAGCAACAGGCGGTAAAGCAATTATAACCAGCACACCAAATAGCGACGAAGATCAATTTGCACAAATTTGGAAAGAAGCCAATAAGAGATTTGATGAGCACGGAAATACTACTGAAGTCGGACAAAATGGATTCTTTCCGTTCAGTGCTAAATGGGATGAACACCCCGACCGCGACGAAGCTTGGGCCAATACAGAACGTAGTCGTATCGGCGACGAAAGATTTCGTCGAGAACATGATATTGAATTCTTAATTTTTGATGAAACCTTAATTAGTTCAATAAAATTGGCCGAATTAAAAGGTCAAGAACCTATTATGAAAATGGGTCAATGTCGTTGGTATAAAAAAATTAATCCAAAATATACATATATTGTTGCTTTAGACCCAAGTTTAGGTACCGGCGGCGATCCAGCAGCAATACAAGTTATAGAATTACCTACTTTCGATCAGGTTGCAGAATGGACTCATAATCTAACACCCGTTCAAGGGCAAGTTAGAATATTAAGAGACATTTGCAATTATATTAGAGATGAAGCTGCGAGAAAAAAATCTGACATTTCTCTCTACTATAGTATCGAAAACAATACAGTCGGCGAAGCAGCATTAGTTGCAATGAGCGAAATAGGCGAAGAAAGCATACATGGTTTATTTTTAAGTGAACCGATCAAAAAAGGACATGCCAGACGTTTTAGAAAAGGATTCAATACAACTCATTCTAGCAAAATTGCTATATGTGCAAAATTAAAACATTTAATTGAATCGGATAGAATGAAATTAAATTCTAAACAATTGATAAGTGAACTTAAAACATATGTTGCAAAAGGAATAAGTTTTGCAGGTAAGGGTGACATGAACGATGATTTAGTTAGTGCTATTCTATTGGCACTGAGGATGATCATGATATTACAAGAATGGGATCCGGCAGTTTATGATAAACTTAGAGAAGAAATGCAGGACGAATGGATCATGCCCATGCCGATTTATATTAACAGCTTCTAAATATCTTATATAAAAGGCTAAATACAGGATGAAACCAATACAAATAATTTCTCAAGATCTGTTTGATAAAATTCGTAGTCGTTTTAATAATTTAGAAATGGGCGGCGAGGACGGCAATGTGACTATTGATCCAGCCGATGCAAGATTTTATGATTTCGATTTTGTTATTCAAGAACAAAATTTAGGTAGAGTAAGTATTAGTATTAATGATCTCGGCAGTTTAAAAATATATTACAGTCAAGGTATTACAGAAAATCAAGATTCAGAAATTAAAAAATATTGGTATAGTTTCTTACGAGAAATGAGATATTTTGCAATGAGAAGATTATTAAGATTTGATACCAGAGACATATCAAAAACTAATTTGGATAAAAATGATTTTCAATATCTTGCAACTACTAAGCCCAAGGATACAAAGAATATGAACATGAATGAATCTCGTTGGACTGGTAGAAATACCAGCAAAACTAGCAGACGTGTACAAGGTAAAACACAAGTTATTGTCCGTCACAAAGACCGAGTAAACGAAATGATACCTTCTGCTCGTAGCAAACCATCGAATATTACTTCGATTTTTATTCAAAATGCCGACGGCGAGAGATTTAAAGCTCCATTTAATTATTTGCCTTTGGCATTTGCATTGGCTCAACATATCGATCACGGCGGTGTACCATACGATTTACCTGCAAAAAAAATTATAGGCATGTGTGAACAAATCGCACAATTAAGTGAATTTAAAAAACATGTAAAATCATCAAAATTACACGGCGACAGTTTAGGAATTGTAGATAGGGCCGTAGGCCGTTTAAACGAACTGAAGAACACATTAGAACTATTAGGCAAACGTCGACATTACGAATCATGGCTAGCCGAATTCAACGAAAGTGGAGAAGGAACAGAAGATGAGTTAATTGAATTATCTCCGACACAATTTGAAGATTATAAATCAAAATTTACTCAAAGCGAATTTAACGAAAACCTGACACAATATTTTCCACTAATACATAGTATTATGCAGGAAAAAATTAACCTAGAAGATTACGTAAGTGAAAATGAAAACTCTGAAATAAAAAACGAAGAACAAGCAGTTAATGAATTCAATCAATTTGAAGAATGGGCAGAAATAGTCGAATCTGGTAATTTAGATATATCTGCAATTAAGAATAATCTAAATGGACAAGATTTAGTGGCAACACTTTCTGAAATACCGTTAGGTCCCGGAGGTTCAGTAGCATGGGCTGAATTGAGTAATATATTTGGCCTAGACGAACGAGACGAAGATGACGAGGCATTGAAAAATCAATTAGCTGCAAAAGCAGAAACTGCCGATCAAACTACTGTTGGCATGAACGGCCCTGCTATGGATATTTTTAAAAGTTGGGTCAAGGATACATTCCCGCAATGGCAACAAGATTTACCGGAATTATTCCAACAGCAACAAGAACCTCAACAGCAAATGACCCCTCAACCCGAAACTGGTATGCAACCCGCGCCAGCACCGCAACCAGGTGTGAACCCAAATGCAACACCTAGTCCCGAAATGGGGATGAATCCTGCTGCTAAACCGGTTGCCGAAGGCAAAGGCAATATGATGCAAGAAATTGCAGAAACAGTAAAACGTTTTTATAATGCATCTAACGAAGATGTTGGACCATTTAGAAGCGAAGAATCAGTTTGTTTAGAAGTTCAAAAAACTATAAGTGAAAAATATGGTGAATCTCAAGGAAAACGAGCTGGATTGATTGCTAAGAAATTTATGGAAAAATTAACCAAAGCATGGGAAATGAAACACCATAAAGACAAAGAAGAATTAGCACCAGTTGACAACGACGGTTTGGCGAGATTGAAAGAGTTGTTAGGAAATGTCAAAACCAAATTTGAAAATATCAATAAAGATAACACAGAAATAAACTCAGAAGCTCAAAGTATATCAGAAAGTGAAATGTCTGCAATATTAAAATTAGCTGGTTTGACAAAATAATTTTACCATATCTTATTGTTTTATATAAATAAAGTGTGTATATTAAAACATACACACTTTTTCTTTTTAGTCAGTGGGCTTTAAAGAAGTGGCAAATACATAATTAAACATTAAGGAGAAACATTATGGCAACGTTAGCAGAAATTCGCGCAAAATTACAACAAGCAAGTCAAGGAGCAACAGGCTCCACAGGCAGTGACAATGGTGTATATCCCCATTGGAACATCGCAGAAGGTCAAACCGCAACGGTTAGATTCTTACCAGACGGTGATTCGTCTAACACTTTTTTCTGGTTAGAAAGAGCAATGATCAAATTGCCTTTTGCCGGTGTTAAAGGTGAAACTAATTCCAAACCAGTAACAGTTCAAGTTCCATGTATGGAAATGTGGAATGAAACATGTCCTATTCTTACAGAGGTACGCCCTTGGTTCAAGGATAAGAACTTAGAAGAAATGGGTAGAAAATACTGGAAGAAGAAGAGCTATTTGTTCCAGGGATTTGTAGTCGATTCTAAATATCAAGAAGAAGGTAAAATACCTGAAAATCCTATCCGTAGGTTTATTATCGGTAGTCAAATTTTTAACATTGTTAAGAATGCTCTTATGGATAGCGAAATCGAAGAACTACCGACAGACTATGTTCGTGGATTAGATTTCAAGATTGCTAAGACTAGTAAGGGTGGTTATGCCGACTATTCTACTTCAAATTGGTCACGTAGAGAACGTGCTTTGAATGAAAACGAACAAGCTGCAATTAAGCAATATGGTTTGTTTAATCTTAAGGATTTCTTACCTAAGAAACCCGGGGAAGTTGAACTTAAAGTCATTAAGGAAATGTTCGAAGCCAGTGTTGACGGCGAAGCCTTCGATATGGATCGTTGGGGTCAATATTTTAAACCAGCAGGTTATGCTAGTACTGTTGCAGGGCAAGCAAAATCTAAGGTTGACCCCGATGATAGTGATGACTCGAGTGTAACTACTACTGCACCGGTTGTTAAGGCCGCTGTAACAGAAGAATCTCCTAAAGCATCATCTGCTTCTTCCAATGAAGCAAGTAGTAGAGCTGCGGAAATTTTAAATACTATTCGCATGCGTAATGCTGCAAAATAAGGAGATATTTAATGGGAAAACCGTTTGATATTTCTAAGTTCAGAAAAAGTATTACTAAATCCATTGATGGACTTGGAGTAGGATTTAATGATCCTACCGATTGGGTTTCGACTGGTAATTATTCGCTAAACTATCTTATAAGTGGGGACTTCTTCAAGGGGGTCCCCCTTGGTAAAGTAACAGTGTTTGCTGGCGAATCGGGTGCTGGAAAAAGCTATATTTGCTCGGGTAATATTATACGTCATGCACAAGAACAAGGCATTTACGTAATTCTTATAGATAGCGAAAATGCTCTTGACGAATCATGGTTACATGCTCTTGGAGTAGATACCAGTGAAGAAAAATTACTTAAACTCAACATGGCAATGATCGATGATGTTGCAAAAACGATTAGTGAGTTTATGAAAGAATACAAAATATTGCCAAAGGAAGAACGTCCTAAGGTTTTATTTGTAATCGATTCATTGGGTATGTTGTTAACACCTACCGATTTAAATCAATTCGAAGCCGGTGATTTAAAAGGTGATATGGGACGCAAACCTAAAGCATTGACTGCTTTGGTGCGTAACTGTGTTAATATGTTTGGTAGTTATAATGTAGGATTGGTTGCTACTAATCATACATATGCCAGCCAAGATATGTTTGATCCTGATGATAAAATTTCGGGAGGCCAGGGTTTTATATATGCTTCTAGTATAGTAGTAGCTATGAAGAAACTTAAACTTAAAGAAGATGAAGATGGTAATAAAGTCAGCGATGTACTAGGCATTCGTTCGGCATGTAAAATCATGAAGACTAGATATGCTAAACCGTTTGAATCTGTTCAAGTTAAAATTCCATACTCAACCGGAATGAGTCCTACCTCCGGATTAGTTGACATGTTCGAGAGGATGAATGTATTATCTAAAGTAGGTAATAAACTTGCTTACACAAGCAAAGAAACAGGAGAAATTATTGCAGAGTTTCGTAAAAATTGGACCGAAGATAAGTTGATGAAAATCATGCTTGAATGGGACGAAGGTACGCTGCAATCAGTATCAACTGAAACTAATTCATCCGAGGAAGAATAATGGAAGAACAACTAATTTTTGAAGTTTGGGATATGTTCAGAGAACATATTCCAGAAAAAGGTCGTGGTATAGCTGCTGAACAATATGTAGATTTCTTAGTCAGTAAAGATGTTGATATAGATACATTCGAAGGTTTGATGGGATATGATCCTCATCTTGATTCAGCTATTCAACTTGTATTAGATGAACATCAAAACAATGATGAAAATGAATACGAAGATTTCGGAGACGACGAAGAAGAGGACTATTAATGGGTTGGTATTCTAGAGTTAGCAAAGACATAACAAATTTGCCAGACTGCATAGAATACTTTTATAAAGAACTAGATAGTGCTAAGGCCGAAGCAAAAATCTACGGAAAAGTAGAAAAAGCTTCGGCCGATTTACCTGGAGTAGTTGAACATAGATTCAATCAATTACAGGAAATTGAAGCTATACTTGAATATCTAAATATAGAACTTCGAAAAACTCGAAGCAAAATATTTAGAAAATATCTAGAAAATTATCAAAGAGCACTAAGCAGTCGGGATGTTGAAAAATACGTCGACGGCGAAGAAGATGTAGTAGACATGGAAAAAATTATTAACGAATTTGCCATGCTCAGAAATCAATGGTTAGGCATAACTAAAGCCTTGGAAATTAAAGGCTTTCAACTTAACAATATTATTAAATTAAGAGCCGCAGGGCTAGACGATATAGTGATTTAAAATATGTACAGCGAAGATTTACTTTCGTATTTGTTAAAGTCAAACATAAGAATCAATCCTCATGATCTTGTGGTTCTAAAAAGTCTGCACTCACAATATTCGTCGGGCAATCTTTTTACCGAAAAACAATCATTTCTCTTAGTTAAATTATTGAAAAAATATGAACTGTGGTTACGTTCTATATATCCAAATATAGATCTTTCGAATCCAATATTTAAATCGCCATTTAGAAAAATAAATGTGACGAAAAAAATATCTATAGATGCAAATCCTATAGGGAAAACAATCAAGATTAATTTTCCTTACGACGAAACAATAGTTAATTCACTTAAGGAAATATCAAAAAGCAAAGTAACATTTGGTTATCAAGCCGGTGATAAAACTTGGACCTGTTTACTTAATGAAAAAAATATAATTTCCTTAATGCCTTTTATTGAACAATTTCAATTCGAGGTCGACGAAGAATTTTCTCAATATATAGATCAAATCAACTCAATAAAGGAAAATATCGAAAAATATATCCCTTGTTTGGTTTTTAACAACAATTCATATCAGATAATTAATTTACCACCTAATGTAGATATACCGCAATTAGATACATTGGAAAATGCTGTGTTTACTGCAAGAAGATTTGGAGTTACAGTTTGGGATAATGAAATAGAAAAGCAAATTCACGAAGAATTTGATGATACAACTATCAAATTCTTAAAAAGTAATCCTAAGGAAATTTTTGATCCAATAGCGATGGAAAAATCGTTCGATGACATTAAGGTGATTGTGAAAAATTTATTGCCTTGTGTAGTAATTATACCACCTGAAATCGAACTGAAAAAATTAAAATTGTCATTGGAATTTTTTAATCAAATAGGTATTTCTAACAAAGAAATGTCAGTATTATTTAGATTATCAAATGCTACCGATGAAGAATTTAATCAATATGTCAGAGATAATAATTTAAATTCGCCACTAACTGATCAAACATCAGTAGTTTTTTTAAATCAACAATTACCTAAAACAATTTTATTGTCTACGACAAAATTTAATTCTATTCTAAATCTTAGTGGTTTTGCTTTGCATAATTCACTATCAAAGTTCGTAAGATATCATGAAAATATCATCAATTTACACGAACATACTCAAAGGAGATTTTCATTTGCCGGTTTGTAAAATTGAGATCATCGACGAAGTTAATGTTAAAATATCAAATTTAGATTTAGATACTAGAAAATTCTTAGTTAAGAAATTTAAATACGAAGACCCAACTGCAAGGTATCGCCCAGCATATAAATTAGGCAGATGGGATGGCACCGTGAGCTTTTTTGGGTTGGGTGGAACTACTTATCTTTCGATGTTACCTACAGTATTAGAATATCTCGAAGAGAGAAATTACTCGATTGAATTAGATGATAAAAGAAACCCGATATCGTTGTCATTTGATCATATAAATGAGGAATTTTGGGGGGATAACGCATGGCCAATAGGACATCGATTTGCAGGACAACCTATACGTCTTCGTGATGATCAAGTCGAAGTTATTAATAAATTTTTAGAAAATCCTCAATGCATTCAAGAAATTGCCACAGGATTCGGTAAGACAATCACTACTGCAACTTTAGCAAAAATATGCGAAAAATATGGCAGAACAATTACTATTGTTCCTAATAAAAGTCTTGTGGAACAAACGGAAGAAGATTTTATTAATTGTGGTTTAGATGTCGGTGTTTATTACGGAGGTAGATATGACATCGGAAAAACTCATACTATATGCACTTGGCAAAGTTTAAATATTTTGGATAAAAAATCCAAGGACGATGATGAATTATTAAGCCTTGCTGAATTTTTAAATGGTGTTCAATGTGTTATGGTTGACGAAGTTCACATGGCAAAAGCGGAAGTTCTTAAAAAATTGCTAACACAAAATTTATCAAATGCACCTATACGTTGGGGACTAACCGGAACAGTACCAAAAGAGGATTTTGAGTTTCAAAGCTTAAGGGCAAGTCTCGGTGAAGTTGTTCATCGCGTAGCCGCACACGAACTACAACATAAAGGCGTGTTGGCACAATGTCATGTAAACGTTATTCAAACTGCCGAATGGAAAGAATTTAATTCTTATGCCGAAGAATTAAAATACTTGGTAACTAATACAGAAAGAATGTCATACATTTCTAATCTTATTAAAGAAATTTCAGAGAGCGGAAATACTTTGGTATTGGTTGATAGAATCGAAAGTGGAGAATTTTTACAACTACATCTAAGTAATCTATTCAACGTTCTTAAAGAAAAACCAGATGTAGCATTTATTTCGGGGAAAGTTAAAACAAAAGATCGTAAAGAACAGTATAACGAAGTTAAAACTGCTGATAACAAAATTATTTTAGCAACATATGGAGTTGCTGCCGTGGGTATAAATATTCCTAGAATTTTTAATCTAATTCTCTTAGAACCTGGAAAAAGTTTCACAAGAGTTATTCAATCAATAGGAAGAGGAATTAGAAAAGCCGACGATAAAGATTTTGTTAATATTTGGGATATTACAGCATCGACCAAATATGCTAAAAAACATCTTACCCAACGAAAAAAGTTTTATAAAGAAGCGAAATACGATTTTACAATTCAAAAAGTAACATACATATAATTCTTAAGAGTTGTAAATGTTTGATATATATGTTAAAATGTTATAAAAATTAAGGAGACTAACATTCAGATTCTTACCCTTGAAAATCAGCCATATTATCTTAATAATTTGCCTGATGAGATTGTAGATGATTTAAGATTTGCTGTACTTGATAATAGTGATAATCAAAATCCAGATTACTTTTTTGTTCCATTGATATTTCTCGAAAGTTTTACAGGACCTGCTGTGGTACTACAAATAGGACCCCATGAAATTACTATGCCATTAGATTGGTGTGCAGTTGTAGGCGATCCAGAAGGACCGGACATGGAAGTTTTACCCCTCACAAGTCTAAACGACAGAGGATTTAAATCTTTCTGTTTTAATCCATTGAGCAGTTTTAGACCTCAATTTTTGGATATAGATATTATAGATATATACCAAGATGTAAAATGGTATTTTCCTAAAATGCGGCCTGGACAACTATTATGCACACCTTTGGAAAATAAAGAAAAACCCGTCTGTGCCTATTTTGTTAAGGAAATTAGTAGACAAAGTGAATTAATAGACTATACACGTTGCTGGTAATATGACAAAAATATACGAAAGTTCCGATGGTGGAAAAACTGTTTATGTTAGAGAGATGGGCGGAAAAGAAAAGAAGATACACTATGTTAGCCCATCTGCTGTTGAAGATATGAAAGAAACATTGCTAGCACAAGAATGGATGGAAATACGTCATGCCGCAGAACACCATCCTGCCTTGCAAAAATCTGTAGATCATTGTAAACTATTATACAGGATGATCAAATATGGCAGCGACTCTTGATATCAAACGAGAACTCTTGGCAGTAGATACTAAAAACTACGATTTTTATGCTAACTTAACAGACGAAGAACGTAAAGGATTTAGTCCTTATATTCTTATGAGATATGTATCTTCGGCTCGCGGAGACCCGGATATTCAGGAATGGTTCGTTGAAATGGTTAACGAATGTGTTAATAAAAATCACTGGGATCTAACTAAAAATCACAAAGAACTACTTTGGAAATTGTTTGCTGTAACTGGAGTAGGCGTAAGTACTTTCCACCCTTATTTGGCTGCTGGTAAAAAAGAAAAATTTGATAAAATAGAAAAACTGTTGTCTGAACTATATCCAACTTATAAACTTCAAGATATTAAATTGTTAGCCAAATTGATGGATGAAAAGGATCGGGAAGAACTATTTGATAGTATGGGCTTCGATAAAAAACAACGTAAAGAATACGAATAAACATGATTGCATTAGTAGAACAACCGCATATTTGTGTACATTGTAACAAACGATTTATGCAAGAACGGACACTTATATCGCATTTATGTGAACGCAAACGTCGAGCATTACAACGAGATGAAAAACGTGTTCAAGCAGGATTCTTGGCATATAATAGATTTTGGCAATTGACACAGAATGCTCGTAAACCAAAAACCTATGATGAATTTGCCGACAGTAGCTATTATAATGCCTTTGTAAAATTCGGAAGTTACATCAATAATATCAATCCGTTATATCCAGATAAATTCATCGACTACGTTATTAAAACGGGTGAAAAATTAGACAATTGGTGCAAAGACAAAGTATACGAAACATATCTATACGAAACACTTAAAACCGAACCAGTGGAATCTGCTGTACAACGTACATTACAAACTATGATGGAATGGGGAGATTCGCATAACGCAAACTTCGCCCATTACTTTGATTATGCTAGTTTGAATTTGGTCGTACACGATATTATTAATGGAAAAATTAGTTGTTGGATATTATTGAATAGCACATCAGGAAAAAAAGCAATACAAAATATGTCAGACGAACAATTAACAATGATAGCACCGGCATTCGATATTAAATTTTGGATGAAAAAATTTAAAGAACACCCGGCAGATACTGCATTGGCTTTAGAAATTTGCGAAGAAATTGGAATAAAATAAAAAGAGAAATATATGAGATTAGAAGGATTTGTACCTAAAGGTTGGGGCCATGAACTTATATGGGCCACTAATGAAAAATACTGCGGAAAACTATTAAAATTTAACAGAAATGCTAAATTTTCAATGCATTTTCATGCCGAAAAAGACGAAACTTGGTATGTTTTGGAGGGAAAATTTTTAGTGAAGTATATTGATACATCTAATGCAACTACGCACGAAATAACCTTAGAAACTGGATCTGTTTGGCATAATCCGCCGAAACTACCACATCAAGTTATTTGTCTAGAAGAAGGTACTATCATAGAAGTTAGTACACCAGATAGCGTAGAAGATAATTATCGAATAGCCAAAGGAGATAGCCAACAATGAAAACACTATACCTTGATATGGATGGAGTAGTTGCTGACTTTGATTCGTATGTTAAAAAAGTTCTTAATACTACAGAAAAAAATCATACTTGGCCCACTGAAGAATGGATAAAAATTGGTAGTAATCCACGGCTCTATCGAGATTTAGATAAAACTCCAGAAGCAGACGAATTGGTAACATTTTGTCGAAACATGTGCAAAGAAAATAATTGGAATTTATTTTTTCTTACCGCAGTTCCAAAAAATAATGATATGCCTTGGGCATATTACGATAAAATACAATGGGTATTAAAATATTACCCAGACATTCCTGTATTTTTTGGACCATATAGCTTTAGTAAATGGACACATTGTAAAAATCAAGATATATTAATCGACGATCGTCCTAGCAATTGTGATCAGTGGACTGCTGTCGGAGGAATTTCTATCTTGCATCAAGGTGACCTTGCCGAAACTTTACGTCATTTACAAAATTTATCATGAAAATACTAATAACCGGACATCGAGGATTTATTGGCCAAAATATGGTCAATGCATTAAAAGATCATCATACACTTAGTTTTTACGAGTGGGGAGATCTTCCACCGGAAATCGAAGGGCTCGATTGGGTAATACATTTGGGTGCGATAAGCAGTACGACAGAACAAAACGTTGAAAAAATAATGAAACAAAATCACGATTTTAGTTGCATTATGCTGATGGCTTGTCAGATACATGGCGTTAATTTACAATATGCTAGCTCAGCAAGCGTATACGGATTGAACACTAGAAACTTCAAAGAAGATGCAGATCTACTACCAACTAGCCCATATTCATGGAGTAAATATCTTTTTGATAGACATGTAAAAACACAAAAATTTAATAATATCTACGTACAAGGTTTTAGATATTTTAATGTATATGGGCCATTTGAAGATCATAAAAAAGATCAGGCTAGCCCCTATCATAAATTTGAACAACAGGCAAAAACAACTGGGATTATAAAATTATTTGAAAATTCCAGTCAATATTATAGAGACTTTGTTCCGGTTGAGACTGTAATTGATGTACATAAGCAATTTTTTAATGTTAAGAAGTCTGGTATATGGAATGTAGGTACAGGAAAAGCAAGAAGTTTCCAAGACGTTGCTGACGAAATTGCCAAAAAATATAATGCTAAGATTGAATATATACCAATGCCTGAAGAATTAAAAAATCAATATCAGACTTATACTCAAGCCGATGTAACAGAATTAAAAAAATATTACAATATATGACTAAAATTGTAGTTAATGGATCATTTGATATATTACATGTAGGACATGTACGTTTATTGGAATATGCAAAATCATATCCAAATGCATATGTATTAGTATTGATCGATAGTGATACCAGAATACGACAATTAAAAGGTAAAAATCGGCCTGTTAATACCGAATACGAACGTGCTACAATGTTATCAGCATTTAGAGCAGTTGATCAAGTAGAAATATTCAACACAGATCAAGAATTAATAGACTACATAAAAAACTACAATCCGGATATTATGATCAAAGGCAGTGATTACATCAATAAACCAATCATAGGTGCTGAATTTTGTAAAAAGATTATATTTTATGACCGACTTGGAAAATATTCCACAACCAACAAAATACAAGATATTGCTCATAGGGGATAGTTGCATAGATGAGTACTATTATGGTACTTGTGATCGCTTAAACCCTGAAGCACCCGTACCGGTATTGAAAATCACAAGATCGAGTACAAGTCTTGGTATGGCTGCAAATGTTAAATCAAATTTAGAATCGTTTGGCTGTGATGTTGATTTTATGACCGGCGGTAAAAAATCAATCAAACGAAGATATATAGACGAACGTAGCAAACAACATATAGTAAGAGTCGACGAAGACTACAATAGTACACCGTTTAATCCATATCAACCATCATTGGCTTACATCCAATATAATGCCATAGTTATCTCAGATTACAATAAAGGATTTATAACCTACGATAACATTCGAGCTATTAGAGAACAATATAATGGGCCGATATTCATTGATAGCAAAAAGAATGACCTAATTCGATTTGAAGGTTGTTATGTAAAAATCAATGAAAACGAATATAAACAAACTGTCTCACAATGTTCCGATCTTATTGTAACATTAGGAGAACAAGGAGCACAATATAAAGATCAATTATATCCCACTCAAAAAGTTGAAGTAGTTGATGTATGCGGTGCAGGTGATACTTTCCTTGCTGCATTGTCTTATTATTATCTGAAGAATAACCATACTATCGAATCTGCTATAATCTATGCTAATAAGTGTTCATCCATTGCTGTACAACATAGAGGTGTATATTCACTAACACAACAAGATATAGATGTAATCGAAAATGACCGACATTGATATAGATTTTCCAGATAGAACTCAAATTCTTGATATAATTAAACATATACCTGCTTCTATCATCGAAAATAACACAGTTAAAAAACATAATACTGGGATTTATTGTCAAGCAATTCCAGTAAATCCTCTTACTAAGTCAGCTAGTATTGACTATAAAATAGCCGAGGATCGAGGCTATTTTAAAATAGACTTTCTCAATGTTAATGTTTATAAAGGTGTTAAGAACGAAAAACATTTGATAGAATTGATGAATACCGAACCCATTTGGGATCTTCTATTACAACAAGAGTTTGTTGACTTATTATTTCATTTAAACGGACATATCGATGTTCTAAAAATAACTAAACCTAGATCCATAGAACAATTAGCCGCAGTATTGGCTATGTTAAGACCCGCTAAAAGACATTTAATAGGAGCTAGTTGGGATCAAATTTTCAATAATGTATGGGTTAAACCCGAGAATAATGAATATTATTGGAAGAAGAGCCATGCATTTGCTTATTCAATGGCTATTGTGGTACAAATGAACCTCATTTGTCAAAACATTTCATCGGAAAATTAAACTTTAGGAATACGTATTAGTTGAATTGATTTGCGTTTTATTCTTTTTTCTGCAAGATCATTGAGACTTAATTGATGTCCGAATACTAAAACTATATCTTTACTATTGAATGTTTTTATAGAATATTTAAATATATTCATTTCTTGTTTAAGAAAAATGTTTATAGGAATTTTTCTGTTACTTTCCCACCACCAAGTTTCTCCTAATTCTAAGAACAATCGTCGCTCATTATCGGACTTAATAACACTTAAATCATAGATTGAGGCAAAAGTGTTGTCAAAATTAATAATTATTCCGGTGTATTCAATATCATTACTTCTAATACAACTTAGAAACGGATATTGATTTTTAAATTCGTCTACTGATTTCATACCTCTCACTATTTCAAATAAATAAAAATATGCAAAACCTACCAGTCTATTTATATCCAAACTCGATCACCTTGACATTAGATCTGGATATTAACACCCGAGGAGTTAACCAAGTTATGTATCAAAGAGATCTAAAAATACAAAAAGGAATTAAAAATCAAATTAGAGTACAATTTAAAAATAGTGATCAAAAAAATGTAAAAATATATTCAACACAAACATTTGTGTTTAGCATGTTTGATGCAACAGAACAAAGATTACTTATTGAAAAAAATCTCGATGTTTTGGATGTCAATACTACTTCTACTAGAGGTCAAGCTCTGTTAACACTATCTGAAAGTGATACAATCGATCTTCCTAAATCTGACTATACTTATAGTGTAAAAGTACTAGATACCGACGGAAGTTACCTTCCTGCATATTCCAATACATATTATGGTATGTCAGGAACATTGCATTTAACTGAAGAAATATATCCGAAATTAATTCCCAGTCGAGAAATAAAGTCATTCTTACCAACTTTTAATGGTAATACCAATCTCTACGAACACAGAAGCGATAATATCTACGCATATCCGGAATATAACGGTAATAGTGCATTACATACAGTTGCCTTATATATGACTGGTTTTAGAGGAACTGTACATTTACAAGCAACATTATACAACACTCCTGCATCTTTTGATAGATATGCAACTATAACTTCTCGTACCTATAGCAATTTTACTGGTGTAGATTACATTAACTTTAATGGTGTATATAGTTACATTAGGTTGATGTATATTCCAGCAACTAAACCCGGCGAAGCTACCAACGATAATCCCACATACTTCGGTTCGTTTGACAAAGTGTTATATAGAAACTAAAATTAATATAGTATCCCTGAGAGGATTAATATATTAATGTCCGATATTCCAGAAACTGCCTTATTGCTATTCACCCAAGGAAGAAAAACCAAATCTACTCCAAGCGGTTGGATAGCAGGTAATGCACCTTGTTGTCATAATCGCGGAGAAACACGAGATACAAAAAGTCGCGGCGGTCTACTCATGACTACGACTGGCGGATTCAACTATCACTGTTTTAACTGCAACTTTAAGGCAGGATGGTCGCCTGGGCACCTTTTATCTAAGAATACTAAAAATTTATTTAGATGGTTAGGAATGCCCGATGAAGAAATAGATAAACTGTATTTTTATACAATCAAAAATAAGTCAGATCAAATAAAAGAAGATAAGGTTTTAAATTTTAATCTCAACGAAACAACACTACCCGAAAATACTAAATCTATTGAAGAATGGTCTAAAGAAAATTGTCAAGACCCGCAATTACTTGAGATAATTAAATACATCGTTGATGAACGAAAATTAAATTGGGATTGGTATCCGTGGCATTGGTCCATGGAAAACGGATATCGAGATCGTGTAATCATACCGTTTTATCAAGATAACAAAATAGTCGGTTGGACCGGAAGAAAAATAACCGAAGGTAAACCAAAATATCTTACACATGCTCAACCAGGATATGTGTTTAATATTGATAAACAAATATATTCTAGAGATTATGTCATAGTAGTTGAAGGTCAATTTGATGCTATAGCTATCGACGGTGTAGCAATAATGCACAATGATCCAAACGAAGTTCAATGCATTAGAATTAATAGATTAGGTAAACAAGTAATAGTGGTGCCTGACCGAGATAAAGCAGGAATAACAATGATAAATGCAGCATTGAATAACAATTGGGCTGTAAGCATGCCACCTTGGGAAGACGACATAAAGGATGTAGCAGATGCTGTAAAAAGATACGGAAGACTTTATACTTTAACTTCTATATTAACACATAAAGAAACTAATGAACTAAAAATTCAATTAATGAAGAAAAAATTAGAAAATATACATGCAAAAATTTAACTACAACTTAGAAACACAAAAAATATATTTAGAAATGTTTTTGTCTGATGCAGAAACATTCTTACGCTGTCAAAACATTTTTGACCCCGAAAACTTTGATAGAAAATTACAATCTACGGCAGAATTTATTAAAAATTATGTAGATCAATATAAAGTAATGCCAGATGTTGAAATTGTTAATGCTACTTGTGAAACCAATTTACAAAATATAAAACTGCCTATTGAAAATTATGATTGGTTGCGAGACGAGTTTGAACAATTTAGTCGTCATAAAGCATTAAATCGTGCAATATTGAAATCTGCTGATCTTTTAGAAAAAGGAGAATATGGCCCGGTTGAAAAATTAATTCGAGATGCTATTCAGATTAGTTTGAATCGAGACATGGGCCTCGATTACTTTGAAGATCCTAGAGCACGTTTAACTAAACTTAAAGACGGTAATGGTCAAATTAGTACCGGTTGGCCTAGTATTGATAAAAAACTCTACGGTGGTTTTAATCGAGGCGAACTTAATATATTTTGTGCAGGATCTGGCGGAGGAAAATCTTTATTCTTAGCAAATCTTGGCGTTAATTGGGCATTAATGGGATTGAACGTTTTATATCTATCCTTTGAACTTAGCGAAGGTTTGGTTGCAATGCGTCTTGATAGCATGATAACTGGAATTTCTACTCGAGAAATTTTTAAAAATATCGATGACGTAGAACTTAAGGTTAAAATTGTAGGGAAAAAATCAGGAAGCATTCAAGTTAAATATATGCCTTCGGGTAAAAATTGTAACGATATAAGAGCATATCTAAAAGAATATCAAGTTAAAAAAGGTGTAAAACCTGACGTTATTTTAATAGATTACTTGGATCTTATGATGCCTTTGAGCGTTAAGGTTAGTCCTAGTGATCTGTTTGTTAAAGACAAATATGTATCCGAAGAAATAAGAAATCTTGCGATGGAAACACAATCGATTACAGTTACAGCAAGTCAGCTTAATAGATCAGCAGTAGAAGAGATTGAATTCGATCATAGTCATATTTCCGGTGGTTTGAGTAAGATTATGACTGCTGATAATGTGATTGGTATCTTTACTAGTCGGGCTATGAAGGAACGCGGTAGATATCAAATTCAATTTATGAAAACACGCTCTAGCTCAGGCGTGGGTCAAAAAGTGGATCTAGAATTTAACATGGAGAGTTTGAGAATAACCGATTTGGGAGAGGAAGAAAATACTAGACCAGAACCTCAGATAGCGTTGAATACATTGAAGAGAACTAGTACAACTAATTCTCCTGCTCCGACTCCGCCAAAAGCCGCAACAAATATACGATCAATTTTAGAACAACTTAATCAAGAAAAAGATTGATTGATCCAACAACGACTTTGCATTTGAGCACTGGTTTCCATTACTCGGGTCCATTGCGCTTCTCCGTCATAATTAAATACTAACGAAGAATTGACCCTAGACACTTCCCATAAATGATCCTGAACTTCAACATCAGGATCTAAATTGAAAATTTGCTCTTTTAATGTTTCCATGTCCCAACGCCAACTGCCTACACATGCTCTATATAATCTTGGACCCTGATTACCACATAATGCACTTAATATACTGAGATCGCTGGTAATACCTATACAATTATCAACTGTTATCGTACTAGGGCCGGTCCAATCTAAACTATGAACAAAATGCATACGGTTTGAACCTAATGCACCTCCTTGATATACATTATCCTGTATTATCTTTTCCGCACTTTCAAAACCTAGATTAGATACTATACGTTTTAAGTTTATTCCTTCGAGCCTACGGTTTAATTGCAATCCTAATACACTATTATCAATTTGATGAAATAATAGTATAACTCCTTTGTATAAAGAATCTCTTGGATTTTTAGGATTACCGCCTAATAATAAACCACGACCCCATACTTCAGTAGTGTCAATCGAAAATATATTTGAATTAGAAACAATATTACTCATCATACTACTATTTAACATAACTGATTTCATATATGTAAATTAACTAATCTTTTTTATTTAAATATAATTATATGTTGAATAAAAAAGATTATATACCAAAAAATTTACGTAAATCCATAATTGAAAGAGATGGTTATTATTGTGTATATTGCGACGACGATCTTAAAGATCAAGAGATACACATCGATCACGTAATACCCGAATCTAAGGGAGGTACAACAACTAGAGATAATTTACAAGTTACTTGTCGTAAATGTAACTTGTCTAAAGGTACTTTGTCAGAAAAAGAATTTACAGATAGACTTAGAACGAGAGCTTTGAATATTCTTTCTCGCTTGGGATATAATAATTAAGCAGCAGGTAATGCTGGTGGTGGAGTTTCTTCACCACCATCTTTTTTGTCTTTTACTACAGGACGAGGTTGATCGACCATCCAACCAGCATTAATAAATTTGCTTAACTTTCTAATTTCACTATCTAAATTATACTGAATAATTTTAGTGTCATCTTTCGCCATTAATTCTGTGTCTTCTGAATTGGTTTTTATATAATTTTCTATGTCTGATTTTTGTGCGGTTAATGCAGTTACTAAATCATGATAAAGATACGGAAAACGTTGTTTTATATAATCTCGATCGGGCGACAAATCAGCAATATTCATAAAATTCACATAATGATTATCTTCTCCACTTGATGCATCAAATTGATATCGCTCTTTGCCTTCGATACGTCTAGCACCTTTTTGAATACTGACCTCAGGAGCATCATACGGAAATAATTGAAATAACATTGATCTGTTTGCATAGGTAAAATAATAATTATTATTATCACTACCAGATGTACACCAGGTTGTTCCTTGACCTAAAAAGATATTTGATGCACGATTTAAAGTAATATAAATCTTATAATCCTCATTATCAATTAACTTCCAAGCTCGAATACTCTTTTTCATAGACAGAGCCTTCATCTTGTCATTATAATCCGACAAGGCTTGCTCGTAATGATATACCAGATATTGACCTAGATCACGTATACTTTTAAAAATAGGAAGATTTTGATGTAACGGATCCAACAGATTACGCTTCTTCAAGTAATCATATTTGGATAGATTCATACTCATCGTACCATTGATATCTTCCCAGGTATGACCGCCAGAAATATATTTGTCAACTATCCAAGGCACATATTGGCCATTTTTACTGTACGCAATTCCTTCATACCCTTGCTTTTCTTTGTTGTCCAACTGAGTTAAAAACCACTCAACTAACGCTCGATCATCCATTTTTTCAGCAGTAACAGAAAATCTAGGCTCAAATCCTCCGGGATTTAATCTAGCATCACGACGTATACGACGCGCTAAATCAGGAACCAATTTTTGATTGTTAATGACCGATTGGCTACCTTTAGTCAATTGAACATTTTCATATAAAAAAGATTCAACTAACTTAATTAATGATCTGATGTTACTGCTGTCCATATTCTTTTAATATGCTGATCTGATTAAATTTGTTTTTATAGCGGACATTAATCCTTGCATCGTCGAAGGAGATAACTTTTTCAATAATTGATCAAGATATATATCTTGCGATACTTTTTCTTCAGCCGCAGCATCGTTGATTGAACGATTTAACAACTGAACTACTGGATTGTTAAGATCACCTAAAGATATTGCACCTTGTTTGTTTATGGACACTAATATAGCATCTACCTTCTTTGCTATATCGGTCCACTTACTGACACGGTCATATGCTCCAGCTTGAATGGCATCTTGAATTTCATCTCGTATGTCTAATAACGCTACATTACCGATACGCTTCATTAGAGGCTTTATAATTGGAGTGAGCTTTGTGAAAAGTTCTTGCTTTGCAGCCATAGCATTTTTAATAACTTTTTCAGCAGGCTTTCTACCTGCAATCTTTTCACGCTCAATACCACCGTGAGAAATTCCTACTTCACGACGCCCAGCACCCGGCGAGTAATTTTTGACAAAACCTTTGTCTTGTTTACGTCCTAACTCACTAGTATGACCCTTACTGATATAAATTGCTTGCAATTTTCCAATTTGATTGGCTAACGATTGAAAAATATTATAACCAGTTTTTGGCTCTATTTTACCAGGAACTCCACCACGAGCTTTCATAATGGTAGGATCTGCTTCACGATCAACATCCTCAGGATTACGAATTAACTCAGGATCAATCTGCTCACCATCCCTGAACGCAATTATTTGATAACGCAACGTATTATCCCTTGCAGGATCGTACACTCGATTAGACTTACGAGCTTTTTCTTCTCCACGACGAATATCCTCTTCATACGGCTTAATCCCAGCTACACCACGCTGTGCTGTAATAATTATGAACTGATCTGGATGATTTTTGAACTCCGTCCACATTACACGCTGATCCATTGGATGCTCTTCCCAATCAGCAACATTACTTAATCGATGACGAGCATGCATCCACCGCACTAAATATTGACCCGACGGCGCACTTCCGATTAACTTACTTAACGTGCTTTCTTTGAGCAAATGTCGATAAACCGCTTGCCCAATACTTTCTTCCAATTGAACACTCTTACGATAATTGTCCAACCCTTCACGTAAATACTTGACCATACTTTGCTTTGTTTTCATATTACTTTCTCTCGCTATCCTTGTTGTTGGCTCCCCACCGATTACAGCATCACTTTCGGGAAAAGCATATATGTATACACCCGCAAAATCTCGAACTACATGAAATCGAATCCCACGAGCACTATACTCCCTTACTTCCGGACGATACCCAGGTACGGCAGCTCCATAATCCATCTCAACTTCACCACGGTCCTCACCATGGTCACGTAACCACGCCGCAACTGCCGACATCTCCTCAGCACTGTTTGGCCCTTGCCCATTTACATTGGCTATGGTTAATATGTCCTCCAACGGGGTGCGTGTGAACATCCTGAATATCTGACGTCCCATCCCCCTGATCGCACGCTGCATATACCCTGGCAAATTATTGATAGTACTCCACTCTGGCATTAATCGACCACCCTCGGCCCTTATGTCCCTGTTTAACACTTGCGGTACATCACGCTCATTACGAACTACTACTTCATCATCCCGAGGACGAATATCTAACCCAGCCCTACGCGCAGCTTCCATATCATCGATTTCGTCATCCTGATCACGGTTGATAACATTTAACATCCTACGAATTTCATCATTGGCACCGATATTACTTACCTTAGAACGCGTCTTTGCTCCAGATGATCGAACTAAATCATCAATCCCATTGATGTCATCACCCTTATCCTTACCCTTAGCTTGACCCTTGTTATCACTATCAGGCACACTGGGCAAATTACGATTGTCACTACTACCGATTTCATCATCAATATCATTTAAGAAATCAAACGGAGAATCTACCTTGTCCTTGACATCGACTTTTCCATCTTTTTTCTTGCTATTGTCATCAAATAATAAACTGTGCATGATATAAATGTTAAACTCCGAAATTTATACAATATTTATACTCTATTTATATTTTCCACTACTACCCATGCCCCTATATACATACTATAAAAAATTTTGCAAAAAAAATTTTTGAAATACGGTTTTTACCACCACCCAAGAATTTTATATACAATATCAAAAATTTTGCTGCACAATTTTTTAAAGGTCTGGAGATCTCGGCCCCAGGTGATACAGTCTAACCCATACTGGATTTTGAGGCTTTGAGGCTTTGAGGCTTTGAGGATTTTAGAGAGATTTGGCAAGCCAAAAGTTGTATTTTTACAACAGTGCTATATACTACCCCTCCCCCCTGTGGGGTCCTAGCCCCTCCTGCTTGTCTTCGGTGGCTGCCACGCCGCCCGTGGGGTTTTAGCCCCGCACTTAGCTATCTAGATGCTACAGCTAAGTGTGGGATTCTGCACTAATTTTTAAGAACCCCACGCACACCTTGGACGACTAGCACAGCAGCAGTACGTTTATCGTATGGGGTAGTAATAGCATAGTGTTTTAGTATGCTATTATAATACGCCCCAAGTAGTATGTTATAATAGCGCACAAGTAAACAGTAAGCAGTAGTGTGACTATACACAATTGGACCCCACAGGAGCTTTTTCAAAACAGCAGTTAGTAGTCCTGGGGCATGCCCCGCTTGAGCTATTGCGTTATCTATAGATGATACGCATGGGGTATGCCCCACAGGAGCTACACATTTACAGGCGATAAGTAGTCCTGGGGTAGCAATAGTGTAGTGTTTTAGTGTGTTATTATAACATGCCTCAAGTAGTATGTTATAATAGCGCACAAGTAAACAGTAAGCAGTAGTGTGACTATGCACAATTATGCCCCACATGAGCTAATGTTATTCACAAGTGTTGCAGCTTGGGGTAATAATAGCATAGTGTTTTGGTGTGTTATTGCTTGCGTGTGTGTTTTTTGCTGTATACTTGCACTTGCTGCAATAACGCAGTGCAATGCAAACAGTACGCAACATGCCAAAACTTACAGCACAGCAAGCACAGCAAGCAATTGCTATGCATGCAAACTCCCACACAATAACTGCACAGCAAATTGCTGCTGCCCTTGGGAATGCTAGTGTTACTTTCGCGCAACTTTTGTACGTTACGCAAGTGCAACTGGCAGCACAGCACCGGGGCCAGTGTATACAAAAAGTTACAAGTGCAAATGTAATTTTGTGCAGCAACGTAACAGCAACATCCCGTGTGTATGCGCGCAAAGTGCAACGCAGCGCATTGGGGTATGCACAAAATGCAGCATCAGCAATTGCAGCATTTACTGCACAGCAAAACTACTACACGCACACCCCATGCTACAGCATTGTGCAGCATGCACAGCACGCTGGGAAGTTGTATTTGTATGCACTCTACAACACTGCAAGCAGTGTATACATGCACAATAATGCTGTTGTTAGCAAGCAACATGTAGCGCAGTATTGCACCCCAAGTGCAGCAGCAAAGTTGTTGCAAGATAGTAGTGAGGTGCATAACAAAACGCACAATATAGTGCATAATGTGCATGTGCGTACAATTGCACTTAGTAATTTAGTGCATATGCGTGTGCGTAAGCAATTGCTTACAGTGTAAAGTAGACCCCATGTGTAGCACACGCAGCAGTTGTGTGTTTGTGCGTGGGGTTTTAGTGCCCCACGCATGCTACTATGGCACAGCAGGTGATTATTGAGGGGTATGCCCCACGCTCCGCCTTTCGTAAATTTAATTTTGAGGTTTGGGGTTAGCCCCACGCTAGCTGCTCTGGTTGCATTCAGCCGCCCGTGGGGTTATTAACCCTAAGGGTAGTAGGGTTATTGTAGAAATTGCCCGTCGGTGTTATACTGATTTGAGTGTTAGGAGTAGTCATGTTTCTCGTGCCCGCAAACACCATAATTCAAGTGCAAGCACCGAGGAGCTTGCATCATTTCAACTGGGGTGGGTGGATTTCGTATACCACGCCTGCGGATCGGCTCTATGAAAAGGAGGATGTGTGGGATCTAGTTGCAGTGCATCATCGAATCGATGTGCCTCAGTGGATTGCTCGAAACGTATTGGAGCACAATCGTGTGGTGATTCATTGCAAGGGTAAGTATGCCCTTGTCCTGCCCAACGACCTTCGTTATTTGGATTAAAAGTATGCCAACCTCTCCGTGTCGTGTGCTTGTTCGAGCTACTCTAGTAGTGCGGGACGTTTACGCCTGTCGTAAATGCAACGCTCGTCAGACGGGCGAAGCTTACTCAGTAGAGACCGATGACCCGTTGCTCACGCTCTCTCGGAACAATCCTAACCCGTATACCATGCCTGTTGGCTGGGCAAGCTATCTCGACGGGTTTGATTGCCCTAAACATCACTAATACGTTAATTGAACTACAGGTGGTTTACAGCGGGGTTTTCGGCCCCACTACGAACAAAAGAAACCCACAGAACCTGTTCTTGGGGTAGGGTTTTTCGGCCCCACAAACAGCTAACTGGCAACTGATAAAGCTAGGATGGGGTCGACTACAAAGTTTGACTTAGATTTTAAAATTTGCTAGAATACACACATAGCAACAAAAGGAGCGAGAGATGATAGTAGAGTTGTCCTCGGAGGAAGAAATTGTTGTGTATGAAACTCTGCGCGGGGCTTACGAAGATAAGATTACGCGCATTGCCGAAGAAGAAGATGTCGACGGCGAGTTGCAGCTTGAAGTTGATGCACTGGGAAGTGTGCTAGGTAAGTTGGCTGGGGGTTGATACCCCATTAACAGCTACCTGGCCTTTGATCAGCTAAAGTGGGGTATCAACCCCATGAAATGTGCCCTGATGCCTAAGAAAGCTGCCCTGGGGTCCTCGTGCCCCACCACAGGATTTCGATCCTTCGATAGGTTTCGCTTGAGGAGTTTCGTCAGTGGATTTCTCCGATGACCCGGTGCCCTTGCCGTTACTCACACTTAGGCATTTATGGTTTGTAGAGGGGTGTAGTTAGAATTCGTCAACACAAATAGGTTAATATTATGATAAGAGTTAATTACTCTCTTAC
>JACCDX010744095.1_pt1 | contig 25249 bp, 25 predicted proteins | sample 7449681 | NCBI WGS metagenome assembly JACCDX01 (sample SAMN15323450, study PRJNA562643) | freshwater metagenome | isolation source: river surface water | place: USA:Blue River Watershed | collected 2017-08-18
ATCATGGCTAACTAAACCACCATGACCCTGGTTTTGTTTCTAGCCGAAGCGGCCCGATACGTAGTCCTCGGTTTGCTGCACAGACGGATTCGAGAAGATCTTGGTTGTCTTGTCGTACTCAATCAGCTTTCCTGGTTGCCCGGTCCCAGCAATATTGAAGAAAGCTGTCATGTCTGAGATTCTGGCTGCCTGTTGCATGTTGTGCGTCACAATCACCACCGTGAAGCGCTCCTTGAGTTCGAATGCAAGGTCCTCAATTGCCTGGGTTGAAATTGGATCTAGTGCGCTCGTCGGTTCGTCCATTAGCAAAACACTGGGCTCAACTGCGATGGCTCTAGCGATGCACAAACGCTGCTGCTGTCCTCCTGATAGTCCGGCACCAGGCTTATCTAGACGGTCCTTGACCTCATTCCAAAGGTTTGCACCAACCAAAGACTTTTCAACCAGGTCGTCTGCCTCAGACTTAGTCATTTTGCTGTTGTTTAGTTTGTAGCCGGCAAGGACGTTGTCACGGATTGACAAAGTAGGGAATGGGTTTGGTCTTTGAAACACCATGCCCACCTGCCTGCGCACCATCACTGGGTCAATTTCAGGACCGTAAAGATCCTCACCATCGACCAACAACTTGCCCTCGACTCTTGCTCCGGGGATTACCTCGTGCATGCGGTTTAGCGTGCGAAGCAGAGTAGATTTACCGCAACCAGATGGGCCGATGAATGCCGTGATGGAGCGAGGCTCGATCTCCATGGACACTCCCTCAACTGCAAGAAAGTTGCCGTAATAGACATTTAGGTTCTCCAGCTCAAGGTGCTTTGCCATCTTTAGCCTTTCTTGGGAGCGAAAATCTTGGAAACCAACCTTGCTCCGAGGTTGAGAATCATCACGATTAACATCAATGTCAGTGCGCCAGCCCAGGCCCTGTCGATATAAGCCTGGAAGTTGGTGCCTACGTTTGCATAAGAGGTGTAGACGAAAACCGGCAGCGTCATCATGCGACCATCGGTCGGGTCATAGTTCATAGATGATGTGAATCCGGCGACCAGCAAAAGCGGGGCTGTTTCACCAATAACTCGTGCGATTGCAATCATCACACCAGTGACAATGCCACCAATAGCTGTCGGCAGCACCACCTTGACGACCGTTAGCCACTTTGGGACTCCAAGTGCTAAGGATGCCTCTCTTAGCTCATTTGGAACAATCTTGAGCATTTCTTCAGTCGAGCGAATCACCACGGGAATCATCAGGACTGACAGCGCAACCGAACCAGCAATGCCCATTCTCACGCCTGGACCAAAGATCAGTGCAAAGACTGCATAAGCGAATAGCCCGGCGACAATCGAAGGAATTCCGGTCATGACGTCTACCAGAAATGTCACGGCCTTAGCCAACTTCCCTCTGCCGTATTCGATTAGGTAAATCGCCGTCATGATTCCAATCGGAACCGAGAACAATGTTGCGAGCAGAGTGATTTCCAGGGTGCCAACGATGGCGTGAATTGCTCCACCACCATCACCGAGGATGTTGCGCATGGAGTAGGTGAAGAACTCCAAATCAAACCGCTTAGATCCAAGCGTCACGACCGTCAGCACCAAAGAAACCAATGGCACAAGTGCCAGTAGGAATGCCCCGGTTACTAGCGATGTGACTAGGCGATCTGTGGCTTTTCGTTTTCCTTCAACAATTCGAGACACCAGCACTGTTGCCAAAACGAAGCCCATCGCGGCAATCAGGGCTCCCGTGACAATCGCAGGACCCGCATCTGTTGCAAACGCCATAGACCCCGATACCCCGGCCACAGCGGACAAAGCGGCCACTAAGGGGTTGAAGAATCGAGGAAGCGAGCCCTTCAAGCTCATTGAAGTGGGTCGAGCAAATTCAATACTCATCTGCCGCCCCCAATCGCGCTCCGAGCAAGAATTCCTCGGGCAATTGAATTCACCAGCAGGGTGATAGCGAAGAGCACGAGGCCCGTGGCAATCAAGAGGTTCACGTAGCTACCTCCTGCTTCAGGGAACTGAAGTGCAATGTTGGCCGCAATGGTGTTTGGGTTTGTGGAGGTAAGAAGGGAAAATGAAATCACCGCTGAGGGGGATAGCACCATAGCGACTGCCATCGTTTCGCCAAGTGCTCGACCTAGCCCCAACATGGCTGCAGAGACGATACCCGGGCGTCCAAATGGAATCACAGCCAAGCGAATCATCTCCCACTTGGTAGCCCCCAACGCTAGAGCGGCCTCCTCATTTAGCCTTGGGGTCTGCAGAAATACCTCTCGAATCAACGCGGCCATGATTGGCAGGATCATGATCGCCAAGACAATTCCAACCGTCAGCATTGTGCGACCGGTTGCAGATAACTGGCCACCGAAGAGCGGTATCCAGCCCAAGTTCTCATTCAGCCAGGCGTAGGTTGGGTTCAGAAATGGTGCCAATACCTGGATACCCCAAAGGCCATAAACCACAGATGGAATGGCTGCCAGCAGGTCGACTAGATAGCCAAGGGTTTGGGCGATCTTTCGGTTTGCATAGTGTGAGATGAAAAGCGCAATTCCAATCGCGAGTGGGGTGGCAATGACCAAAGCAATTGCCGATCCGTAGACCGTTCCAAAAACGTATGGCGCAACGTATGCCCAGAATCCATCGGGAGCGGCATACAAATCATCGGCGTAAAAGGCTGGGGTTGCCTGGACAATCAAGAAGGCGGCCACCAGTGCCAGCGTCACCAAAATGCTGATGCCCGAGACTCTCGCAAGACCTGCAAAAACTAGGTCGCCGATGCGCCTAACGCCCTGCTTGCCGGTCATTTGATGGCCTCTATTACTGATTGGTTCTTGGTCATTGTTGCAGCACTCAACGGGGATGAGCCGGCGAACTCTTGAGCAGCCAACTGGCCAGCAACTGAGTTGATAAAGGTCGCGTATTCCTTCACCAAGAGACCGGTCGCGGCATTTTGATAAACATTGCAACCCATTAGGTAGGTCACCAAGGCAACTGGATAGACCTCAGGGTCATCAGTCTTGCGATTTAGCTTGTAGGCCAGTGACGAGGCTGGCCTCCCATCAACCAGCTCTGACGCATCGATTAGCCTTGCTGCGCGCTCAGGGGTAAACCTCACGAACTCAGGCCCAACCTTCAAGGCTGCGGCACCAAGCTCACCCTGCCTTGATGCGTCCGCATAGCCGATTGTTCCGTTGGCCTGCAGTGCAGCAATCACTCCAGCGGTGGTATTGCCACCCTCCCCGCCATATTCGGCTGGCCACTCTTCGGTCTTGCCAGCTTCCCAAATCTCTGGTGCAAGCTGGGCAAGGTAATCGGTGAAGTTACCGGTTGTTCCGGACTTATCGGACCGGTGCACTGCGGTAATTCCCAGGTTAGGCAGCGCCAATCCTGGATTCTCGCCCTGGATTTCTGGGTGATCCCAACGCTTAATCTGACCCGTGAAAATCTTGGCCAGGGTCTGAGGGGTGAGCTGGATTTCTTTGATGCCCTCTAAATTGAACAAGACGGCAATTGGGGAAATGTAAACCGGGATCTCCCAGGTGCCAGTGCCAGGGACGCAGGTTGGCGACTCTAGGGCCAGTTCTTCATCCTTGAAGTAAGAGTCGGACTGAGCAAAGGCAACGGCACCCTCGAAGAATTGAGAACGCCCGGTGCCAGACCCTGTTGGGTCATAGTTGATAGTGACATCTGGGTTCTGTGACTGGAAAGTTGCGACCCAAGCCTCTTGGGCTGAAGCTACGGAAGATGCCCCCGAGCCATTCAGCGTGCCAAATAGGTCGGAGTCGGTGTCAGGGAGTCCCATTTCGTTAACCGCGCACCCGGATAGCGCAATAACCAATCCGCTCGCAGCGATTATTCGAGAAAGTGACGTCACAATTTCCTTCGGAACTCGACCTCGTTAACTTTATGAACAAAAGGCAACGAATCGAAGCTCAGAAGGTTAACAGAAGGTGAATTCGACGACTAATCGCCGCCTGCGTTGCACCACTCGGCACTGACTACCCTTGGTTTTGATCCCAAGGTCAGCCTCAGCACGATGAAGTCACCCGGCTTGAGTGCCGTTGCCTCCATGATGTGCTTCTTGAGGTCTTTACTCGCGGCGCTCGCTAGTGGTTCCAGCACGTTCGGCAAAGCTGGTCGGTGGGTGCAAATTAGGCCAGAGTTTGAGTCACCGAGTAGTGAAGCAACCACCTTCTTAGTACTTAGCGGTCTGCGCTTGCTTGATAGCTCGGTTAGTTGACCACGCTCAACGAGAGTGCGTTTGGTCTTTTTGGCGTAAGGCTCGATGGTGTCGTGGCAACGCTTCCACGGGGATGTAACGAGCTCTTTGGGGCCATAGGCCGCAAGCAGGTTCACCAAGCGCTTGGCTTGAACCATGCCTTCTGGAAGGAGTGGCCTTTTTGCCTCTTCGCCCTTCCAGTCGGATCGCAAAGTTGCTTTGGCGTGACGAAGGATGATTACCGCTCGAGTCTCAAGCTCTTTTTCTTTGTGTAGCTGCAGACACAGCTGTAGCAGGTTGCGGTCGTGCTCGTAACTGAGCAGCTCCATAGCTTGCTCGGCCTTTACCCACTCGCACTTTGCGATTTCCGCATTTGCCTCAAACTTCTGCTTCTTGATCGCCTTGTCTTTGACCTTAGAGGCCCAGAAGTGAACCTCTTTATCTTGGTCTCCAACTTGGTAGCGGATGATGTCGAGTTTCCTACCAAGTTTTACCGATAGCCCAGCTTCTTCCTTAAGTTCTCGAACTGCAGTCTCAGGTAAGAGCTCACCCGGGTCCTGCTTACCCTTCGGGAAACCCCAGTCGTTGTAGTACTCGCGGTGAACTAGGAGAACTTCGATGCCCGATTTGGTTTCGCGCCAGGGGACAACACCAGCTGCATAGATGGTCACTAGCGACTCCGCTTCTTCACGAGCGTTCTGGCCATCAGTTCGTCCTGCATGTCGGTGAGTGGATTGCCATCTGCATCTGAGGTTCGGCGCTGCCAAGTGCCAGCGCTACTGAGTTTCCAAACTGAAATGGTCTCGCTCATGCCTAGATCGAGTAGCTCCCTGAGCTCTCTGATCTGGTCCGGCTGAGTGATCTTCACCAGGGACTCAACTCGCCGATCAAGGTTGCGGTGCATCATGTCGGCACTGCCGATGAACACATCTGGATCGCCACCATTTTCGAAGTAGAAGATGCGGCTGTGCTCTAGATAGCGACCCAGCACCGAGTGGACCTTGATGGTTTCACTAAGACCCGGTACTCCTGGCTTTAGCGCACACATGCCGCGTACCAAGACCTCAACCTCTACCCCTGCGATGGATGCCAGGTACAGCTGATCAATGATCTGCTCATCCACAAGCGAGTTCATCTTCAGGCGAATTCGAGCTGGTCGACCCGCCTCCTTGTGCTCTATCTCGCGCTGAATTCGAGTCGTTAGTCCTTCTCTTACTCCATTTGGTGATACCAGTAGCGACTGATAGTTCGGAGCAGAGGAGAATCCGGATAGCTGGTTAAACAACTTGGTCAGGTCTTCACCAACCGACTGACGCGATGTGAGAAGTCCGAGGTCTTCGTAGTACCTGGCGGTCTTTGGATTGTAATTACCGGTGCCGATGTGGCAGTAGCGACGAAGCTGGCTTCCCTCCTGGCGAATCACAAGCGAGAGCTTGCAGTGGGTCTTTAGGCCAACAATGCCGTAGACCACGTGCACTCCAGCTGCCTCAAGCTTTCTGGCCCAGCCGATGTTGTTCTGCTCATCAAAACGTGCCTTGATCTCAACCAAGGCCAAGACCTGTTTGCCGGCTTCGGCAGCATCGATCAGCGCATCGACGATCGGGGAGTCACCACTGGTTCGGTAGAGGGTCTGCTTGATTGCCAGGACTTGAGGGTCGGCGGCAGCCTGCTCCAAAAATGCCTGCACCGAGGTGGCAAAAGACTCATAGGGGTGGTGGACGAGAACCTCTCGCTGTCTCAGGGCTGCGAATATGTCGGCTGCTTCGTCATCCTCAGACTGGAGGTAGCGGTTTGTAGTGATCTGGTGTGGTTCGAAGTGAAGCTCTGGAATCTTTTGGAAGGCAATCGCAGATAGTGCTCTGAGATCTAGCGGCTCAGGCAGGTGATAGACATCGTGAGCTTCGATGTCCAGCTCTCGAGAGAGTAGCTCCAATACCTGCGGATCGATGTCCTCAGCTACCTCCAGTCGAACCGGGGGACCAAACCTCCTGCGTAGCAACTCCTTCTCAAGTTGGACCAGGAGATTTTCACCCTCATCCTCGTCAACCTCGAGATCTTCATTTCTTGTGACCCGGAAGGCGTGATGCTTGACAACTTCCATGCCGGGGAAAAGATCACTGAGATACTCACCCATGACATCTTCGAGTGGAACGTAGGTTTGTTCCGTTCCTTCAACCGCCACAAATCTTGGAAGAAGTGGCGGCACCTTTACTCTCGCGAAGTGCTCTCCACCGGTTGCAGGATTGCGCAACACCACCGCTAGGTTCAGCGACAAACCCGAGATGTAAGGGAAGGGGTGGGCTGGGTCAACCGCCAACGGAGTTAGCACCGGGAAAACGTTCAGTTGGAAATAGCGGTGCAGCGCTTCCTTCTGAGTATCACTTAGTTTGCCGAAGTGGGTGACGTGAATACCCACCTGCTCCAGCGACGGAGAGATTTCGTCGCGGAAAAGTTTGGAGTGTCTTGCTTGTAGCTCTCTGGTGCGCTCTGAAATTCGAAGCAACACCTCCTGGGGGCTAAGTCCAGATGCGGACTGCACTGCGATGCCGGTCGCGACTCTGCGCTTGAGGGACGCTACGCGAACCATGAAAAACTCATCGAGATTAGAGGCGAAGATACTGAGAAAGTTCACTCGCTCTAAAAGCGGGATGCTTCTGTCTTCGGCAAGTTCCAACACGCGCTGGTTGAAATCCAGCCAGCTGAGCTCGCGATCTAGGAAACGATCCTGCGGCAGATCAGGCTGAGAATGTGGCTGGAATATCGCCGTGGTTTCTTCAGACATAAGGACAATCTTTACAGTTTGCGGGTTAGCGGAAAGTTAATTTTTTACTCAGCGGTCAGTTCTTGGTTTGGGTCTAGTCGATAGCCGACGTTTCTCACCGTGCCGATCAGTGACTCCAGCTCGCCAAGTTTTGCCCTGAGTCTTCGAATGTGAACATCGACAGTCCTAGTGCCACCGAAGTAGTCATAGCCCCAAACCTCACTGAGCAGCTGCTCTCTGGTGAATACCCTGCCTGGGTTTTCGTTGAGGTGCCTCAGGAGTTCGAATTCTTTGAAAGTTAGGTCAAGGGTTCGACCATTGATCTTGGCGGTGTAGCTCACCTCATCAATCACCAGCCCAGTTGAGATTTTTACCCCGGTGGTAACGGCCTTGCCCACCGCTAGGCGCAAACGAGCATCAATTTCTGCCAGCGAGGCATTTGCCAAAATGAAGTCGGTTGCCCCCCACTCAGGGGTGATTACGGCAAGAGCCTGGTCTTGAACCAGCAGAAGTAGCGGTGTATCCCAACCCGCCGCTACCAGGATTCTCGCTATGCCCCTTGCCGCTACCAAATCTTGCCTACAGTCCAAAACAGCTAGGTCGTGAGTTTTGGCATTGGCGATTTCTGCCGCATCGGCTGCGATCTGGGTTACCAGATGACCCAGCAATTCGAACTGGGAAGCGAGCGCGTCTTTGGAGGGGGTGATAAACAAAACTGTCGCCATATCCGCCCTCCAGATACCCAAATGATAGTGCGCATTGGCTTAGCGGATAGAGTTTGTGCTGTGAGCAAGCAGTGGTTACAGATCATTTTGATCTGGTTGGGGGTGCTGGTTTCCGGCATTTTGACGTTGGTTTATATCGAACCCGAGCGCACGTTCACATTCTTTGCCGGCATTGCCGGAGCATCCATCGCCCTGGTGAGCATCGAGCACCTAATCTCGGCCAAGGCAAAGGACACAGTTCGCCAGCAGGTTTATGTGGCAGCAGGCAGCTTTGCCATCCTCGGCGTGCTCACGCTTGTCAAGCTGCTGGGTTAGAATTTCCGCATGCTCTTGGCGCTTGAGATTTTCTTCACCGGATTGCTTGTTCTTGCAACCCTGGCAATTGGCGGTATTTCCCTGCTAGTTCTCTTCAAGCTCTTCAAGGGCCAGCGCTAACTTGTTCGTCATTCCAGACGATCTGCCAATAGAGCTAACCCCCTTCACTTTCCTGCTAGGTGATTGGCGTGGCAGTGGCGTGGTCAGCTACCCAACCGATGAAAATCCCCAGGAGATCGAGTTTTTTCAGACCGCATCCTTTAGGCCACTCGAGGTTGGAAAGCTGGAGTATCTCTCCGAGATCAAGGACCCGGCTGGAAAGCTGATCTCTCAAGAGCGCGGTTACTTTTCGGTCTCCAGACCAGCATCCGAGTCTGATTCGGGACCAGGATTACTTCCTTCCGATGGCACCAAGGTTCTGACAGTCCGGGAGGATCTGGAACTTTGGCGTAATTCAAATGGTGGTTTTGATATCGAGGCCCTGATAGTTACACCAAATGGAGTTGCAGAGCTCTACTTCGGTCAGATCAAGGGTGCCCGGATAGACCTTGCCACCGATGCTGTGCTCAGATCCCCAAACGCCAAGGAATACAACGCCGCCACCAGGCTGATGGGTCTGGTCGAGGGCGCGTTGCTTTGGGCTTGGGACATGGCAGCCCTGGGCCAACCGCTGAAATCACATGCTTCCGCAAGGCTTGAAAAAGTTGAGTAATCAGCACTTTGGTAATCCGCTGCAGGAGCAGCGGCAATTACTCGCTGGCGAAGCTTTCGTGCTGCGCGAAGACATGGCCGCTCTCGAAATCAGCGGTGAGGAAGCCAAGAAGTGGCTGCACTCCCTAACCAGCCAGAACATCCTCAACCTCAAGGGTGGGGAATCGACCGAAGCGCTACTGCTATCCCCAAACGGTCACATCGAGTTTCATCTAAAAGTGATCGCGACCGATGCTGGATTGCTCGTAGTCACCCCTGCGGAAACTGTCGAAGCTTTAAAGGCCTGGCTAGGAAAAATGGTGTTCCGCTCCAAGGTCTCGGTTGCTAGGAAAACGGAACATGTGGTTGGTGCCTTCACTGACCTAGGTTTCGATGCACCCTGTTGGATTGACCCGTTTGATAGCGAACCAAAAGGCGGCGTTCGCTATGCGACTGAGCGTTCGGGGTTTCCCTACCGCGAGTATGTGGTTACCACACTCCCTGAGCTTGGTCGGGCTGGTTTGATGGCCTATCACGCACTGAGAATCGCCGCTGGCAGACCAGAGCAGAGCGATGTCGATGAGCGAACCCTGCCACACGAGCTTGATTGGCTATCCTCGGCGGTTCATATGTCTAAGGGTTGTTACCGCGGTCAAGAAACCGTGGCTAAAGTTCACAATCTGGGTCATCCACCAAGGAGATTGGCGATTCTGAATCTGGAGCAGGGTGATGTGCTCTGCCAACCGGGGGATGAAGTTAGCTACCAGGGCAAGAGTGTGGGAAAGGTGCTGGCTGGAGCGCTGCACTTTGAAGCGGGGTCTATCGCCCTAGCGCTACTTTCTCGCAACACTCCATACCTCGACCTCGAGGTCTCGATTGGTGAAAACCGCTACCTGGCTAGCCAAACAGTCTTGGTTCCCCACGATGCAGGCAAAGCCGCAAACTTACCTCGGCCTGCTGCATTCAAACTAAGTGGCAAGCGAGGCTAGCCATTTGGTTGGGTAAACTTGCCCGCATGACCTACAACCTGATTCTGCTTCGACACGGCAACAGCACCTGGAACCAGCAAAACCTCTTCACCGGTTGGGTGGATGTGGATCTAAGTGACCAGGGCAGGGCAGAGGCCAAGCGAGCCGGAGAGCTACTTGGGCAGTCAGGTCTAAAGCCAGATGTTTTGTTTACTTCTGTTCTGAAGCGAGCTATCAACACCGCTCACATTGCACTGGATCAAATCGATCGCAACTGGATCCCCACGGAGCGTTCTTGGCGGCTCAACGAGCGTCACTACGGCGCGCTCCAGGGTCTAGACAAGGCTGAAACTTTGGAGAAGTACGGTCCGGAGCAGTTCCAGATTTGGCGTCGCAGCTACGACGTTCCACCACCACCAATTGCCGCGGACAACCAGTACTCCCAGGCTCACGATGAGCGCTATGCAGATCTGGGTGATGCGGTTCCTGCAACCGAGTGCCTCAAGGACGTTCTGGTTCGAATGCTGCCCTATTGGCACTCGACCATCGCTCCAAAATTGGCCGAGCACAAGACAGTTTTGATCACCGCACACGGCAACTCATTGCGCGCCTTGGTGAAGCACCTAGATGGCATTTCGGACGAGGAAATTGCAGAGCTCAACATTCCTACCGGAATCCCACTCCACTACAAGCTTGATGAGAAATTCAAGCCGCTGGTTGCAGGTGGCGAATACCTGGACCCTGAGGCAGCAGCAGCTGGAGCGGCAGCGGTTGCGAACCAGGGTAAGAAGTAGTTAGCTCTCGGTCCACTCGCCGGTCTGTAGGAAGCTGACCTTGGATGAGATGTCGACCACGTGGTCGGCAAAACGCTCGAAGTAGCGAGATGCCAGGGTCACATCCACGGTGAACATTGCGTTCTCTTTCCAGTCATCCGCGAGCACAACGTCGAACACCTTGCGGTGCAGGCGGTCAACTGCCTCATCCTGCGCTTGAATTTCTCGTGCAAGGTCTAGGTCGGTGTTTCCCAAAAGCTTGATTGCCTTGTGAACTAGTTCAAGATCGATGCGCGCCATGTCCTCGAAGGTCTTGCGAAGCGACTCTGGCACTGCGCTTCCAGGGAAGCGGTAGCGGGCAATCGCCGCGATGTGAGACGCCAGAGCACCCATGCGCTCAATCGAGGCGCTCATGCGAAGCGCAGATACAAGAATTCTCAGGTCGCGAGCTACAGGAGACTGGGTGGCCAAAACCTTGATGACCAGTTCGTCCAGGCCAAGTGCTCGCTCTTCATTGGAGGCCGCCAGCGCGAGGGCCTCGTCAGCGAGTGAAACATCGGAGTTTAGAAAAGCCCGGGAAGCTTTATCCATGATTGTCTCAGCGGCCTCGGCCAGCTGGACCAATCGCTCCTGAACCTCAGTTAGCTCTTGCTGAAAAACTTGACGCATGCCCATCTCCGCTTCCTCCGGGGTGGCTCTAGCTTTCTGACAGAAAGCAAATTTCTGCTTAATTTGTCGCAAACCAGCAGATAACTCTGTGTCAGATTCGCACACCCTGTTTTAGTCTATGCACACTACCAAGCAGTTAACTTGGTAAACACTTGAGCGGAGCAAAATGGGTTTGTTCTCTTCGAAGGGCAAAACCTCGGAGTCTGAGGTTGATGCCTTCGAGCAGGTTGCCTCCCAGGTTGTGGATGTAATCGCAACAGCCGGTGTGGTTTTAGATGCTCAGAACAATGTGTTGCGAGCTTCGCCCGGTGCCGTTCAATTTGGACTAGTGCAGAATCGCAGACTGCTTCACTCAGCACTCGTGAAGCTCTGCGATCGTGCCAGAAATCAGTCTGGTGCCGTGGTTGAAGAGCTACTTCTTGAAACCGGCCTGCAGCGCGAGGCGGTTTGGGTTCAAGCTAGGGCAGCGCGCTTTGGCGAAAAGTATTTGATGCTATTGGTTGATGATCGAACTGAGGCCAAGAAGCTCGAGGACACCAGACGCGACTTCGTCGCAAACGTTTCTCACGAACTAAAGACTCCTATTGGGGCAATTGGCCTGCTCGCTGAGGCAATTCAGGGGGCGGGAGATGACCCAGCCATGATTGAGAAGTTTTCGAACTCTCTGATTCGTGAAAGTCACCGACTCGCAAACCTAGTTCAAGAGCTGATGCAGCTCTCAAGGGTGCAGAGTGCACCCGGGCTTGAAAATGCAACCGAGGTTGATCTGGCCGCCGTGCTGATTGACTCCATTGAGCGCAACCAGGTGCTTGCTGAAAAGCGGAACATCAGGGTTCAGGGCGCTACATCAGAATCGGTGAAAATCCTCGGGAACTACGAGATGCTTGCCACCGCTGTGAGAAACCTAATCGAGAACGCCATCGTTTACTCAGAGCCTGGAACCCAAGTCGGGGTGGGTCTGAAGCAAGTGGATGGTGTGGCGGAGATTTCGGTAACCGACTCTGGCATCGGCATACCCGAGTCTGAGCAAGAGCGAATCTTTGAGCGTTTCTACCGAGTCGATCCCTCTAGATCCCGCGAGACCGGTGGCACCGGCCTGGGGCTAGCCATTGTCAAACACATCGCCGCTAACCACGGTGGCGAGGTCAAGTTGTTTTCAAAACCCGGTGTTGGCTCAACCTTCACCCTTCGACTACCCATCACCGTTCAGGAGGACTAATGCCGAGAGTTTTGGTTGTAGAGGATGAGGTTGGCCTTAGGGAGCCCCTTGTTTACCTGCTTCAGAAAGAGGGTTACGACGTCTTAGAGGCAGAGGACGGCAACAGCGCGGTTGAGATCTTCAAGTCACACAATCCAGATCTGATCTTGCTAGACCTAATGCTTCCTGGTCTTTCGGGCAATGAGGTGTGCCGAGTGGTGCGAGCTGAATCTCAGGTGCCAATCATCATGCTCACCGCCAAGGATGCCGAGATCGACAAGGTTGTTGGATTGGAGCTCGGTGCTGATGACTATGTCACCAAGCCATACTCAACACGTGAGCTACTTGCCCGTATGAAGGCGGTTCTGCGCCGCGGCAGAGAAACCGTGCAGCATGAGCCGGGTCTCTTGAAAGCGGGACCAGTGGTAATGGACATCGAGCGCCACATCGTCACGGTGAATGGCGAGCAGGTGCAGATGCCGCTGAAGGAATTTGAACTTCTCGAGTTACTGATGGAAAACCTGAACCGCGTTCTAACAAGAGGGCAGATCATCGACCGCGTCTGGGGTTCCAACTACTTTGGTGACACCAAGACCCTGGATGTCCACGTCAAGCGGATTCGCTCCAAGATCGAAGAGGATCCATCTAGGCCCGTGCACCTTCAGACCGTGCGCGGTCTGGGTTACAAGTTCGAGGTTTAGTTCAGCTTCTCAACAAATGGTCGGTACTCGGCGAGCGAGCCGTCCATCACTGGAACCAACATCTCAACCGGGTCAGATCCGTTTGACACATAGATGCTGTGCATTGATCCTGGCTTCTCATCCAGAGTCATCACTACACCTTCGGTTCCGTTGTAACCGAGGTCAAACTTGCCATTTGGTTTTACCTCGAAGGCAACCCGAATGTCCTCACCAGATGCGTCCTTGGTCTGGATTGAAGCCATCACCGGCTCCATCCCTGAGTTCACGAAGCTACCGATCAGCATGACCTTGTTGCCCGAACCTTTGATAAACATCACGTTGCGAGCCTTCAGGGTCTCCACATCAACCATGGTGCCGTCGCTTGGTGCATACATGTCAAGCGATGCAATCTCGCGAGATAGCGAGCAGCCCGATAGCAGGGTGGTTGCTACGAGCAGCGAGGTCAAGGTGGCAATCTTCTTGATTTGCAAGGGTCCTCCGAGGGCCATTTCTGAGCCAATTCTAACCTAGGAGAACTGGGTTTCCTGTGGTAAAATCGGGCTTTTGGAGCCGAAAGAAGTTTATGAAGTACGAAGTTGGCGAGACCGTTGTTTATCCACACCACGGAGCCGCAGAAATCATAGAAGTCTCCGAAAAGACCATTCGTGGTGAGACCAAAAAGTATTTGACCCTGAGAGTTGTGGTCCAGGGATCCAAGTTGGAGTCCAGCACCGAGGCCCCTGACCGTCCTAGCCAGGAGCTGATCATTCAGGTTCCTCAGGACAGCGTCACTGAGGTCGGCGTTAGAGACGTCATCGACAAAAAGGGTGTGCAGCAGGTATTCGATGTGCTGCGTGCCGAGTTTGTTGAAGAGCCAACCAACTGGTCTCGTCGCTACAAGGCAAACCTTGAGAAGCTTGCAAGTGGCGATGTCGTGAAGGTTTCAGAAGTTGTTCGTGACCTATGGAGACGTGACCAGGATCGCGGTCTTTCTGCGGGTGAAAAGCGCATGCTTGCCAAGGCGCGTCAGATCTTGATTTCCGAGCTGGCTCTGGCTCGCAAGGTCGACGAGGAGAAGGCATCTGCTGAGCTTGACAAGGTTTTGGCCTCCTAGTCGTGGAATCTGCCATCGTTCTGGTAGCTGCCGGCAGAGGGGAGCGACTGGGACTCGGTATTCCCAAAGCCCTGGTGCAAATCCAGGGCAAAACCATTCTCGAGCAAGCGCTGGATCGAATTAGCAAACTCAATCCACCGCGGCTGATTGTTACCGTACCGGCGGGTCTTGAATCCCAATTTGAGAGCTTGATCGCTCCGTATGGTTTGAACCACAAAGTTGTCGCCGGGGGCGAAACCAGGCAGCAGTCAGTGGCAAATGGGCTTGCGCATGTGGAAACCAGGATAGTTTTAGTGCACGATGCTGCACGTTGCTTTGCACCTGCAGAACTGTTCGAATCTGTTGAGCAAGCGCTTAGCTCACACCTCTGCGTGGTTCCAGGTTTAGCAGTAGCCGACACCATCAAGTTGCTCGATGGCCAACTGGTTGAAAAGACCCTGGATCGCTCAAAACTTGCTGCAGTTCAAACCCCGCAGGGGTTTAGGGTCGAGGAACTCAGGGCCGCTTTGAAAACTGCAAGCTCAGATTTCACCGACGAAGCAGGACTGATGGAATCGGTCGGTCATAAAACCTTTGTGGTGCCAGGTGCTGCCGAAGCGTTCAAGGTCACCACCGCGGCCGACCTCAATCGAGTTGGCACAGCTCCGATTCGAACTGGTATTGGAACCGATGCCCATCGCTTCTCAGCTTCGGGAGAGCTGGTTCTGGGATGCCTCAGCTGGCCCGAACTTCCCAAGCTCGAGGGTCACTCAGATGGCGACAGCGTTGCTCACGCCATTGTCGATGCGCTGCTCAGTGCCGCGGGACTGGGGGACATCGGAAGCAATTTCGGAGTTGATAGGCCAGAGTTTGCGGGAGCAGCGGGTGAAGTGTTTATATCGGAAACCCTCTCGATGCTCACCGCCAAAAACTTATCCGTTACAAATGTTTCAGTTCAGGTAATCGCGGACAAACCAAAGATTGGACCTCGAAGAGAGGAGCTTGAAAAACACCTGAGCAGCTTGATTGGAGCGCCAGTTTCGGTCGCGGCGACCACTACCGATGGTCTTGGATTCTTGGCAGATAGCCGCGGTATTGCCGCGGTGGCAACCGCGCTATTGAGCGAGCGTGGTTAGGCTTTAGCCCATGAAGCTGTTTGATACCAAAGCCGGAGAGATTCGGGATTTTGTCCCGATTAGGGCCAATCAGGTATCAATTTATGTATGTGGGCCAACCGTTCAATCGGCCCCCCACATCGGCCACCTTCGATCAGCCTTGGTTTATGACCAGTTGGCTCGCTGGATGGAGCATCGCGGTTACAAAGTGACCTTGGTTCGAAACGTCACTGACATCGATGACAAGGTTTTAGAGAAGGCTCAGGAGTCTGGCAAAAACTGGTGGGCACTCGCGCTGGAGAACGAGCGTTTGTTCAATTCCGATTACCAGAAACTGGGTATTCAAGCTCCGGCATATGAGCCGAGGGCAACCGGCCACATCCCCCAGATGATTGAACTTATCCAAACTTTGATTGAGCGCGGTCATGCCTACCAAGCGCTAGATGGATCTGCGAACGTTTACTTCGACACCGAGTCGTGGGGTCGGTACGGGGAGCTCACCAATCAGGGCATCGATCAGATGGTGTCCGAAGAGGCCAGTTCCGACAAGAAACGTGCCGAAGACTTTGCGCTCTGGAAGTCAATAAAGCCGGGAGAGCCCAAGACTGCGGGCTGGAACACTCCTTGGGGATTCGGTCGCCCGGGTTGGCACATCGAGTGCTCGGCGATGGCAACGAGATATTTGGGTGAGCACTTCGATATCCACGGCGGAGGTTTGGACCTTCGATTCCCACATCACGAGAACGAGCTCGCGCAATCCCAAGCCGCAGGCCACCAGTTCGCCAACTACTGGATCCACAATGGACTGATCACAACCTCGGGTCAGAAGATGTCAAAGTCTTTGGGTAACTCAGTTACCTCACAAGATTTGTTTGCTCTGGCCTCAGCGAGCGCTGTGCGCTACTACCTGCTGAGTGCCCACTACCGCTCAGTGCTCGACTATCAGCCCGCTGTGCTTCAAGAGGCACAGACAGCCCTTGATCGTCTTCACGGCTTTCTGGATCGGGCCGAAAGGGAGCTCGCTAACACCAGGTTTGCCAAGCTCGAGTTAGCCGTATTGCCAACCGAATTTGTGGCCGAGTTGGATGACGATCTAAACATTCCGGCAGCGCTCGCTGTAATGCATGAAATTGCTCGTGCGGGTAATGCTGACTTGGATGCCGAGCGAATTCGAGAGGCGCACGAGAAGCGCAATCAACTCAATGCAATGCTCGAGGTTCTGGGGCTAGGCCCTAGCCAGTGGAGCACTGAACAGTCCGAAGAGCATCGGGCATTGGATACGCTTATGGCTGGCTTGATTCGAGAACGCAATCAGGCCCGACTGAATAAGGATTACGCGCGCGCTGATCAAATCAGAGATCAGCTAATCGCAAGTGGCATCGAATTGTTCGATACTTCCGACTCAACACACTGGAGATTGACTGATGGCTAAATTGGGTAGACCTGGCGCCGCTAAGGGTAAAAAAGGTGCTACCAAGGGAACCGGTGGCCACGGTAAGCAGGCCCTAGAGGGCAGAGGTCCAACGCCCAAGGCTGAGGATCGCCCCTATCACAAAGCCCACAAAGCCAAGCAAGCTGCTCTCAAGGCGGGTTCCAAAGCGCCCAAGACCGCAAAGCCGGTTCGCAAGGGTGAGTTTGTGGCCGGGCGCTCGGGCATGGGTCAGCGAGCAATTTCTGGCGAGGTGCTCTCTGGCAGAAACTCGGTCGTAGAGGCGCTCAAGACCAAGGTTCCGGCAACCGCACTGTTTATTGCGCAGCGCATCGAAATCGATGACCGAGTCAAAGAGGCAATCGCAATTGCGAACCACCGCAACATCCCAATCAATGAGGTCACCAGGCCTGAGATTGATCGAATGACCGGAGGTGATTCAGTTCACCAGGGCATCGCGCTGCAGGTTCCCCCCTACAGCTACAAGCACCCGATGGAGCTGCTGGAAAGGGCAAAGGCATCTGGTCAGCCACCACTACTAGTTGCCCTGGACGGCATCACCGACCCAAGAAATCTTGGTGCCATCATTCGATCCGTGGCAGCCTTTGGCGCTCACGGTGTCATCCTGCCGCAGCGCAGAAGTGTTGGCGTCACGGCCTCAGCTTGGAAAACAAGTGCTGGAGCGGCAGCTCGAATTCCAGTTGCACTGGCTTCGAATCTGAACCAGGCAATCAAGGAATACAAGCAAAAGGGACTGTTTGTCATCGGTCTCGATGGCGATGGAGATGTCAGCCTTCCAGACCTTCAACTCTCCGATAGGCCACTTTTGGTCATCGTTGGATCTGAAGGCAAGGGACTTTCGAGACTGGTGCAGGAAAACTGCGACCAGGTGGTCTCTATCCCAATCTCGTCCGCAACCGAGTCATTGAACGCAGGCATCGCAGCCAGTGTTGCGCTGTATCAGATTGCGATGGCGCGCTCCTAGACCTTGTCGCGCCAATCTCCCTCTTCATCGTCATCCACGACGATGGTTCCAGAGGGCACTGGCTCACTCAAGGTGATCAGCTCTGTGGTCGGGCCAATCAGTGCCTCCTCATCGCGTCTAACGCTGAGCACCTCTGCGACATAGGATCGCACCGCGTCCAGCATCGGTACGTCTTTACCCAATCGCTCCGACATGTACCAGCGGTGCTCGAGCACCTCATGGAATATCTCAGCGGGTTCTAGCTTCCCAGTCAGGTGCTGCGGTATGGAGGTGATTACAGGTTCGTAAACCTCGCTGAGCCACTCATGGGCCATCACTTCTTCATCAGCCCCGGGCCTTGAGTGTGAGAGGCGATACTCGTCGATGTCGTTCAGTAGCCTACGAGCCTGGTTTTCTTCAACATCCAGTCCCGTTAGCAGCAGTAGGCGTCTGGCATGGTGACCGGCATCAACCACCTTCGGCTGAATTCTTACGGTTTTACCGTCCGCTTCCTGAACCATGGACAGCTCTTCGATATCGAAGCCAAGTTCGTTCAGTCGCTTCACGCGCTTGGCAATTCTCCAGCGCTCCGAAGTGGCGAAGGATTCCGTGGCGGTCAGCTCTAACCAAAGCTCACGGTATTTGTCGACGATGCGCTGGCTCACCGCGGTTGGATCGATATCCACAGCCTTGCCGGATGCGAGTAAGTCCATCAGTTCACCCGCGATGTTCACTCGGGCAATCTCAAGGTCATTCTCGCGCTGGCCATTAGAGAGTCTTGAGTCGTATAACTGCCCAGTCTCAGCATCCACCAGGTAGGCAGCGAAACGCCCTGCATCGCGCCTGAAAAGGGTGTTGGAAAGAGAGACATCGCCCCAGAAAAAACCAATTAGGTGCAATCGGACCAGCAGTAGCGCGAGTGCATCAACCAATCGTTTCGCGGTCGCTTCACGCAGACCCTGCGACCACATCGCGCGATATGGGAGTGAGAACTTGAGGTGCCGAGTAATCAACACGGCAGGCAGCTCATTACCCTCAAGGTCTCTGCGGTTATTGATAATCGCGAATGGTTCAACGCATGGAACATCGAGCTTCTCGAGTCTGCGCAGCATGTCGTATTCACGCTTTGCTAGATCAAACAGCGTTTCTTTAATCGCAATGACGTGATCTTCGAGGTGAGCAAATCTGACTGTGTGGCGCGATAACCCCTTGGGAAGCGCCGCGATGTTCTCTTTAGGCCAGTCTTCCAATGGCAAATGCCACGGCAGATCCAGTAGGGCTGGTTCTGCCGTGGCAGCCGTGATGCTTAGTTGAGAGGGCACTAGTTGAGTCTTAGGCCGCTCTCGGCGTCGAAGACGTGAACTGCTGAGGCGTCTGCCTGCAGGTGGATTCTCTCGCCAGCACGTGGGTGGCTGATTGCGTCAACGCGAACCACGATGTTGTGCTCGGTGCCATCTAGCTGTGCACGACCGTATAGGTAGCCGTCGGAACCCAGTTCCTCAACTACGTCAACGTCAACAACTAGACCGTGCTCTGCAACGGTTAGCTTCTCCGGGCGAATACCTACGGTTACGCGTGAACCCGATGCCTTGGAGAGAACCTCGCGGCTGATTGGTAGCACTGCGTCACCGAACTGAACGCCACCCTCAACGATTGGCAGCTGGATCAGGTTCATAGCTGGTGAACCAATGAAGCCAGCAACGAAGACGTTGCCTGGGCGGTCGTATAGGTTGCGAGGAGTGTCGACCTGCTGCAGGATGCCATCCTTCAGCACGGCTACACGGTCACCCATGGTCATAGCCTCAACCTGGTCGTGGGTTACGTAGACGGTGGTTACGCCAAGACGACGCTGTAGCGAAGCAATCTGAGTACGAGTCTGAACACGAAGCTTCGCGTCAAGGTTCGATAGCGGCTCGTCCATTAGGAACACCTGTGGCTTACGAACGATTGCGCGACCCATGGCTACACGCTGGCGCTGACCACCGGAGAGTGCCTTTGGCTTGCGGTTTAGGTATGGTTCTAGGTCAAGTAGCTTGGCAGCCTCGAGAACGCGCTCTGCACGCTCCTCCTTGCTTACACCAGCAATCTTTAGGGCGAATCCCATGTTCTCGGCAACGGTCATGTGTGGGTAGAGCGCGTAGTTCTGGAAAACCATCGCGATGTCGCGGTCCTTTGGTGGGATGTCGGTTACCTCGCGGTCACCGATGAAGATGCCACCCTCGTTTACCTCTTCAAGACCTGCGAGCATGCGCAGGGAGGTTGACTTACCGCAACCAGAAGGACCTACCAAGACCAAGAACTCGCCATCGGCGATCTCTAGGTTCAGTTTGTCTACGGCTGGCTTTGCTCCACCTGGGTAAAGACGGGTGGCGTTACGAAATGACACTGAGGCCATGATTTCTCCTTCACCGGCAGGTACGTGCCGGACGATCCATAGTGATGGGTGTTTGCCATTGGCGAACTTAATAAGTATGACACCGGGTTTAGAATTTGAGTGGTTTGTAATAAAGCCGATACCAAACAGTCAGGAAGCCAGTCATGACCAACCCGAAGCTAACTCGTTCTGAGCAGCGTGAGCAGGCCCGTCAAAAGGCGCGTGAGCTGAGAGAGCAAAACTCCAAGAAGGAAAAGCGCAACAAGCTTGTTCTTCAGCTTTCGGTGGTGGGTGCGGCGCTCGCAATCGTCGGTGGTGTCGGAGCGGTTATCGCTTTTGAGGCCGCTAACCGCGCCGAGGCCCCAGTGGTTGACGAGAAGCCAGCCAACTTGACTGAACTGGGTGGCCTAAAGGTGGGAGTTGGTCTACAGGCCTTCACCGCCACAAATACCCCAACCCCTGACAGCACAGAGAAAACTCCCGAAATCATTCTTTACATCGATTATCAGTGCCCAATTTGTCAGGCGTTTGATCTTCCAAACGAGGCTCAGTTGCGCTCCTGGGTTGACACCGGTGCGGCAACCGTTGAGTTCAGACCACTCAGCTTCCTCGACCGCGCGTCCTTGAACGAGTACTCATCCCGTGCAGCAAACGCCGCATTCTGCATAGCAAATTTCCAGCCTGACTCCTACTTTGACTTTCACCAGATCCTGATGCAGAACCAGCCGCGCGAGGGCACAGAGGGTGCCAGCGATAATCAGCTATTTGATGCTGCATCCCGTGCCGGAGCAGGCACCGAAGAAGTCAAGGGCTGTATCCAAAACAAGAGCTTTGGTGACTTTGTTGAGCAGAACACTCAGTTCGTACTGTCAAACCCTCAAGATGGTGTGACCGTCTCAGGAACCCCAACCGTCTTGGTCAATGGCAAGCAGTACACCTGGAACACCGGTGACGAGTTGATGTCTCCTGAGCGCTTTGCCCAGTTCGTGTCATCCTCGATGGCCGAATAACAAAAGCCTCAACTTAGGTCCGGATCGGCTAGCCGATCCGGATTTTTGTTTCCGCCAGCTCGGTGAGCGTGACGGTATTTCCAAGGTTGTCCCTCAGGTTGGCCCGCCAGCTGCAGGCTATGTCTTGCTTGGAGTTTGGGAAGACCGCTCTGCCGGTGAAGTCCAGGTCGTAGCTGGTGCCTTTCCAAGAGCCAGCCCAGTTTGGTGAGCGAGACAGAATGCCAAAGCTGGTCTTGTTTCTGTCATTGCCCGACATTGTCACCACAATCACCAACTTGGTCTCTTCATCGGTTACACATTCGAAAGTGGCGTCAGATACCCCTCGAGCATCGGTAAGGTTTCCCCCGAATTCGTATTCGCGCTCGAAGCCACCGCGCTGCTCGAAATGAAACCCACGTAGGGTTGGCGCATCGTGATCGTCTGTGTAGAAATAAAACCCGATCCCCAACAACACCGATATGACCGCATATTTAATCAGAGTCTGCTTCTTGGGTAGGAATCGTCTCACACTCCAAGGATAAGACTTGGGAACTATGGCGCTGAACACCTAAACTTGTCGGGTTGCCGACCTGGCGCAATTGGTAGCGCACCGCACTTGTAATGCGGGGGTTACGGGTTCGACTCTCGGGGCTGACGCCCCGAATTCACAAGTGAATCCGTTAGTCGGAAACCAGAAATCATGCCTGGAATGTGCTGAATTGGTAGCACGTGGTAGCACGAGCCATCAAAAGGCCCAAACTATAGGGGCGTTTAAGGGCTAGCCCGAAAGTGCAAATCCTCCTTATCAAAAGGAGCAGCATGGCACCGACAAGAAGACAAGCAAGCGTCTTTCCATACAGAGGGAAATGGCGGGTTCAATACCTAGATACCTTTGGGCGCTCACGGACTCTAACCGCAGAATCCAGGCAAGATGCCTACCTGAAACTATCCGAGATAGAAGGCCAGATTCGGCAGGGGTTTATCAAGCCACAGAGTAAAGAGATGCCATCTTTTGGGGAGTGGTTGGACCACTGGTTAGGTAAGCGAAAAGCCGAGCTAAACCCCACAACTTACTGGGGTTATGAATCAACTGTCCGCAACTGGATTAAGCCCGCTATGGGGCACCTGAGGCTGGATACGGTCACTGCAAGACAGCTTCAGGATTTCTATCACTTCCTTCAAGAATCCCATGGACTGGCAAACGGGACGATTCGCAGATTGCACTCTTTGCTATCTAGTTGTTTTGGGTTTGCCCTCAAACAAGGCCTACTCACTCACACTCCGATGGTGGGGGTTGTGCAGCCGAGGTTAGAGCGAAAGCCGATAGTGGTTTTCACCAGGGGAGAGGTGGCAGAGCTACTGCGAATTGCCAAGCAGAAGGGCCCCAAGGCTGAACTTCGGTGGATTCTGGCGCTTAGGTATGGCATGCGTCAGGGGGAGGTATTGGGTCTCAAGTTCTCTGACTTCGACGTATTCAATCAGACCCTGAAGATTGAGCGCTCAGTGAACTCATTACCTGGCAAAGGTGTAGTTGAGCTCCCGACCAAGAGCAAGCATTCAAACCGATTGTTGCCAATAGATGGCCATGTAATTCAGCTCTATAGCCAGATACAAGATGGAAATGGTTGGGTTTTTAGAAAAGATGAGGCAATGCCGATGGATGCCACCACAGACCAAAGGCACTGGAGGGCGCTGTTGTTATCTGCTGGGGTGAGGTATTTGCCACTTCATTCAGCCAGGCACACCGTGGCGACGCTTCTGATGCAAGAGGGTGTAAATCCCAGGGCATTGCAGATATTGCTGGGGCATTCTTCCCCTGCCTACACTCTGGCAACCTATGTCCATCCAGATTTGAATCAACTCAGGCCACTAATAGCTGATAACAGTCAAAGAGCTGAGTTGGGTTTTCATGGAACTTTGGCAATTGGGCCCAATAACAGGCAATCGGAAACTGGAAGTTGAGGTGGGGGTGGGGTAGCTGTTAATCGCAAAATTCCAGGGTTGTGAGTTGGTGTCAGACGCAGTTAGTAGATAAAAACTGAGGCAGTAGCCTGAATCGCTTCAGGCAAACAAAAGCGCGTGTTTTTCAGCGTGTTACACGGCCTAATAGATTTCATTCTGCCTGAGAATGAGACGGCCCTTCTGAGAGATTACCAAATTGGTGACCATCAACAGGGGGTGACGCTGAAGCACATAGCAGCCAGCTGTGGACAGGCGTGCAAAGTCGGCATAGAGAACTGAGTCATCAGCCGCCCCTCGTCGCCCGCCCCCTAAGGGGGGGCGTATGGGCGCACAGCAAATGCCCGACAAATCCCTCCAGCGCCCCGCTGCCAGTGGAAAGTATTCAGGATTAGGAAAACCAAATGAATTACTTGATGACAAGAACGGATGGAAGCCCGTGGACCCCCAAGCAAGTGTTCTTTCTGCTTCGCCATAGGAATCTTGTTCAGGATGAGATTAATCCGAGAAGCGCATCTTATGAGTGTTTGGAGGAACATGCGTTTGGGAATTTCAGAGCGACGATTGCCAGAGATTCTGAAGGACTTTGGACCTTTAGATGCCAAGGTTGCCGAGAATCGAAGTTAAGTGACGGACCTCAGAGGTTGGAGTCATGGCTCAATAAGCTTGGATTAGATGGCTCTGGGCTTCGACCTCACTACAACCCAATGGAGGCCGCTGATGCTCAGGCCGAGCTTGGCCTCTTATTTGATTCAGCGGGTAGGGGTCTGTTGTACCGGGGTCTTATCCATTTTCTGTATGGAAAGCCCGGGACTCTCAAATCCTGGGTTGCCCTGTCATTGGTTGGATTATCGGACTGTCGGTTTTGGGATTTTGAGAATGGCGTGGCGGTTACTGGCGCCAGACTTCATGCCCTTGGTACTCCAATTGAGAAAGCCGCCTACTTTGACTCTCCATTGACGCAGGATGAAATCCGCTCAAGAGTCAAGCAATATCTCACTGAACCTCCGGAAGTTGTGATTATTGATGGCTTCTCCGGACTTGCCGGGGTGCTCGAACTAGACCCTGACTCCAACCAGGATGTTCTGAGGATTTTTACAGACGTTCTAGTGCCCCTTCGCCGAGCCGGCATAACAGTTCTGGTACTCGACCATCTTCCAAAAGACTCAGGCACCGAGGACTATCCGATAGGTGCGCAGTCGAAGAAGAGTCAATCCGACGTCACGCTGCTAGTTCGCCAAGTTAGCCGGGGTGCAGCGATTGAGCTCTTCATTACAAAGGACCGAATCGGAGCACTATCCCAACGTGCGGAAGATGGGCCATTTCCTAAGAAACTCGGTGAGGTTTCGTTGTCAGAACGACAAGGTCTTATTAGTCTGACCGTTGCCCCCTATCGCAACGCTCGACTTGGTCAGAATGAGATTTTGCAGAGCTCAGCTGCCTTGATGGAGTCAATCTGGAACTACTTATCCGAGAACCCAGATTCAACTCAAACTGACATTGAGAATGGCGTCAAGGGCAGAAGAGACAACATTAGGCAGGCCATAGATGTAATGGCACAAGGAGGGTACCTGATTAGAAAACAAATCGGACGAATGTACAGCCACAGTGCAGGTCGGCCGCTCGGAATTGAGTATGACCTAAAGGGTTAGCTTGTTGAGCATCGGCCTGGAAGGGTGACCCTGATGTTGGGCCATTTATGGTGCCGTAATGTATGCAACGCAACCTTTGAAGTACTCCTGCTGAGCTAAATGCGATGGGAGGTTTTGGGCTCCAGTAACAATTGAGCAGTAGGCATTTGCGTAAGCTATGGAGTCGTTCTTTTCGGCACCGTTCTTCTTTGCGTCTTCATAACCTTGAGTGAAGTGGGAGCCAGTTTCTGAGAAGAGGTTGGTTAGCCATCCATCAACAGATGCCTGGAGGTTGGGATTGTAGATGTAAGCCAAACTTCCAACTATGAATGTTGCAAAAACCAGGACACCCCACACACTCTTTGTCAACAAGATATTTCTTGGTGCATGATGTTCGTCGCTTGGCCCAACTTCTTCAGTGAGCTTAGAGCTATTTTTGCGAAGTTCCCGGTAGGCCACCTCAACTGGTGACATAACGGGGTCGCTCCCATCTGCTACTACAGTCGGTTCAGATTGAGACTCAGGTGTCCGCATTTTGTAACTGCGCTCCAAAGCCCATGGCGCAATTTTAAGCGTGCTTGAAGTCTGCAGCTCCATCCCTTCGGAATTGTCGATGTTTTTGAAGGCCGGGTCATTTTGCTTAGTCCGGCACCAACGGCACAGCAATGCCGCTTCCTTTATCTCCTCGGCACAGGCAATAC
>JACCDX010027578.1_pt1 | contig 25242 bp, 30 predicted proteins | sample 7449681 | NCBI WGS metagenome assembly JACCDX01 (sample SAMN15323450, study PRJNA562643) | freshwater metagenome | isolation source: river surface water | place: USA:Blue River Watershed | collected 2017-08-18
AAAAAATTAATAATATTTTAATTTTAATAAACAATTACTAAAACTTTGTTCAAAAGTAATGATTCTTTTTTTTTCATTGTTTGTATAGATTGCAAATGTATCTTTTACATCAGATGGAATATTTTTTTGTTTTCTAAGAGTACTCATCCCTTCTCTATGGCGTTTACCTGAATCTAATAATTCATTTAACATTTCACATAATGGATATTCTTCTGATCCTGCATAAATAATAATAGGTTCATCTAAAGATTTAAAATATTTTATACAACATATACATTTTTCATACCATTTTTTATCATATAATTTAAACAAACCACTTTCTAACCCAACATAAAGATCATTTATTTCAGGTTTTATATCTTTTAATAAACTAGTGATTCTATTTCTTGCACCTCGAACTGTTTCATTATTTTCAGGAGAACCATCTACTTTACTATCAGATTGCATACATATGATTTTTTTATAATGAATATTATATTTTTTTAACATTTTTTTAATCGTTTCACATTTTTCTTTATTTTCAGTTCCTAATATAACTCTATTTAATTCCATATATATTATAAAAATAATATAAATAGAATATATAATGGATACAAATGCATGGACAATTTTAGGTATAATTTTAGGTATTATAGCATTATTAGGAATCATATCTTGGATATGGTCGAAGTTTAGTTCTAGTTCATCTGAAAGTAGTGAAGTGGATATGTCAATGCCCATAACTGGAGGATTTCGAAAATGGAAAAGAGCAATGCGTAAATTAAGAAAATAATATAAATATATAAATATGATTGGGGGATTAAGAAATAGAGAAATAGTATTTATAAAATTTTTAATGTATATATTTGGAATTATAGCAGTTATACTGTTAATTACAGGTTATGCTAAAAATATTTCAGGACATACTGATCAATATAAAAATTTAACAACACCTGGATGGGTATTTTTTTCTATTACTGGGGCATTAGGTATATTATTATTGTAAAATAGTTTAATAATATATAGGATAGGTAAACATAATAATTTTGAATATAGAAATTTTTATAATATCATATTATTAATATGTTAGGTGGAAAAAAAACATCGAGACGAGCATTTTGGCTTGTGTTATTTATGATGCTTATAATGATTGGAATCATATTATTATCTACCGGTTATAGTAAAAATAGTGAAGAACATACAGATCAATATAATAATTTAATTATAGCTGGATGGATATTATCAAGTATTTCATTTGTCTTTTTTTGGTTGTCATTTAAAGGATAACGCGGTTAAATAAATTTAATTTATTATATCAATATGTTATTAATGGACAAATTATTATTATTTGCTTTAGGAATAACTTGTTTAACCTTAGTATTATTATATGTATTTATGAAAAATAGATTTGAATTTTATGATAATAAGATTGATTTATTATTTAATGTATATCAAAAATTAGCAATGGATATTAATTCTAAACCAGATACAAAATTACTTGATGTAGATTGTAGTGAAGGTATATGTAGAACTCGTCCTATTGTTGTTTCAAATGATGATGTAGAGTCTGATTCAGAGGATTCATGTAGTGTAAATACAGATGAATCAGAAGATGAAAGTTATGAAGTTGATATTCAAGATGATATTCCAGAAATAAAAATGGAAAAAATCATTATTTTAAAGCAAGAAGAGCCAGAATTTGATACAAGATCAGTAGAAGAAATTATTATTAATAAATTAGATGAAAATAATTTAGAAGAAGTACCTACAGAATTATCTAATGATGTAGAAAAAAAAACATTTTCTAAATTAACTGTCAAAGAATTAAAACAGTTGATTGCTGACGTACATGGCCCATCTAGTTTAAAAACAAAACAAGAAATGATTCAATATTTAGAAAACAATTGATTCATTAATTCTTTTTCTTCTTGTGTAAGTCGAATTGAATTTACAATTGACATTATATTATGGTAAGATTCATCATCTAATTGAATTGGAATACGATGTCTAGCATATTCATCCATAATAGGTTCAATGTAAGATGTAAAATCTTTGATTTTAGAATCATATTGATTTAATCTTCGATATTTAAGAAGAATTTTTTTGTATTTTTCATATATTTCACTATATTTAAGTTCATGATCTATCATGTTTTTTTCAATATATTGAATCATACTTAATTTTAAGCATTCTTCTAATTCATTTGGATATTCAATTCGAGGTGGTTCAACTAGTCTTTCACTATAATATTCATCAGGTGGACGATATTCCATATCTTTTTTTTTTATATTTTTGTTTAATAAAAATATAAATTTCAATTTATTCTTAAATAATTATATATGTATCAACCAAAAACAAATTTAGATTATCGTAAACATTTACAACAAAATGCTATTAAAATTATGATGATCAATCAACAGTTATATAATAATACAGTAAGCATTAAACCACCATTATCATCATTTAAATTTTAATCTATAAATCTTATATAATGAAGATTATCATTGCTAGATATAAGGAAGATATATCTTGGATAAAGAACATAAAAAAACAATATAAAGATATTATTGTATATAATAAGGGTAGTTCATTAAATATAGAAAATGAAATTATGACAGAAAATGTAGGAAGAGAAGGACATACTTTTTATAAATATATATATGATCATTATGATGAATTAGATGATTATACTATATTTATACAAGGAAATCCATTTGATCATTTACCAAATGCAATAACAATAATAAATAAATTCATTGAAAATGAAAATCAATTAAATATTACATTTCAGCCATTATCAACTAGATTATTGATATGTAATTTAGTTGAATGTAAATACCATAAAGGATTACCTTTATATACAACATATGAATATTTATTTGGAAAAACAAAACGTAATATAAATTATTTATTTGGACCAGGTGGACAATTTATAGTACATAAATTAGAAATATTACGACATCCTAAAGAATTTTATTTAAAAATTCTAAATTTATTATCAACATCTGTAAATCCAATTGAAGGATATGTAATTGAAAGATTTCATTCTATTATTTTTAATCATTTTATATTAACATCAAGTTTATCTCAATTAAAATTAGAAGATACTTATTATAAACCCTTTCGATTAATGTTTTATGGAAAGAATAAAAATATAAAAAATTTATAAAAAATTTATAAAAAATTTATAAAAAATTTATAAAAAAAATATTTTATTTTTTATGAAATATCTGATATTATTTTTTGTTTCAAATGATACTTATCCAATAATTTCTGACACATTTCACATGGTCTACATTCTTTAACAACTCCACTATATGTAATCTTAAATATAATAATATTACATTTACGCAATAAAGCTTTATTTTTTGTATTCATAATTGCATGACGTTCAGCATGAACACTGTGTTTGTTTGGTTCATAACAACAACCTGCATTTTTGGATGAAATGTCTGTTACATAATTATACCCATACGAAATGACTTTGTTCCGATGAGTAATAATAGCAGCAAACTTGCTATGTACAGGACTTTTTTCTGCAACAAACATGTATTCATCAAATGTATCCATGGTGATTTATAGATAGTTCAATTTAGAAATAAAAAATCAATTTTATAATATATATAAAGCTAAACTTTATATATATTTAACATGCCAAGATTTCAAGAATATGTTACTCAATGGAAAGATATTATTCAAACCATAAAAAACAAAATGATAGATATTATCGTTCCAATTGAATATATGGAATTATTAAAACAATATAAAGAAATAGTAGATTATGCGAAAGATGCATTAATGCATGATGATACTATTGTAAATAAAGATAAAGAATGGGCAGATCATGGATTAGATTGTTATGATATCTTAATATTGCCCTATATAGAATATGGTATATCAAATGGTATTGATCAACATGTAATAATGAATATATTTCAATCAAATAAAGATTTTACACCTTATCAAAAAAAAATAAATGATTATTTACAAAAAATATATAAAGAAAATCCTGATAATATTGAATCATTAATGAATGATTTAATTAATTCTACATTTAATCCAGACATGAAACCATCTTATTTGTTAAATGAATTAGATCAATTATTCAATCTAGATAAAGAAATTGATAAAAAATTAAATGATTTAATGATTTATGAATTAGATCAAATTGGTATTGATTAACATTTCCATTTATTACCACAATTAATACATGTAACAAATGTAGTCATTGGTTCATCTGCACTTCTTGTTTGTAATTGATAATAAGTACATTTATTTGTCTTGCATTTATAACATCTAAATAAATCACTTGCTGCAGAAATATTATCATTGAATAATGATTCATCTACTTTTTGTTTCATATGTAATAAATCATTCCATTTTTCAGGTTGTAATTCTTGATGTGTCATAAATGCAATTTTATGGGGTACAATTTCATCTGATTCAATCTTATAAATAAGTTCAGGTGTTAAATTATTAAGAATTGTTCTTAATTTTGAAATGTATAATTCAGTAAAATAAGTATTATCCCATTTTTTGATGATTTTTTTAGAATCTGCTTCTTGAATGGCATAATTATAAATACCTATTTCAATATTTTTACATTTATTTTCATTTTTAATGAATTGAAATAGTTTTTCTCTAACTTTAGATCTAGAAGCAGTTGGATCAGTTGCTTTATACATGTCTTTATATTTATACAATATTGTATTTATATTCATTTCAATTTAATAAAAAAATATATTTTTATTAAATTTTATAAAATGTTTTATCTACATAATCGACATAACCTAATAATATACTATGTTTTTTATGTCCAAAATCAATATTGTTTGATTTATATTTTATATCTTTAAATAAAAAATTATTATCATCTAAAAAACAATCATATAAATCATCAGGTATATTTGTAAAAGATCTTATGTTATCAATTGAATGTTTACAATATGGATAATGAATAGGTCCATAAATAATACAACATGATTGCACATCTTTGAATGCAAGTGAGTATAATATATATTTAAGTTTTTCTTCTTTTAAATTTTCCATTTTATTTTATATATTTTTTGTATTTATATAAAAAAAAATATTAATTTATATTTTATTAATTTTATAAAATTTTTTATGTTCATGATCAAGATATCCTAATAAGATACCAAATATGTCATCTTCATCATTCAATCGATATAAACAATTTTTTATATCAACATAACAAAGATCTAAATTATCAGGAATATCTGTATATGTTTTATATTTTGCAAGATATTCTGGTTCATATTTAAGTGGTGTACCGTGATCATCATTATAAGTTTTTTCATCTATAATGGAATGTAGAATATATTTAAGGTCTGTGATTTCCTTTTTCAACTCACTGATTTGATCCTCCATTTTTTTCTTTAAATTGTTTTAATATATAATTTAATATAAATTTTACTTCAATTTTATATATAAAAATTGAAATAAAAAAGAAAAAATAAACAAAATAAAAAAAAGATGGATTTGTTGACTGCTAAGTTTAGACAAAGTACTCGATGCGAAAAATGCATTGAACATTTCGATCCAATGGATGGATGTATGTTTAAATGTGGGCATGTGTTCCATACACGATGTATTTTAGAAAATCGATGTTGTTTTATATGCAATCAACCATATAATCCTGAAGAAATTTATCAGTTAAGTAAAAAATTTATGGATAAACTTGTGATTGATGAGACACTTTCATTACAACAACGAAAACATATCATTAAAAAAACATGTAATTTAATGATAGAAGCAGCATTATTAGATCATATTGAAGCGCAATTTACAATTGGTGTTGATAGTTTATCAAATGACTATATTAAATCAATGATAAGTAAAGACGATGTCTTTTTCTGGATCAATAAAGCGTCTCATAATAATCATGTAAAAGCTACATTAGGATTAATGAAATATTATAAATCTAAAGATGAAAAATTATATTATAAATATGCTGAAATTGCTGCAAATCAAAATGAAGTAACCTGTCAACTATTGGTTGCTATTCATTTCGAGAAAACAAACCCTGAAAAATGTTTAAAATATATGAATATGGCTGTAAAAAATAATTCTATATGTGCACATAAATACATGTATTATTATTATACAGAAGGTATTATTGTACCTAGAAATATACAAACCGGATATGATTATTTATCTAAAGTAGCAGCAGGTGATACTACTGGAGAATGTCAATATGAAATGGCAGAATATTACAAAGATAGAGATTCTAAAACTGCTTTGTATTGGTGTAAACTATCAGTTGATCAAGGATATCAACCAGCACAAATTGAATTAGCAAATCATTATTTATTAAATAAAGAATATACAAATGCTTATAAATTATTAAATAAAAATCAATCTGATCCATGGGCAATGTACCTTCTAGGTTATTATTATGAAACATATAAAGAAAGTTATACAGATGCATTCCATTGGTATACAAAATCAGCCAATAAACATGTAGATCATGCACAATACAAACTATACTATTTTTATGAAAATGGATTAGGGGTAGAAAAAGATTTAGATAAAAGTTTTGATTATCTTGTATTAGCTGCAAATAATAATATATGTGAATGTCAAGTAGCACTTGCCCAGCGATATGAAATAGGCTTTAACTATAAAGGCCATTTCATTCAATCAGATAAAAAAGCAAAAAAATATTATAAACTTGCTAAAGAACAAGGTAATACATTTTCAGTAAATGCATTATCCTTTTATACTCTATTTGATACCATGAAATAGAAGCAGTTCAATTTCTATAGATAAAATAAATATTTTTTTATTTTTGTTTATATTTTTATTTAATATTTAAGCAGTCTCTGCCTTCTTGAAGTGCTGGCTCATGAACTTCTGGAGGTTGAAGTAAGTGAGCTCATCCGAAGGAGTGAGAGAAAGAAGCTTCTTGAGCTTGTCATCGGGGTTGATCTTACGACCATTCGATGGGTCCTGTAGCTTGTTTGCACGAATGTATGCATTGATCTCACGAGTCACCTCAGTGCGAGCTAGAAGAACACCATGGGGCTTGCTAAGGAAATCAGCAAGCTGATCACTGACCTTAGTTGGCTTAACGAATCCACTAGGGGCACGTGTGGACTGCTTGTTCTTGCGCTTACCACTGGACTTCTGAGCAGCCTTAAGATCACGCTCACTTCGCTTCTGAAGAGCACGGAACTCAGTGATGAGGGTGGTCATCTGCTGGCGAAGACCAGTCATCTTGGTCATGAACTCACTGTATGAGCTAGAAAGATCTGCCTCTGGCTCAGTCTCAGTCTTGGTGACTTCAGCATCTGCCTTAGGAGCCTCAACCTTGACAGGCTCAGGCTTTACTGGCTCAGATTTAACTGGCTCAGTGGTTTGCTTTGCATCTTGAACGGTCTTTGACTTAGGAGGCATTGTATACATATATAAAGTAAGTCCTTTTTAAGTATATTTTTTTTATAATTTATTAATTATTTAATTTATTATCTTAACTCCTCACATAAAAATAAATTTCGTTTTTTTTATTAAAAATTTTATATATTTTTTTAATATTTTAGGAATTTATTTTATATTTTGAAACAGAATTACATTTATATTTCTATTTTATTCATTTTATGAATGAATGATTACCAATATATCATTTCATCTATCAACTAGATTATATATTTTTTGTATCATATATAATCTATACAAAGAACATAAATATGATAAAAATGTTAAATACATATATCAAGACATTTAATGTTATTTTTTTTTATAAAATTGATAATTATTATTCTATAATTTCAAACATAAAAAACAAAAAAAATGGGAAAAGATTACAGAAACCTATATTTTGGTCTTGCTATCTTGTTTGGATTACCAAGTGCAATCATGTGCTGTTTAATATTCAAACAATGTTTCCCAAAATTAATATTAAATACATGTAGATTATTAGATAATCTATGTACCTTTACTATGGAATTAATAAATGATCTTATAAAATTATGTAATCAATTAGATGATCGAATAAGTCAACGAATATTTCCAGAAGTGAAAGAAATAAATACAGAAATTGTGTAAGCAATTATCAAAATTGAAATATTCTTTTTTTTTATATTTTTTATTATAAATTCTTCTATACTCGATGTCGGCCAAACCTTCATTGTCAGAGTTTTACGTTTTGTCTAGAAATAGATCAATTGTAACTGCTCCTCAAGTAATTGAGTTACTTAGACGTATTGCTGCAGATTATGGAATGGATTCTACCTATGTCATATATTTGTATGTCAAGGTCTATCACTTTAACTCTATCAATTTCATTCGATATTTTCTTGATCGCGTTTATTTGTCAGAACCATCTGATGAAGAGATGTATGAAGGAGTCATCCATGCAGTTGGTGTCGATCCCGAATACCTCTGTGATGATGTTTCAGGTGTCTTTCCTGATGAAGGACCTGATAAAGATGACAAATTATTAGATGTTGATGAAGGTGATATGCTTGAGTTGTTTGATTCAAGTGAATTTCTTCAAGACTCTTGTATGTTTGAATTATGCTCAGAATAAGATATGTCTTTGATTGAGTATTTTTTATTTAAAAATTAATTAAATAAAAAATGATAATAAATATAAAAAAAATGAATGTTTGGTTAGAAGAATTTATCATTATCATGGTATTTATCATGATGTTATTTTTTATATCATTTTGCATGATTATATTTTGTTATTTAATATGTAATATATGTAATAAACAAGATATATCATCTGATAAAGAGATAATAGAAGTATTTATTGTTAAAAATTAATAATAAAATTGAAATTATAAAATTTAAATCATTTAAAAAGAAATTTAAAAAGAAACATGCTTGAACATTGGTTAATTTATATTCAAAAAACATATTTTATAGAAGCTAGATATGTATTTATATGTTATATTATACATCATCGAAATTATTATTATGTAGATTATTTCATTCGAAATGGAGCATATTTTAGTCCAGAATTTAAAAAATTATCAAATCATATATTAAAATTATTTTGGGAAGATAAATTAACATCTCCATTATTTCAAACACTTACACTTGAAGAAATCAATTTAATGACAACCCTTTATTTAGAAGGAGATAATTACCCTCTATCTATTTCTCATTATAAAAATATATAATTAAATTTATATTTTTATATCATTTTTTTATTAAGTTAATGTAATTGGATAACCATTTGGTCCAATATGATGAATAATTGTAATACCAACTGGTTTATTTGTATACCATGTATGTACATATGATTGTAATGTAGATATCGTAGATAATGTTAAATTAGAATATTCTACATAATCATTTACAATATCACCTAATAATTCTCTTAATATATGGCCAAGATTTATACCCGATTGTAAATAATCTGTTTTAGATATAGATGTAGTTTGATTGAATAATTCATATTCTGCATATTCTACATTGGTATAGGTTTTATCATTACATAAAATAATTAACCCATATAAAGTAGGCTTATCTTTAAATACATTTTTTAAATCAATTGCATATCCAGGAACATTCATAAATCCACCATCTCCATTAATACTAATAAAACCATCATAATTAGATGTTCTTAAAAATCCTGCTGTACATGCTAATGTACACCCAATTGGACTAAATTCAGACATTAATACTTTTGATATTGTATTTTTTGTATGAATAAAACTTTGAGATATAAATGCACATAATCCAATATCACTTACATACAATATATTATCATCTAGTAATGGTATATTATCATTCGTTCTGTTACCAGGAAATGAATAAATAGTATACATCAAATTAGCAACAACCGATAATTGACTACATATATTATTAGATGTTTGATTTTGGTAAGCTGTTAATATATTATTATAAAATGATAATTTAGATGAATCATTTACCCATGTTGATGTAAATGGTTTTAATGTTTTAAAATATCTTATAAACATAGGTATAAAATCATTAGGATTAACATATAATGTATTAAAATTATTCATAGATGATGGTTTATATTTCAATGGAGTATTATATATATAAAATAATCGTGAATTAGATTGCATTAATGTTTTTACATCAGTATATACAAATGAATTATATTCAATTCCTTGTCCAATATCTAATACATGGGTTGCATATTGATAATGTGCATTCATATATATATTTTCTGTAGGACCTTCTATACCTACATTTACCATATCAAATGAATTTACATAATGAGACGAATGTAATGTTAAATGAATATATATATTGGTATATATATTTGATAATTCAATTAATTTATAAAGATTTTGTATACTAATTCTTTCTCCTATTCGAATTATTATTTTACTAGATGGTTTTAATGTTTTTAATATTTTAATTATCATTTTACGTATTATATTTCTATTGTCTGGATAAGTAATTAATGGATAAACAAAATCTGTATATAAAAAGGTTGAATTCCATAAACTATCTAATACAAATATACCAACTGTACCCATTCCACGATTATTTGGTATACCATTTAATGCAATTTGAAATGCTTTATCTATTATTTTTTGTGGATTAATTGTATTAGTATCAATATAAAATATACGTTTACATACTACACGAGAAACTGTAATATCTATAAACTGAAAATTAATAACTGGAACACCAAAAAAACATACCATGGGTATAGATTCATTTAATCCAGATCCTAATGCAGTTAATGCCATAGTTGTACCTGGACCAGCTGTTACAAACGTAATTCCTACTTTAGATTTATTATTTTTAAAATTATATGAATAGGCTTCATAACTAGCTTGATATATACCTGCTGATTCATTAGATGCATGAATATAATTTATTTTATTATTATTTATATAGTTTTGCAATACTTGATTCGATTGATACCATGCAGCTCCAGTTAATCCATATATATTAGATCCTTCTCCATTTATATTTATAATTTTATTTAATAACATTGACATAAATTTATTTTTTGAACGTTTAATCATTATATATTATTATAATATAATTAAATAAACAATTTTTTTATAAAATTGAATTAAAATAAATCAAACTATAAATTAAAAAAAACAAAATCATGAATAAACTTTTGATTCCTGACGAAATAAAACACCATCTTAAATTAAGTATTAACAACATCCGATACTTAATGTTTGATATATTAGATAATTGTTTAAAAGAACATCGACAACGTATATATGATGTATTTAAAAAAAAAATAAAGTCATATGTATGTACCTTATTAAATTGGTATAAGACATATTCTAAAAATATTCCAGATGCGTTATTAATGTTAATTGATCAAGAAATAAAAGTAAATAAATTAAAAGAACTTAAAAACAATCGAATTCAAATTTTAAATTACGATATTCAAAAAGAAATGTATCATTTTATGACTCGTATTTATAATTTATATCCAAATCGTTGAATATCATCTTTATACATTTTGGATGCATATTCCTTTGTTTTTTTATTTACATAATATTGAGTGTAATCATCTTCTTTAGTTGTGTTTATTTTTGGTGAAATATAATCAGGTCCACTATATCCCAACACACGTAATATGTGATTCAAATCTTCATCAAAATTTTCTACTCTACCAATATATCCAATTTCACATGGAATCCAATCAATCATTTGATTATATTGATTACCATATACATCTTTATGGTATAATTTACTTTTTTTATCAAAACATTTAATATTATATAATCCAACTGGTGGAATTTGTTTATCCATATATTCTTGATACAATATTTCTACAAAATCATCAAATAATAAATTCAATCGATCTTTAACACGATGATATTTATACAATGATACTAATCTAGCATATGGATTTCTTACAAAACAAAATTTAAAACTGTGTTTAAAAAAATCTTCATTTAATATTTTTTCATTCAATGCAGATTTATAAGAAATATGACCTAACATTACTCCTCCTGATGTTTTCATTTTTTTTATTTCAACGTCTTCACCTTTTTTAGTTGTATCACCTAAAAACCATCCAAAACTACGATCTAAATTTAATACTGTTTCATAGATTGTCATTCCTGCAGTTTTAGGTATATGAATAAACAATGAATTTACCATAGGCTTGAAATTTAAATGTTCATTGGATTTTATTAACTTATTTGTTGATGGTATAAAATTTAAAATAGAATATGTCCATGGTAATTTTTTAGTATTAAATTTTCTCCAAAAAAAACTTTCTTTTTTAATTGCAATTTCTATTTCATGAGGAGTCATATTTGTATATATTTTTGGATTTTTTATAATATCATCTCGTAATAATTGTTTATTCTTTAATTTTCGTTTTAATTCTTGTTTAACTTTATCCGATACATTACTTTCTATTTCTTCATAAAGTATTTTAATTTCAGAATTATAATTATTTCTAATTTCATTAACATCATCCCAATTATCATATGTAATTTCAAAATCTTTAATATAATCTTTATTTTTTACAGGATGAATACATGTTAAAAAGAATTCATCTCCTACATGCATTTTATTAAAAAAATCAAACTGTTTACAATGTATTAAATTTTCACTATGATATCTTGATAAACACATTCTAGCATAGTGTTTTACAAATGGTTCTAATTGATCATAATTAGGTTGTGATTTAATTCTTGCATTTCTATTATACGCATCTATTTCCATAAATTTAATATAAGAAGTATTGATATGATCAGATGTTAATTTTTTATAAAATAAATTAAATGTTTTTAATGGTATACATGATTCACTAATGAATACAAATTTCATATTGTCTTTATTTTTTAAAGCTTCTTTTAATAATTCATAATAAGCAGCTGTTATAAATCCCCATTCAGTTGGTACTAAATTTTCAATGATATTTGATTTCAACCATTTTGTTTTGACTAAGGATGGATGTTTTGGATGTACATATATATTTACTTTATGCCAATTATTTTTAAAATATTCAGTCCATATTTCTGGTTGATTTATATCACCTATTGTTAAAAATAAAAATGCAATTTTATGAGGAGAATATAAATAATATTCTTTGTTTTTTATATATATTTCATCACTATGATAGAGTGATATTTTTTCATTTGAAAAAGAAGGAATATTTGATATTTTACCTTTTTCATCATTAATATAAATTCGTTCCCAATATGGTGAACATAATTCAACCACTTCACTAATTGTATTATTAATTTGAGAAAATAAAGATGAATAAATACGAATACATATATCTTTATAAATAGGTTGAATTGTATCAATATCCACCATTGTTATAAGTATAACATCTACATCAGGAGTAATACCATTAATTTTAGGTGTTTCTGTTCCAATAATTTTTATAACTAACTCTTTTTTTGGAATGAATTTATCAATAGTAAAGGTTGGTAATGTTTTTCTTATAAAAAAAGAATTTGTAATGTTATCCATATCTGTAATACAATTAAATATAGTTGGATGTTGTTGAACAGGACTTTTTAACCATTCTACATAAACAGTTTTCATATCATAAAAAGAATAAACTGGATTATAATATTTTAATAAAGATAAAAAATATACTTCATCATAAGCTGCTTGTATTTTAAAATGTCGTTTAAGTTGTGAATATTCATCATGATATTTTATAATTGTATTCATATCTTGTCGATTTAATATCCACCATTGACTTGTTTTCCATTCTTCTTCTTGTTGTTTGATTAAATGAAAACATGATTTTTTTTGATATTTAAAAAAAGTATTCAATTTATTATGATGTACTAATGGATATGCATCATATGATAATAACATTACATATTCATGATTATTATTGTATACGTCTTCTAATATTTTGATAGTAGCATTTACCATAGATATATGTCCCCATTTAGTTGGATAGGAATACAAATGACAATGTTTATATTCTAATACTTTATTTGGTTGTTTATAATTAATATAGGTTGTATAATGTGTTGTCCATTCTAATGTTTTTTTATGAATAATTTCATCATATGTTAAAAATAATAATGCTATATTCGTCATATTATAATTAAATATAAAATTTACATAAATTATATAATTATGGATACAGTAGTTGTATTTGTTTGTGATTCAAATTATTTTGTTAAAACTCGACGTAGTATCATTGATGTTCGATCTATAGGAAATTGGAAAGGTGATATTGTTGTTATTTGTATTGATTTTAATATAGGATATAATTTTAAAAAATTTTATGGTATTACAGAAATTCATTTTCCTAACATTGATAAATCTACATTAATTTCACATATTCAAGATGGATTTTCTAATAGTGATAAACGTGAGATACGTCTTATGAATCAATGGGAAAAATTACATGTATTCGATGATTATTTTAAACAATGGAAACGCGTTATTTATTTTGATAGTGGTCTACGTATTTTAGATGATATTCAGAATTTACTTGACTTAGATTATCATCATAGTATTTTGGCACCGATTGATGGTAAATATTCAGATCCAACCTTATTTCATACTCAAGTTAGTTTTGATCATCCTGATGAAATTGAAAAAATAAAAAATGACTTTGGAGATATTTTTCAAAAAATACATTTCTTAAATTGTATTTGGATTTATGATACTTCTATTTTAGAAGAAGTCAATAAACAAGTATTGATTGATGCAATGAATACTTATTTTTGTTGTAGAACAAATGAAATGACAATTATGAATTTAATTTTAAATTTTAAACATGATTTATGGAAACCATTTCCTATCTACAATAAAAATGGTAAATATTTATTTGAATGGTGTGAATCCAACAATCCCGGTACTCATTGGACTCAATATTGTTATATTAAATATCCAACTACTATTTTAATGACCGATTGTTAAGCACTGCATGTTTCACATTTTTCTGGTTCAATTGTAAATTGTTGTGGTTGATGTCTCGGCTTTCGTCGTAAATAATAAATGCCAGTTTTTAATCCCTGTTCCCATGCATAAAAATGCATGGATGTTAATACTTTATAATTTGGATCATCTATCCATAAATTTAAACTTTGAGATTGACATATGAACGCACCTCGATCTCGTGACATTTCAATAATATGTTTCATTGGTATTTCCCATACTATCTTATATTTTTCTTTCAAATGTAATGGTATATCTAAACTTTGTACACTACCTCCATGTTTAATGATTTTATTTTTAGTAGCTTCATCCCATAATTTTAATTCTATCAATTCTCTTACTAAATACTCATTAATGATAATAAATTCTCCTGCTAAAGTTCTACGTGTATAAATATTACTTGTTATGGGTTCGAAACATTCGTTGTTTCCTAGAATCTGTGATGTTGATGCCGTTGGCATTGGTGCCAACAACAAAGAATTTCTTGCACCATATGTAATCACTTTTTCACGTAATTCATCCCAATTATACATGGTAGGTGTTACTTTCCATAAATCAAATTGAAATAATCCTTTGGATAAGGGTGATCCAATGAATGAACTATAGGATCCAGTATGTTTATCTCGCATAATTTCTGCTTTAAGTGGTTTTAATTTATGATATAATATATTTAATTCAGGAATATCTATTTTATAGTCCTTATCATAAAAATCAGGTATACAATTTAATATAGTTAAAGGTTCAATTTCTTTTTCATATTCCATTGCCAAATCAATGCTTTTTTCCATTGCAGCATGATAAATGGTTTCAAATATATTTTTATTCACTTCTTTTGCTTGTTCACTATGAAATGGTAAATCCATTAAAATAAACGCATCTGCTAATCCTTGTACACCAATTCCTAATGGACGATGCTTTACATTACTTCGATAAGTACATGGTGTTGGATAATAATTTAGATCAATGATTTTATTTAAATTATGAGTTACTACCTTAACTACTTCATGTAATTTAGCATAATCAAATATCTTGTTTTTTACATATTTAGATAATCCAATACTTGCTAAATTACATACCGCTGTTTCATTTGCATCACTGTATTCTACAATTTCAGTACATAAATTAGATGATTTAATTGTACCTAGATTTTGCTGGTTTGATTTTAAATTACATGCATCTTTGTACAATAAGGATGGATTTCCAGTTTCCATTTGTGCATCTAATATTTTAAACCATAATGCCCTTGCTGAAATAACCTTATTTTGTTTACCTTCTTTTTCATACTGTTCATATAATTTAGTATAAGCATCTCCTACTGCATCATTTAATCCTGGACATTTATGTGGACAGAATAATGACCAATTTAAATTGTTTTTCACTCGATGCATGAATAAATCAGGAATCCATAATCCATAAAATAAATCCCTTGCACGTGCATTCTCATCTCCTGTATTTTTTTTTAAATCTAACCAATCCTCTATATCAGGATGCTCTGGTGATAAATAAATAGAAAAAGATCCGTTGCGTTTACCTCCTCCTTGATCTACATACCTAGCAGTTTCATTGAAATTACGTAACATAGGAATAATTCCATTGCTTGTTCCATTTGTACCGTTGATATGTGTTCCGGTTGAACGAATGTTATGAATGTGTAATCCAATTCCTCCTGCATGTTTAGAAATTAAGGCACATTCTTTAAGAGTATCATAAATACCATCAATAGAGTCATCTTTCATAGCAACAAGAAAACATGAGCTTAATTGCTGATGATTTGTACCAGCATTAAATAAAGTAGGAGTTGCATGTGTAAAATATTTTTGAGATAATAAATCATAGGTTTGTTTTACTAAATGTAATTGATCACCATGAATGCAAATAGCAACACGCATCCATAAATGTTGAGGACGTTCAATTATTTTTTTATGAATGTGCATTAAATATGATTTCTCTAAAGTTTTAAAACCAAAATAATCAATATCATAATCACGATTAAAATCAATCATCGACATATATTCAGCATAATAATTAGAAACATTTTCATAATAAGTAGAATTTATTAATTTATGTTCATAAAGTTGATTAGTAATGGTTAATAAGTTAGAATCTGTATTTTTATGATTATTAGAAATAACAATACGACTTGCTAAAACTCCTAAATCGGGATTAATTGTTGTTTGAGATGCACATTCTTGTGCAGTTAATTCATCTATTTTAGTAGTGGGTATTTTATCAAACAATTGATCCACGATTTTAATGACTAATTTTGAATGATTGATATTTAATAATGGTTCCATACTTGATAATTTTTTGACCCGAATTAATATCTTATCGAATGACATCGTTTCATAGATGCCATCCCTTTTTATAACGGTCATATCAATATTTTCCATTCTTGTATTATACATTAATATATAGTTATCTTTAAATTTATTTATAAAAATTAGTAAAAATCTGCGTTTAAATTATTATATTTAGTTAATATATATGAGCCATTTACAAATGATTAGTTCTTTTTATTCTAACCCAAAACAATTAAAATTACCTCGTAAAATAAAAAAGAAAGCAAATGCAACAAGTCCAACAAATATTCCAAATGGTATAATGACTAATTCTATAGTTCCAATTTCTGGAAATACAGGAAATGTAACTTTATATACAAACAATCAATATAGATATTTAAATTTAGGAGGAACAAAAGGTACAACTCATAATGGCCCAATTACATTATCATCTACTTCTATACCATCTAATATGTATCAATTTGGATATAATTTAGGAGGATATCCAAATAATACTGTACCAAGTACTGGACCTGCTAATATATCTTCACTTGAAAGTACAGGTTATTTAATAAATGCAGTACCATCAACTCCATATTCAATTACTACTTTTACTCCTGGATGTTATATAGTATGTATTAATGGTAGTGTAGAGATGAGTGGAACTGATTCCAAAGTTGGAAAAATAGAAGCAGGAATAATTATTACATCGAGTAGTATTGTATCTACAACTTCTTCTATCATTAATTACATAGGTACTTCAATTTTAAATGTTGATGCTGAGTTTGATTCAACAATCAAAATAATACCAATTTCATGTTGTAAAGTAATTTATATATCATCATCTGTATATTCATCTGCTCCTAGTACTAGTTATATTTCAGCAGCTATATCTTTCAATGCTTTAGGTGATTATACTAGTACAAGTGATACTATATCAATTACGATTGATTCGTTCTCTATTACTAGAATTGGATAAAAATATTAAAATTGCGTTTAAATAAAATATTTATATATAATATATGAGTCAATTACAAATGATTAGTTCTATGTATTCTAAATCAAAAATATTAAAACAACCTCGTAATATAAAAAAAAAGGCAAATGTTACAGGAACACCAGTAACTGCTTTATATGGGGTTACAACAAATTTACTTAATCCAACTCCAACTAATACTGGAGATATTAATATCTTTACAAATAATCAATATAATTCATTTTATTTAGGTGGTACTCCTGGAACCATTCATAATGGTCCAATTACATTAAAATCTACATCTGTACCATCAACAATGTATCATTTAGGATATACATTAAGTGGTAATCCTAATAATACAGTATCTAATACTATGGATGCCATTGGTACAACCAATTACTTGTTAAATGCAGTACCATCAACTCCATATCCTGTTAGTACTTTTACACCTGGAAATTATTTGGTTTCTATTAATGGAAGTGTTGACATAAGTCAGTCAGGAGATATATTTCCTTTTTATATATATGTAGAAGGAGGATGTATTATTACATCTAGCAGTACCATATCTACTACTGCTTCTGTAGTAAATTATATAGATGAATCAATAATAAATACTACTATTGTTTCTAATAATAATAGTGATTATGTACCAATTACATGTTATAAAGTTATTACTATAACATCGTCTCAATATTCATCTATTCCTAGTTCTTATTATGTATCAGCTGCATTGTCGGCAAATCTTGTTAGTAATTTTATAACAGACACTACTACTATTAGTTGTACAATAGATTCTTATTCTATAACACGAGTTGGATAAAATATTATAATATTTTAAATATTTTAAATATTTTAAAATAATATATTTACATATAATATATGCGTCAATTACAACAAGTTAACTCAATTTTTTTTAATAAAAGTCTAAAAAAAAATAATATAGTAAGAAGAAGAAAAAAAGGAATATATGATCCAGCTGTTTATTCAAATGGAATAACAACAAATACAATTAAACCACTTTCATACAATACAGGAAAAGTTCAATTAATGTCAAACAATCAATATTCTAATTTATACATTGGTGGAACAAAAGGTACAACTCATAATGGTCCTATAAAGTTGTTAAATGTTGGTTCACCATCAAATATGTTTCAAATTGGATATACTGTTGATGCTATCCCTAAATCAGGGTATTCTCCTGATTCAAATCCTTACTCAAATACGATAGTTAATGGAGATATTAAATATCCAACTAGTAGTTTTACACCTGGTAATTATTTAGTATGTATTAATGGATGTATATTTCCTGTAAATAGTAATGATACTACACAAATTACATTACAAGTTGGAGTATTTTTATCGAATAGTTCGAGTGGATATCCTACAGATTTAACTTATTTAGATGTTCCGTTTATAAATGTTAATTATACATGTGATAAATATGAACAAATCTCAGCATCTAAAGTAATAACAATTACATCAGACCATTTAGCATCATATGCATATATTTCTCCTGTAATGGTAATGATATCAGGTGATGTTAAACCTAGTGTTGTAAATGAATTTACATCATTTTCAATCACACGAATTGCATAATTATTTGATAATATTGATTTAATATATAAATATATTAAATCAATAAAATGTTGAATTCAAATAATATATAAATTTAATATATATGAGCCATTTACAAATGATTAGTTCTTTTTATTCTAACCCAAAAAAACTGCCTCGTAAAATAAAAAAGAAACCACGTGTAGCCGCAACTGTTTTTTCTAGTGGAATCCAAACAAATTCAATATATCCACTTTCAAGTAATACGGGTGCAGTAAATGTATTTACAAACAATCAATATAATCAATTAGTAATTGGTGGTTCTAAAGGTACTACTCATAATGGTCCAATTTCATTCAATACAAGTGTTATATCTACAAACATGAATCAATTAGGATATTGTTTAAATGGTTATCCTGATACAACTGTTACTTCAAGCTATACAGATATTGGAGCTACTAATTATTTAATATGTACAGTTCCATCATCTCTATATTCAATCACTAGATTTACACCAGGTAATTATATAGTATGTATTAATGGAAATGTACAACTAACTGGTACAGACGGTGCATTTGTTAATATATTAAGTGGATGTATATATACACCTACTAGTACAGTGTCAAAAACTGGTAGTGTTGTAAATTTTATTGATGGTAGCCTAATATCATTAAATGTAACAATGGATTCAAATCAATCTATACCAATTACATGTTCTAATGTATTTAAAATTACATCATCTGCATATGCACAAATACCAACTACATATTATGTATCGCTTGCTATAGTTGCATTTGTTAATGGCTTAGAAATGAGTAATGATATAATATCTATCAACATAAAATCATATTCTATTACTAGAATTGGATAATTGCGTAAAAAAAATATAATATTATAATATTAATATATGAATCAATTACAATTAATTAAATCTATGTATTCACGACCATTTAAATCTAAAAAAAGAAATAAAAAAAAGATAATTTCTCCAAATGCTACATTAACTTCATTTAGTTCTGGAATTCAAACAAATAGTATTATACCACTATCTACTAATACTGGTAATGTTCAATTAATGGCAAACAATCAATATAATTCTTTAAACCTAGGAGGTACGTTAGGAACAACTCACAATGGACCAATTACATTTAAATCATCGTATAAAACATCATCAATGTCTCAAATAGGATATACATTAAATGGATATCCTAACAATACTATAAATTCCAATACTTCATCAATTGGATTTAATGATTTTTATGTAAATTCTGTTCCATCTACTCCATATTTAATAACACAATTTAAACCTGGTAATTATTTATGTTGTATTAATGGAAGTGTAACATTAACTGGTTCTGATAATTCAACTTTAGATATATATTCAGGATTTATTTGGTCACCAACTCAAACTATACCACAAACATCTAGCAGTATGAATTATATACTTGGTATTCCTATTTTACATTTGACTACAAGTGTTGATTCAAATAAATGTATACCTATTACATGTAAAGATGTAATAACAATATCATCAACTGCATATAACAGTTATCCAACATCTACTTATATTGCTGGTGCAATATCAATTGGATATGGACCATATGCTGATACTGGATCAAGTGATTTTTCTGTTTCAATTAATGTTATGTCATATTCAATTACTAGAATTGGATAATTTCTATAAAAATTATATATATTATTCTATATATATAATATGGCAGCTGAAGTTCAACCTGATGTCGAACCTGTAGATCAACCTGAAGTCGCAGATGAACCTGAAGTTAAATTATTACCAGAAGCTCTATTTAATACATCAAATGTATTTTCACATTACATATTTGCAAAATTAATCAAAAATTTAAAAGTAGGAATAGTACCTAAGGAGAATGTTGTACAATATACATTTGAAACTCGTAAAAAAGGTAAAGCTGGATTGAAGAAATTTAATCCTCCTGGTGATTTTATATTACTAAATGTAAATGGAATAAATTGTATGGCTCATTTTAAATATGATCATATCATTGAAGAGGATGAAAAAACTATAAGTACTAAATATAATTTATTTCTATATCCAAACACACGTGATATTAACATGGATCCTGCATTTCAAAATCATTATATCGATGAACATATTAATTTATTAGGTGATTTAGAAAAAACACCTGATACTCCTTTAGAATATTGTGAACCAATAAATGGTATATATCGTAATTTAATTTATCATTTTACATATATTCATCAAGTTAACACAATAGATGTTCAAATTGATGTTACTCATCTAATAAATGATATAGGAAGTTTAACAATAGCATTATTTAAGAAGGACCATATATTTTATCGTGATAGACATCAAATTCCAGTATATGAAGATAAAACAGCTGATCCTTATCATTTTTTTAATGATTTATATAATGATCCAATATATTATGCCAATTCATCGGATACAAAGGGAGAAGATCCAGGGGATCAATCATTAATTTATGAGTTAATGACTGCATACAATAATCAATATAAAACCTTAGTAGATACTGATGTTCCACAAACTAATTGCTCGCTTAAAGATTATCGAAACCCTGCAGCAACACCGGGAACATCAGCAGCTGCAGCAACACCGGGAACATCAGAAGCTGCAGCAATACCGGGAACATCAGCAGCTGCAGCAATACCTGTAGCAAAAAATCCATTACCTGGATACAAGAGAGGGAATCCATTTAAAGAAAATGGATTTTTTGAAAATGTCTTTGATCCAAAAGCTGCAGCCGCAGCAAAAGCAGCAAAAGCAGCCGCTGCACCACCTGTAGCACCGCCTAGAGCAGCAGCAGCACCACCTGTAGCACCGCCTAGAGCAGCAGCCGCTGTAAATTCTAGATCATCTGCATATACAACGGCTACAACAGGACCACCTGGAGCAGCTGCAATATATAGATCACCTGCACATAGAATGGCTACAACAGGACAAGCTGCAAATACACCTCCAGTTGGTTCAAATGCTAGTACATGGGTACGAGGTTTATCTGTAAATAATAGTCAATCAAATCAACAACAACCAACTAAAGAAAAAAAAACATCACCGGTATCACCACGATCAAAACCATCTGGAAATAACGGAGGAAGAAATACAATAGTTGGAGGAGATGATGATGATGCTAGTATTAGTATGGGATTAATTCCTCATCAAATTTTTGAATTATTAAAAATATATATACTAAATATTCATCAACTAAAAGAATATAAAATCAATAATATTCCAATTCAAACTATAAATTTGGAATATAATCCTAAAACAAATAATACAATGTTAGTAGTTGAATTTGAGAATGATTATATGTTATCTTATAAATTTAAAGATATTAAAAATTTAAATGTGAATAAATATCTGGATGTATCTATACTTGAAAGTGTTGTAAATGAATATAATAAACGATTACCTTCTATTGCTGGAATAAATGAATCTAAATTAAAAACAATAGGAGGATACAAAAGAAAATCTAAAAAAAATAAAAAATCTAAAAAAAATAAAAAATCTAAAAAAAATAAAAAATAAATGTAATCACTTAATAAAATTGATATCATTTAATCATATACATTATATGTTAAAAATACAAGATGAGTGCAGATAACGACTCGTCAGAAGTACTGAATCAGGTTAACGACGCTAAGGTCGATGAATTTTTCGTCGATCCGAACGGTGCTACTGAAATCAAGAAACTCTTGCGATGGCACGTGAAGGAAGTTCTGAGTCTCGAGAAGAAATCTGAATCGTTGATGCGGTCGAATAAGTCAAACGACCAAAAGATCCAACAACTGATGGCAGAGATCGCTTCCCTCCGTGCTTCAAATTCTGCGCTGAAAATGTCACCGAAGAGGGACGGTTCCTCAGTGAAGGCATCAGAGGATGCTTTACTGGAGGAAGGCATTTCTTCGTTAAGGAAGTCCAACGCTTCACTCCAGCAGAAGATCGCTTCGCAGAAAGCGGATTTTGCTTCTCTGAAGTCCTGGCAAAAACAACAGCTCAACTTGAAGGATGCTCAAATTGCCTCTCACGAGGTAGTGATTGCATCCAACAAGGAAGTGATTTCTTCAAAGAACGCACTCATCGCCTCGCAGGAGGAAATGATTGCGATGTTGAAGGCACAGCTAATGTCTAAATAAGACCATGTTGATCTTCTTTTTTATGTAAGCAATTGATAAAATTGAATTCTTTTTTTTATATTTTTATAAATTCAAAACAAGAGATCACCGCCATGGACAATCGAACCGCCGAACTCTACGCTTCCGCCGACATCTTGGTTGATGTTTCGTGGAACAAGGGACAAGATGGAATTTACGCTGTCAAGGACATGGTCCACGAACAGTTGACTCGGTACTTCACTACCCTGGACGACAAGGCAACATTGGCCGCGATCAACTCCACCTTGGAGAAGAAGAACGCAGAGCTGAGCGGCGAAGTCATCTGGCTGGAAGCGAAGAACCAACTTCTGGTCGAACGGATCCGCGCATTGGAGAGCCAGCTGGGTAAACTCTAAGGATCCAAGCTTTCCCTGGACAGGGATAAGCCATTTTTTTTATACTATTTTTTATACTATTTTATATTTAAATGTAAGCAATTAATAAAATTGAAGTATTTATTTATATTTTTTAATATGTTAAACGCATCAGACCCTGAAAATGAGTGATCTGCAACAACTTATCCGCAAATCTGACAACGCTCTCATCGAGCGCTTGTTTGTTCGGGGTGATCTTGCCGGCATCAAGGATCTGTACAACGAGAAGCTCACCGAAGTCTTCATCTCCTTGGAGGAAAACGACAAGCTCAGGCAGCAGATTGCTGCCCAAGAGGCGGCGTTTGCTTCTCTTCGAGCGGAGATCGCTGAGGCCTCGATCAAGGCAGCCGAACTGGAAGCCGCCTGGCAAAACCTCATCTCGATGCAGTCGGAGCTTATTGCTCTTCTCCGTCGTAGTTGTTAGTCGTTAGGCTACGACCAGCTTTCCCTGGACAGGGAAAGGCCATTTTTTTTTATTATTTTTTTATTATTTTTTATAAAAAAATATAATAGTATTAATTTCTAATAAGAAGAATACTTTTTAATTGACTAAGATATTCATGTATTCTAATCCATACATCAGATGTTTGCATTGTAATACTATCAATACATTGAATCGTTTCTTCAATATTCAACCATTTGATTTCAAATAAATTAAAAATGAATTGAGAATGTTGTATAATAGAACGAATCGTATAAATATTACCATGAATTTCTTCTTCGAGCAATTCAGGAACATTTTGAAAAGCTTCACCACGATTATATCGTTCAATTGTTCTTTTTAATACAGACAATACTGTATGTAATTCATTTTGTGAATAAGTAACAAGCATCGATTGATTCTTTAGAATAAACTCTTTGAATTGTTTTTTTAAATTTTCATTTGAACTATAATAAGTTAACCATAATGAATACAAACATGATAATAAACTATTATACAATGTATAATATGAATTATGATCGATATCAGTATTGCTTAAAACATGTTTAATGTCATGATATTCAATTGGGTCTTCCTTATCTTCATCAATTAATGATTGAAGAAGTGATAGATAATTGT
>JACCDX010481446.1_pt1 | contig 25241 bp, 39 predicted proteins | sample 7449681 | NCBI WGS metagenome assembly JACCDX01 (sample SAMN15323450, study PRJNA562643) | freshwater metagenome | isolation source: river surface water | place: USA:Blue River Watershed | collected 2017-08-18
CTACTCAGGTTAGCTCCCGTAAAATTGGCTCCACTCAGATTAGTTAAAGAAAGGATAGCACCTTTTAAATTACAATTAGTGAAGTTAGCGTTTGATAAATCTAATTCTGAAAAGTCTTCATAAACAGTCAGATCCATGTTTGAGAAATCCTTGTTCTTTTTAGTTTTATAAAACTCTTTAAAACTATAATTTGTACCTATTGCAATTCTGCCTGTTCCGTCTGCATATAAAGACTTGTCAATTACATAAAATCCAGGTACTTTATATAAGTTACTCCAACGTATTAAAGTATTAATAAAATCTTTAAATGATTGAGGCGCCTCGCCATATACTTTTCCAGATACCATTAATAAGTCCCCTGTATCTTGTTGGTAATAAGGTTTAATCAGTAGGCGCCCTGTTGCATTTTTTAAACTTTTTAGATCTCCCCGTTGTTCTAAATAGTAAGCAATTAGAGTACCTTGTCCAACGTCACATTTTATAAATCTATGATTAGCGCCACCGTGAATATCTTCAGCATTAGGAAGTATCATGCAAGACTCCCAGCCTCTATCAGTGCTCATGTTTCCTATATCAACAGGATGTTTGGAAATTACAATGACAGGAGTGTTTGTAGAGACAGATGCTTTTCTAGCTCCCATGTCTCTATTGTAAAGATCTAAAAGTTCTCTAGCCCTAGGTTCGTCTTTTGCCATCATTTGAAGCACCTTTCCTAAAGTCATTTGAACGTCTTTTGGACCTCTCTCTGTTTGAATTGTTTTGGATACAGTACCTCTTTCAAAATTAGATACTTGATAAGTAGCACCTTTTGGATCTTCATAAGAGGATATAAGAGTGCTAATATCAGTCATTAGAGTTTTATCGCCTGTGAAATTAAAAAATAATCTCTCTCCATTTCTTGAAACATAATCTGCTTGAGACTTCAAATAGTTCCAAAGAGGATTGATTACTTTTTGAGCGACTGCTCGATCAAGGCTCGTTACGAGCCTGATCGAGATTCATTTCATGAAGTAGTGGGATGAGTTTTAGCATTATTTAACAGAATTAACATATAAAAGAATGGAGGTATATGAGTTATACCTCCCTTTATTCTAGACATAAAAAAAAAAATTCTCAAGATTTTGAATCTGTTTGATTATTTTTGTAAGGGAACAGTTGATTGAGTTTTTCCCGCCTCTTACCACAACCACAATCATCTTTACCTGCCAACTTAGCTATCTGAGTTGCTAACTTATCTAGAGCAAGTTTTTTTGCTACCGATGCCACTGTATCCCCTAATCCTTTTGGTTTTTCCATATATTAAATTTTTTATTATAAATACCTTTTATAGAGGTTAATTTAGTTGTTTACATCTATAAAAATGTATGCTGTTTTTTACATTATCATTTAAAAGTCACCAAATCAAATTCACCGGGCCACCATGCGTTAACAACTCTAATAAAAAAATTAACACCATAAGCAAGTACAGATTTATGGTGTTGAGCGGGACCGGATTCTTCAGAGTCATCTAATAATTGATTTAACTCCTCACATGCCTCAATTAACGTGTCAGCAATTTTATTAAATACTCTACCTTTAGGAGTTGAATTGTCTAAATCCAAATCACTTTGAAATGTTTTTACTTCATTGGCTAATTGTTCTGCATATCTTCCTAAACGATTGTATAAAAGACCTGGTATAAACATATTAAGCTGATCAAATTCTACAATAAAATCTACAATCTTATCTTCTTTTAGTTTAAAAGGATAAACACCTGGAAATAATTTTTTTGCTTCCTTGACTTTTTGTTCATAAGTGTTAATTAAAGGGGTTATCCTACTATGATAACCGCGTAGATAGTCTACTGAGTATGTATCTCCGATATCGGCGTCATCCTCCTCAGAGTCATCAAATTTTCCACCGAGGTGGTCATAGGGGTAATGCCCACTCGAATAATCATAATTTGCTTCATTTAATTTTGAGACTACTAAGTTAGCTATCTCATTGATGAGTCTTTGTTTTCTGTTCATAAGAGTTTTTATTGTAAAAGTTATTGATAATCTTCGATGTTAAAATTGGAAGGCCAGATTGTAATCTCATCCCAAATAATAGTATCCAGTCCTTGACATGTTTCTAAATTTAACGCGCTCCTTAAGTCGGCTCCTTGTAAATTAGCATTTCGCAAATTAACTCCGTACAAATTAGCATTACTTAAATCTACATTACGTAAATCAGCACCTTGCAAATTAGCATCTACTAAATCTGCATTTCGTAAAGAAGCTCCTCGCATAATAGCTTCTGATAAATTAGCTTCTGTAAGGTCGGCACCGTCGAAGATACATCCAACTGCGCGTACCTCCTTCATGTTAGTACCTTTTAGGGTAGCGTACTGATACCCTCCTTTTAAAATAGCTCCCTGTAAGTCAGCAAAACTTAAATCAATACCTTTTAAAGTAATTCCTCCGAGATCAGCACCTCTCAAATCTATACCTGAAAAATCTCTATCTCCGGCTTCATATCTAGATAGTAGATCATCTTGAGCGCCTTCATTTAATTTTAGAAGTACTAAATTAGCTATCTCATTGATGAGTTTTTGTTTTCTGTTCATAATTTTAATGTGTATAATATTTTTAATAATAGTATATGTATATATATCTTTATGGTAAGAGATATTTTAAATTTCAAAAGAGTATATAGATGTATTTAGTATCTAGATTTTTATTAATAGTGAGTGTATGTATTCCCTCCCTTATTTTTTCTCAACACTCTCATATTGAATCAATGGTTGGACTCTCCCACTCCTCTTCCGGTTTTAGTCAGGTCTGGGTATCGGTAGGTCCGGATGCATATTTCATTTATGAATTGGGAACTAAAATTACTTCTCCCGATAGGTCTACATACTATCCTGCTTTTGATCATTCAACTATCAAACCATGGAATGATAGATATACCGGAGATGTTAGTAGATTTTTAATCTGGGGAGTATCTTCAGGATATCATCTTCCCAGAATTAATTTAGGATTACATGCAGGAGTGAATGTAGGTTTTGAGAATGTAAGGTATGTCTATTATGATGAGACTCATTCTCTGGCTGTTAACGGTCTGTATTCATTCCCTAAAGAGGTGAGAGGGATTCTTTTATGGAGACTAGGAACTCTCTATCAATATAAATCTCATATGGTCTATAGACTAGATATTGATTTAGGTAGATCAGGTTTGGGGAATGTATGGATGGGGATGGGATATAAATTTTAAGAGGTAGATGTTTTAAGTTCTACCTCCCTTCATTTTTTTTATTGATAATCTTCGATGTTAAAACCGCGAGGCCATTCAGTGGACCACCACGATCCCGCGGGTTTCCACTTAACCGTATTTAATCCTTTGCAAGTTTTTAAATTTTGTACTGTTTTTAGATCTGTGCCCTCTAGATTTGCACCTTTTAGATTAGCCCCGCGCAGGTTAACTTTTTCTAAAATACCGCTGGCAATATTAGCACCGCTCAAATCAGCACCGCTCAAATCAACTTGTACAAACTTGCATCTAAAAAGGTCCATGCCGCTCATTTTTGCTCCTTTCATCGAGCTTCTGGTTATCTTCAGGTGTCCCAAACCAAGGTACGTTCCTCGTAAGTCTGTATCATTTAGCTGACACTTATACAAGTGTGCAGAATAGAGAGAAGCGCCTTGAAGGTTAGCTTTATTTAGTGTAGTAAACGCAAATATAGCCCCTAAAAGGTTAGTGTCTGTAAGGTTAGCTCCTGTCAAATTAGTGTTAGAAAAATTTGCGCCTTCTAGATTAGCACCTTGTAATTGAGCATTTCTCAAATCCATACCTGAAAAATCTCGTTCGCCTTCTGCATACATAGATAGTATATCTATTTTCCCTTGCGGAAATTTTCCAGAAGATTGTCTCTTAGGAAACTCTTCCGGATCTGCTAAAAAAGCTCTTACTTGTGCATCCTCCTTTTTTGCTTGAATAAAAGATTTTACATCATCCTGTTTTCCTTTGATAAAGGTTTTTACTTTATCAAACATGCCTTCCTCTAGCTGTTCTACAACTAAATTAGCTATCTCATTGATGAGTTTTTGTTTTCGATTCATTTTTTTCTAAAAATTTATATAGTTCTAATTAAATAAAAAATCTTTGCTAATATTTATCCTCATCAACTTCTTGTTTTAGGTAATCGGTAGCAGCACTTATATACTCTTTTGCAAGAACTATTTTTGATTGCCACCAATGTGGAAAATCAATTTCTTTACCATGTTTGTGTAAATCACACAGTAAATCATACAATTCAGTTAAATCATCGCACATTACACCAACATCAGATTTTATCATGCCTAATTCATCGTCCTGATGTCCTATTTCCACATCAGCTCCATGTGACTCAGGTGCCGGGCTCATAAAAACTGAAGGTGTTGGGGTTATACTTGTATTTACAAGTGAGTAGCTTTCATTCAGTATTCCAGCAAGAGTTTGTAATCTACGTTTTTGAAATTTTTTCGTATTCATGTTATTATTATTTTATTATTTTCCCATTTCATCATCTAATAATCTAAGTGCAATTTTATCGGTGCCAAATGCTTTTAACCTATCAACCCAATAATTTGTTTTTGCTAACTCTTCAACCTGTTCCTTTAAATAGCGGTGTGCTAATTCAAGAGTCATATGATCTCCTATTGCAAGAGCCTTATTAGCAAAAATTTGGCATTGTGATGTTATATCAAGCTCATGTTTATAGCTTGATAAAATTATTTCAGGCAAGCCTTTATATTCTAAAACAGGTTGCTTCAGCGGGGGTACTGTCGGTAAAATATTTAGATCAACAAGATAATCATAAGCCCACTGTGAGTGTTTTTGTTCCTCTTCTGAATAACTTTTCCACAATTTTGCAGCTCCCGCATATCCATTTATATTCAACCACAAGCTCATTGATAGGTAAATTCGACTCGATAGTTCCTCCTGTTCTATTCTATAGTTAAGGAGTTGAATTAAATCATCATGTAATACAGCCATAATATATTATATTTTTATTTATAAATACGTTCTGAATGCTTTATTCTACTAAATAACATTTCTTTGAGAATAGAGCGATTTTCAATTATTTGGAATTTTTTTAATAATTCTTTTTTTTCAGGATTACTATCACTTATGCATATTTTAGCAACACTATTTTCATAACATGTTATACCGGAGGTTTTACTTAAATTAAACAAAACCTTTTTTATAATTGGATTTTGTACTCTTCCTTTTCCTGAATAAATGTGTCCCAGCCATTTCACTAAACTTTCATATACTTTATTTGATAATTTTAATCCTTGCAGTCCTTTATCTATATTAATATGCACCTGATAAAAAATATCTTGAATGGGTTGAATTGCAATTTGTATACTAGGATTAGCCCGCTCTACAGGCAAGTTACAGATGAGATATATTACAAAACCATTATCTCCATCCTCTTCCCATTCAATATCCTTTGCAGATATATTTTCAAGTATAGCTTTTTCTTGAGGACTAAGTTGTATAGGTTTGGGTAATCTTAACATAATTCCATTTTAACCGATCCACATATGCTCATCATCATCTTTAGATATTTTTGTGATTGTTTTTAATCTATTTTTAATTTTAAAAATATGATTTGCCGGGGAAGATATAATTACAACAATAAACCAAATTACAAACAATATTTCATAATATAACATATCTTATACAAAAGTAGTTTTACAAAAAAAATCTTTAATATAATTATTTTGAATAATTACTTTTTTACGAAATGAATATTTTATTTTCTTTAGTTACTTATATTTATTAACAATTACCAGTTAATAATGGTATGAACAATTGAAAAAACTTTTTTTAATAAAATTATTTATGTCAAGATATCCTCGATGACTAGGCGATAATTTTTTATAAGCGAACTGTATCTAGATAATTAATTATATTAGTGGAAAAAGTATTCGGGTAGCATATATTAAATAATATAACTAAATATTTTAATGCTGCAATTGGATTTTGATCAACAACTTTATCTAAAAAACCCAGTACTTCATCTATACTAGTTGCTATTTCGTTGTAGACTTTACGCATTAATTGTTTTAAAGGTAATTTCCTTGTATACTCACTAACATCCTTTTGACATTTCTTTATATAAGTTTTTATTTTCATATAAATAAAATCCCGTACTTCAGATCTTTCCCTATACTCTATACTCTCAATTGCAGTATTTATAGCCTGTATGTGCAGCTTAAGGGGTAAGGGTCCTTGCACTTGTAAAAAATTTAATTTACTCATGCCTTTTTTAATTTCACGGAATTGTTTCTCTATACTATCATGTAAATTAATCTCCTCTACCGGAGGGAGTGGATCTGAGGGTTCATCGTTTTCCTTTAAAAAATTTAGAACAATTAAATCCGCTATGTCATTAATTAAAATTTGTTTTCTAGTCATAATAGGGAGAGGGATTTTTAAATATAAAATTTTTGGTAAAAAGTTATTTCCAATGTCTGTTGTATCTTTCCCACCAAAAAGTTAAGTCTTCAATTTTATCATTATAATATTCCCCTACAAAATCTGATTTAAATTTACTTCCTATATTTTCATATAATGCCAGGGTAATTATTTTTTTTGTTATTTTTAGTTGAGTATTAATCCACTCAACTATGTAAGAATAGTTGCCCCCCCCTAATAACACCCGCTTCAACGAGAATAAGATTTTTAAATTGATATAAGGGTGCGAATAATTTAAAAGTTTGTATCATTGCATTTGTATACGTTTCACCCCACTGTTCATCAGGATAAGGTACATCAATTCCAAACCCTTCACATATCTCACCTTCATATGAAAGTTGATGTCGAAGTATTTGACCCACTATAGAAGAATAATCTGTACTTACGGTCACTATAACCGAATTAGCTGCATTAAAACCTTCCTTTAGTAATCTATCTCCTAGTTTATAAATAAGGTCTGTTTCCTGGCTTTGTGATATGAATTTATCAGGTCTCATGGTATTTTAGGTAATTACAATCCTTTATTATAAATACCTGAGGATTACTTTTTATAAAAATATGATTTTATTTTTACTGATAATCTTCGATGTTGAAATTAGGAGGCCATTTGGTGTTACTATCCCAAATGAGAGTATTTAGTCCTCTACAGGTATCAAGTTCTTGTACTTCACTCAAGTCAGCAGCACTCAGATTAGCAGCACTCAGATTGGCATGCTTAAGGCTAGCACTAAAAAATTTTACGTTGCTTAGATTTGCTTCGCTAAGGTCGGCTTCTTCTAGATCAGCTTGTGCTAGATTAGCACCGCTAAGGTTAGCTTTACTAAAGTTAGCCTGAAAAAGTGCAGCTTTATTAAAATTCACCTTAGAAAGGTTAAGTCCACTAAAATTAGTGCTGAGCAGAATCGCATTTGAAGGCTTAAATTTAAAAAGGTTAACGTTACGAAAGTCATGATAGCTAAGATCAGCACCATAAAGCGTGGTTCCGCTAAGGTTTGTCCCACTAAGATCAGCTTCACTAAACTGGGCATTGGTTAGATCAGCGCCGCTTAAATCAGCGCCGCTTAGGTCAGCCTGTTCTAAGGTACAATTAGTGAAGTTAGCACCTGATAAATCTACTTTATTAAATCCATAATACCCGGTCAGGTCCATGTTTGAGAAATCCTTGTTCTTTTTAGTTTTATATACATCTTTAAAATTAGAATTAGAACCGATTGCAACCCTGCCCGGGCCTAATCCGTCTGCATATAAAGATTTGTCAATTACATAAAATCCAGGTACTTTATAAAGATTACTTGATTTGAGTAAATTGTTAATAAAATCTTTAAATGATTGAGGGACTTGACCATATACTTTTCCAGATGCCATTAATAAGTCTCCAGTATCTTGTTTGTAATAAGGCTTAATCAGTAGGCGTCCTGTTGCATTTTTTAGACTTTTTAGATCTCCCCCCTCTTCTAAATAATAAGCAATTAGAGTACCTTGCTTAACGTCACATTCTATATATTTATAATTTTTACCTCCTTCAATATTTTGAGCATTAGGAAGGCTCATGCACGTATCATACCAGCCTCTATTAGTATTCATGTTTCCTATATCAACAGGATGTTTAGAGATTACAATGACAGGAGTGTTTGTAGAGACGGATGCTCTTCTGGCTCCCATGTCTCTATTGTAGAGGTCTAAAAGTTCTCGTGCTTCAGGTTCCTCTTTTGCCATCATTTGAAGCACTTTTCCTAAAGACATTTCAACATCTTTTGGACCTCTTTCTGTTTGAATTGTTTTGGATACAGTACCTCTTTCAAAATTAGATACTTGATAAGTAGCACCTTTTGGATCTTCATAAGAGGATATAAGAGTGCTAATATCAGTCATTAGGGTTTTATCTCCTGTAAAATTAAAAAATAATCTCTCTCCATTTCTTGAAACAAAATCTGCTTGAGATTTTAAATAATTCCAAAGAGGATTGATTACTTTATTAGCGACTGCTCGATCAAGGCTCGTATAAAAACGAGCCTGATCGAGATTCATTTCATGAAGTAGAGAGATGAGTTTTAGCATTCTTTAAATTAATTATAATAATAACAGTATATAGTTATATATACTTTAAGAAGCTACTTTTCTTGAATCATACTCTATCCTTCCTTTATCTAGATAGTAACGGTAGATCTCATCATACCTAATAGCTCTAAAATTCTCCCTCTCTTTCTGACTTATACTCTCCTTCCTTACTGTGGTATAACAGTTAGGAGTTTCATACAATTCAATTTCATGAATCTTCAAACCTGTAAATTGATTATCAGATTCAGGAAATAGAATTTCCATGGCTAGGAACATCTCCTTTCCAATATTTTCTACGGAAGGATTACAATCTTGATTCCAGCCATTTAATGACATAAGCCATAGTTTTGAATTCAATTTCTTAACAGTCTCTATTACATCAGTATCTAGAGGATTTAATAACATCCCATGATCTAAAATATCATCTATCCATTGACATCCCACTCTTTTGATTTCTTTAAAGTCAATGGCATACCCTATATCTTCGGCCTGTTTATAGCTAAAGGTTAGAGTATAAAGATACGTATGCCCCTTTCTTTTGTATGTGTTATGACTGCTTTTTTAATTGTGCAGTCCTTACTCTCTTCACTTCAATCGAGTAAGATCAGACTATCTCATCATCTTACATTCCCTTCATGCAAAGGATGTAAGATGTCGGGCGCTCGTGTCAGGTTTATTGTCTTGGATTGACTCACCTATTAGTCGTTACACCTTCTCAGTACCTATTATCCCTTTCCTGAGCTTGGCACGGTATTGAAGCTCTTAACTCGTTCACCGTTTTCACCCGATTTATTCTCCACCGGCAGGGTATCTTTTTAATGGAGATTGTGGCATTTAAGTGTCTCGAATAACACACGGTGCCCTATGTCCGCGCTCCCTTTCCTAGAAATATACTGTACACATTCTTGTTTTGACATAGATAAAATAATTTAATAGTTATTTTTAAGTAATGATAGATTTTATAGTTTCAAAATCGGTTCGATCTAATATACGAAACCTAGATAGGGTCAGCAACTCTATACGATCTCCCTCTTAGTCCACATCCAGGTGCAAAACTTCTACCGGGGGTCTTTACTATCTGTCCACATCCACATTTACACATTTGCGGACTTCTGCAAACATCACAATATTGAGTTTTTACATCCCCGCTTTTAAATTCCTGATTACACTTTTTACATTTACATTCAAATTTCTTCTCTTTAGATTTATATGTAATACCAGATCTGCGAACTCGAGGTTTTTTAATTTTAGGTTCCTCCCCTTTTATGAAAGCCGTTATACGTTCTACAGTAGAAAACCTATCTTCTGAATTTTTTAATCCTTCCCTCAGTTCCCGTAACCTGTATGATCTTATATTATATACTTCCCCCTCATACTCTATCTTATAAAAATCAGAAGGATTATCTTTAAAGATGGGATAGATCTTATAGGCTGATAACTCCTTAAACATCTTTAACTGTATAGGAGTTACGATGTTATATTTCAGAAGTGTATCGTTAGTGATACCCCCTTCCGCATCAGGCTTAACATACTGACGTTTAATGATATACTCAATAGGATGTTTCTTTGCTAGATGTTTATTTATAACCTCCCGGGTAAGAATTCTCTTTCCTAATTCTGGATGATTGATAGCTTCCAGTTCCCACTTTTCACCTTCCACCCAGGAGGTTAAGATCCCTGCTTTTTTTAATTTCTTATAATATAGATACTTTGTATGGTTTGTGAGATTACGTTCAAGAAGTTCTTCAATAGACATCTCCGTAAGAACTTCAAAAGGAAGACTGTATTGGATGGTGTTGTAGATTTGCCGGGGAGTTAGATTATATTTCTTACTTTTTTTAATCCATGAATAGACAGTATCTTTTTGAACATCCCGTCCAAAGATGAGGAGTCGATCTGCCGAAGTATCAACAGTGTAAGGTATCTTATTATCATTTAAAAACTGTATCCACATTTAACTAAGTTATTCTTTACTAAATATAAGAATAAATTTTTAGAATACCAAACATTCCCTTCTATAAAGATAGATCCAAATAAAACCTCTATGTCGACTACTCTCAATTTAAAACCAGAAAAATTTTATAAATTGATTGCAATCTCTAATAATCGTGCCACCTTCGGTCCTAGATACTCTACAAAATCTTCTGCTACTCCTGACCTCTTGATTTGATACTGGAATTTCACTATATTATTAGCTAAGTTACTAAAATAATCTGCTTCAGGGTATGAGAAAGAACTATCAGTCTCTCTACTTACATATTGAATATATTTCTTTAGAGGAGCAGGAGCTTGTTTCCTTATAAACTCTTCTAGGTCTATAGCTTTTTATACAAAACTGATATTACTAAAATTATCAAATCTTTTCAACTCTTGATAATGACTGCTTATATCTCGCAGCTTTCCTACTAGTTCATCTACAAAAACGAATACGTTATTCGGTTCTCCAAAATGTCCCGTCTTGTTCTGGTAATCCATTCCACTTTCTGATAGTAAATGTTGATACACCCTATCTGCAATTTCATTAATTAGTTGTGCTTTTCTATTCATTGGATTAAAGTGTTTTGAAATTCTATTAATTAGCTGTACTCTAACTATACTTATCAGGTAAATAACATGATTAATGCTGCGGTCAATTGATGAAGCTCACTAATCACTAGCGCGACTAATTGAGCGGCATTTGAGGAGTCTTCATCAATTTCAGAGACTTTTTTGGATGCTTCCTCAAACTGGTCGGCCATAGTCTCATACCATTCAGTATCGGAGTACATATGCAATGCAATATTATGCTGTATACCTGCACGCGACTTCTTTATCTGTTTTTTAATTTTTTCAAGTAAAAAACCAGGTGCAGTGCCCATAAGATGTTCTTCTACATTGTAGATTTCTTTCCTAAGTTTAAGTTGCGTAATTATACCTGAATAATAATCATCAGCTTTAGAGGCAAATTTGCTTAAGACCTCGGCACTGTCAGATAAAAACTTTCGCAACTCATCAGCTTTTCTACTGAAGTCTTGATCATGTAGTTCTACTTCATTTTCTACTAAAAGTCTTTGATAGACTTTGTTTGCAATTTCATTAATTAGTTGTGCTTTTTTGTTCATTGTATTAAAAATAATTTAGATGTTTATTAAATTGAAAAATTTTAAGCTAAACCCTCTACTATACTCCTCCACCATACGTTTACATCTCCCGGTGCATTTCCGGATAATTTATTTCTTCTTTTTTAAAAAATGAGGGGCTAACACTAATTCTAAGACGTTATGTATATTATCTTCTAGTAATTTAGCCTCACTTTTATTTAAATCTAAATTAAACGGTATTTTAATATTTACAGTTATGTTATTTTCGGTAATTTGAGTTTGATAAACTGCTCCTGCAGTTTGACATTTAGTTTTAACTGCTTCATTTATTTGCTGCAATGATTTATAAGACTTACGTATATCAGGTTGCAAATCATATTTATCATGATGTAAAATTTCTTTTTGTAATCTGTAAAAAACTACATTGGCAATTTCGTTTATTAATTTAGTTTTTTTGTTCATAAAGTAATATGTGGGTCGCGAATCAAAGTTTTATTATTAATTAAGGCGAAGGAAAGTATATGTTGTAGTGAAAGAACGCCAGATCTAACTACGGTTATCACTCTGCCTAGTTCATGCATAAAATTACTATACTTTTTCTCATTAGAGTTATTAACCTGATCATTTACAATCGCTGTTATTTTTTTTATTATGTAACTCTGCACGGTGAACCATTTTGATACCTTCTGTACATCTATCGTACCATCATCTCGGCGCCAGTCATTGCTAAGATCAATAGAAGGTCTGTCTGTAATGTACTCTCTAAATGAAAAAGACATTTTATCAACATCTAATAATATGCTCTTAAGAGAATTTCTGAGATAATCAACCTCTTGGGGATCGAAATCTTTATATGCATTAAAAATTTCACCGATTGTACGTAATACGTCGGATATGTACTTTAGGTCAGTTTCTAACTCAACTGCAGATACTGCACTACGTTCCTCTGAGCTTACCCGGGTTAGAGTCGTAGCAATTTTGATTTCAAGATCTTTATCTATAACAACTGGGGTATTATTAGTTAGAGAATTACGATAAGTATCCATAAGTATCTCTCTAGATTCTTTGGATGGTTCTATAAACGTACGACCTTTTATAGAGTGTAAATTTTTCTGAAGGTACGCACTATACAATCTATATTTCTGACTAATCTCTTTAGAAGTTGATCCTGTTGATTCAAATGAAATCACATTCACGTCACGGGCTTCGGGGGAATTTAAAACCTTTTTCACACAGTCTACAACTGTGCTCATTACTTTTAAAGGATATTTTGAATGGGTTCTATCAAAACGGGTATTCATACTCATAAAGTTAATGTCAAGTAATGTACTCTCAATAGGCAGTCCATCCTCAATAGGTATTGTGATTTTGTCAATAGAGCCATATACGCGTATACTGTCTATTGCCTCGCCGGTATCACTAGTAACGTCAAAATCTATACGATAACCGTATGTTCTAATTTTTTCACTTTTAATAGGATAAGTAGATGTTCCCTCTCCTATTTCATTTAATAGACCTTTAGCTAAAATTAGATCTACGATTTCGTTTATTAATTTAGTTTTTTTGTTCATAAAGTAATATGTGGGTCGCGAATCAAAGTTTTATTATTAACTAGGGGAAGGAAAGTATGTGCTGTAGAGAAAAAATTCCAGATTTAACTTGCGTTACTAGCCTATCTAGTTCACGCATAAAATTACTATATTCATCATCGTTAAAGTCATTAACTTGAGTTTTTACAGTGGCTGTTATTCTATTCATTAAGTAGCTCTGCACGGCGAACCATTTTGATACTTTTTTTATATCTATAGTACCATCATCTCGACGCCAGTCATTGCTAAGATCAATAGAAGATGCGCCTGTACTGTACTTTCTAAATGAAAAAGACATTGCATTAACTTTTGATAAGGTGGTGTCAAGGACGTTTCTAAGAAAATCATCTTTTTGGTAATTGGAATCATCTTCATATGCATTAAAAATTTCACCGATTGTACGTAATGAACCAGATATGTCTTTTAGGTCAGTTTCTAACTCAACTGCAGATACCCGAGACGGTTCGACTGTATATATCTTACTACGCTTCTTCTCTTGGGTTAGAGCCTTGATAATTTTTATTTCAAGATCTTTACCTATAGCAGCTATAATTCTTGGAAAAACGACATCATCATCGTCATCAAGTATCTCTCTAGATTCTTTGGATGGTTCTATAAACGTACGACCTTTTATAGAGTGTAAATTTTTCTGAAGGTAGGCGGCATATAGTTTTTTTTTCTGATGAATTTCTTTAGAAGAACTTCCCCCAACTGAGAATGCAATCATATTTACGCCGCGGCCTGCTGTGGAATTTAAAACCTTTTTCACACAGTTTACAACTGTGCTCATTACTTTTAAAGGATATTTTGAATCTGTTTTATTATGATTCCTATACTCACTCTTAAAATTGACGTATAACGACTTAACCGGAAAAGGTAATTCATAGTCCTCTATATCTATACTGCCGTATACTGTAATAACATCAATTACATCACCGGTATTATCAATAACATTAAATTCCATTGCATAGGCTCCCGGTTCGATAATTATATTTTTAATAGGATAAGTAGATGTTCCCTCTCCTATTTCATTTAATAGACCTTTAGCTAAAATTAGATCTACGATTTCGTTTATTAATTTAGTTTTTTTGTTCATAGTATTACTTTCTAAAAGGTGATTTAGCCGCGCGCGATATCATATCATCTAAGGTTTCAATTCCCGACATGATTCTGGCCAATGACCTACTTAATGTTATCATAGTTGGTCTATCATGTAATACCTCTGTACTAGGCTTTTCAGAGCTGTGCCCTTTAAAAAAGATTGGTAACGCATTCTCCAAGTCAACATATTGATGAGTAATCCATTTCAATACTACCTGTATATTTATCATATTGTCAGGATTAATCCAATCTTTAATATAAATAAAGTCGGGCTCATCTCTAGTAAATCTATTAACAATACCAGGTGTATTATTAAAACGTGATATTATTTTTACGATTTGATTTCTTACCGGTCCGGGGTAGTACCCGGGGCTATAAAAATTTTTCAACCTCTTAACAAGTTCTTTCAGTAATTCGACCATATGCTCTATAAATATTACCAGCTCATCAACCTCCATCCTATTATCAGACAGACTTAAAAACTCAGTCTGAATCTCTTTATCAATAGCAGTTATATGTAAATAACTAAAACTGTTGTTTGTTATGCTGTAGAAAGATGGAGTAGGATTGACAAAAGTACGACCTTTTATAGAGTGTAAATTTTTCTGAAGGTATGCTGCATATAGTTTTTCTTTTTGTTTAATTTCTTTAGAAGAACTTCCACTCCCTGAAAACTCTATTGCGTGTATTTGACCGCATGCGGGGCTATTTAAAAAGTTTCTTATACACTTCACAACCGTACTTATTATTTTTAAAGGTTGATTCGTTCCTGTCTTATGATAATAAGTTTCTCTTTTAGAAGTTAAAGGCATCCTACTAATGAATTGTATACTAAGTACCTTAATGTCAAATGGTATACCTGCATTATAGAGTGTTACGTCCATCACATGTGCCCTTACTTTTATAGTGTCCAGTACCCGACTGACATCATCAGTAACATCAAATTCAGCTACATATGCGTCTAACGAGATTTTTTCGGATTTAAGAGGGTAGGTATAAGTACCTTCTCCTATTTCATTTAATAGACCTTCAGCTAAAATTACATCGGCAATTTCACTTATTAATCTGGTACGTTTGTTCATTGAAATGGTGTTTAAAAAGTCTTAATTAGTTTTTTTTAATTTTGACAATAGTAAGTAATATGCTACTACATTCTGTATAGTCTCTATTACAGTTGAACTACCCATACTGAAGGATCTATTCCTTTGTTTACTAAACCTGATAATCTAGTATTTCCTGCTACTAAATCATAATCATTGTCATTAAATTTTACAACTATAGGTAGTTCTATTTTTCCCGTTTCAAATGCTTTATTAAATCTTTCTTTTTTAGGTTCTTCTAAACCATCAAAATATAAATCTACATTACCTAATACATCCTTAATTTTAGAGTACTGAGTAATGTATCCGGTTTTAGCTATTTTTAACCAACCTTCCCTTCCCATTTCTTCAAACTCGGGATAGCGTATAGCTTCTTCCCACTCGTATACAAAATTAGGTCTAGTGTATATAATTTTAAAATTTGATATCTCTTTTAATATATTAACTAATCTAATCACTCAATATACTGTATTTTGCCTATTAAATAATATTTTCTATAAATATAACAGAGGTATTATTTTTAATAGCATAATCCTACGATTACGCATCAGAGTATTATTATTCATCGTACAAATATTCAGAAATTTCATGTTTAGTAATTCCCCATGGTTCACTAATTGCATGAGAACCTCTACAATACCCACAAAAACGTGGAATCATTTGACGAGCTTCCATAAGTTCTTCAAAAGAATTAATTTTATCTAAATCAATATAATCCTCCCCTGTTACTTCAATATTATGTTGCCCTTTGAATTTTTCATCAAAATATTTAAAATAAGCAATCAATGCACATAGATATATTTTATTATCTACTAACTGAGTGCAAGTAAGTCTCCAGGTACAATCTTGTGCATATTCTCTATAATCATCATTAAAATGATTATGAAGCCATTTAGTGCTAAACTTGCTATCCTCAGGAGTATATGCAGCGTACCAAAACCAATCTACTTGTTCATAATTTAAAATAGAAAAAATTTCATCGTACTTACTTTTTCTTAGATCATATATTGATACACATACTTTAATTTTATTACGTCTAAGACATTCAAAAAAATCAGGCGATTGTTTTGGAATTAAAATACCGTTAGTTACCAACTGCAACGGGCCTTCGTCATAATCATGGGGAAAGAGGGATTTCACATAATCCATTACCTCGACAAGATGGGGATATAATAAAGGCTCTCCTCCTAATAAGGTAACTTTTTCTACACAATCCTTACTACCTTTACGAGTTAATTCCCATACTCTACTTAAATCTGATTTTATTTTATCTACGGATTTTGGAATTTCTTTATCAACTAAATTGGAAAAATGAGAACATGATTTACAATTAAGATTACATTTATCAATTACATGATACTCTATTCGGATTTTTTTTGTATTCATCTTTTTATATTTTATGCCTTTATACCATTTTCACAAAACCTACATAGTTTAAATGCAGTATTAGGTGCAGGCATTATATCATCATATTCTTGATTTAAAAGATTACCTAAAATATGATCGAGTCCATAATCCATGCAACACAACGATACATCTCCGTTGGGCAGTAAAACATTATGATATAATTTTTCTATGCAATTACAAGTCATATCATACTCCCCATGATATACTGATCTAAAATTATTTTTTAAATTCAATAACTCAGGCTTGAGTAAGGTCTCATGAATAAGGTTTCCTGCTCGTGACCACATCTCACTAGGTCTAATATTACCAAATATATGAGCAACACTAGAATGTACACTTCCCATTGACATTATATAAAAATTTTTTATAACATCTCTTAAACTGGCAAGGTGCTCTACTAATTGTATGTACTGAGGTGTGATAGGATGCTTGGCAAATAGTTCCTCATCGGGTAAATGAAATACGAAGCCTCCGTTAGGCCCACTTGAAAAAGGTATATCTTTGATTCTTTCTAAGTCCTGAATTTTCATTCCTACGCCTGTTGTAAAAGCTGCAATATCATGCCCTCTAGCATAAGCGTACATAACCATATCAGTACATTGTTTATGAACCCAGGGTTCTGTAAAGCCTGCAAAGGTTATTCTAACCTCCCTAGGTAACTTATCCACAATAAGTTTAAAATCATTAAAACTTAAACTTTTATTTCCCCTATATTTACTGACTAAGAGACGTTGGGGGCAAAAAACACAATCTACCACGCATCCCTTAATCGGTATGGTGGTAGTTATTTCTAAGGTTGGAAACTCAGTGGTTCTCCAATATTGAAGTGTCATAACCTAATTTTTTTTTATTTAGTCTTTTCTGCTATCAATTTCCTTTTTTAATTTAGCAAGAAATTCAGTATGGGCAACCGGTACGCTTTTATACTGAAATCCGTACTTGCGTGCCTTTAAATCGCTATATACCATTTTCAAATCAGCAAGTGAAATTTTACTTAAATCATTGCTCATATCTTTAGTAGATGAATATTCCGATTCCATTTTTTCCAAACGATCAGCCGCGCTTTCAAAACGTTCGTATGCTTCCTTATTTTTAGTTTTATAAGCAACGCCCGTCATTTTTACCCAGTTTAGCACTCTGTCAAAATTATGAGCATTATTATTATCCCTTAAAAATTTTAAAACAAATTTTAGTTTTTCCTGAGGATCTTTTATTTTTTTTGCCTCAGCTCTTGCTATCTGCCAGTGGATGTTAAATTTATTAGCCATATGTTTTTTAAAATTTATTAAAAACCTAATTTTTTAAGACGGGTTAATTCTTCCTTCAATTCTCTATTTGTAAAATTCCATTCAAAATTTTGTAATAGCCAATCTCTATATCCAGAGGGAATTTTATGTAAAGGGGTATTCTCATACTTTCCAAAGGGCATGACCATAGGACTTGTGCGCGTTGAGACAATTGTTGTTTCATTGTTGACATTTTTTTGTTCGAAGTGTAATCCTATTTCATGCATAGGTATGCCCGACAATAATCGACCCTGCTCACCAAATAATTGCCATTGCCCATCAATTTCCTTAAAATACAAATCCTCAACTTTTCCAAATTTTGATAGAGAACCTACAAAATCGATAACTAATCCATTTTCTTTATTGGGGTGAATGCGGGTTAATCGACCTACAAACTGATACCACCAACTTAATGAAGAAGTAGGTCGAGCACATATAATACAATCCAGCTCAGGATAGTCAAAACCTACGGTTAGAATATTAACTTGGATGAGTGTTTTTATTTTTTTGTTTTTAAAATCTTCAACTATTTGAGCTCTTTCCTTTAAAGGCATTCCAGAATACAGTGCGGCACTATCGGGGATTTGCTGTGAGAGATTTACAGCCTCTTTTACAGAAGGGACTGCAACTAAGATAGATTTTCGATCCTCTAATAATTCTATAAGGGTTTTTATTTTAACAGGTAATTTTTGAGCATTAAAAGCCTTATTCATAGATTCCTCCGTGTAATCTGATTTTTGAGTATTAAATCTTAACTGAGAATCATCAAATTCAAAGGATTTATAAATTAAAGGTGACCAAAATTTATTAGACACCATCTCATCAACCTGACATACGTGGAGGATGTTTTTAAATAAAGTACCTTTACGTGAGTAGGAAGTCAGCATGTTTAGCATGCTATAAGGAGAACCATCAGGTAATACTCCGTTTTGTAATTTTAAAGGAGTTGCAGTGAGTCCTAAGATATGTTTTATACGTGCACCATTGAAAAATTTTCTTAACATCCCTGCAGGATCTCGGGGATATCTATCACACTCATCAACGATTACTTTGTTTACTCCTAATTGCTGAAATTTAGATCCGTGGTCTAAAATTGATTTTATTGTTGCATACGTAACATCTCCAATTTCCTTTACTCCCATAGAAGCTGAAAAAATACTAGCCTGCCCGCCCATTGAAGTAAACTTATTATAATTTTGCTCTAAAAGCTCTTTAGAGGGCTGTATTATAAGAATTTTTTCATTTAAACCCTTTGCAATTGCCGCAATAACTACCGACTTACCAAAAGCAGTAGGGGCAATAATAATACTAGGTGTTGATTTTTTTTGTTTAAAAAACTCTACACCCTTTTTAACAGGTTCAATCTGATTCGAACGTAACTGCATTGGACATATTTTTTACTATAGTAACTTTTTCTTTTTTAGACTATGGAACAATTTTTCTTTTTAATTCTAATAATACCGCATTTTCCCTTTCAAGAAACTCTAGTCTTACTTTATACTCAGATAACTGAGCAATCAACTGGGTAAGTTGTTGTTGCAAGGCTTCTTTTTCTCTTTCCCTCTCTTCCAAGCGAGCTTCTAATATAGAAATACGCTCTCTAAGATTATCTCTAAAAAGATTTTGTTCCTTTACGGAATCCTCTTTTTGTTTTTGAGATTGTGAAGATCTTAACTCATAAAATTTCCATGCACCAGCACTTGTGGCAACAGTGAGTAATGTTACCATGATTGTGGTAATATTATTACTTATTTCTAACAAAAGCATATTGTTGCTATTTTTTTATTATTGAAAGTCGTTTTTTTCTCATACATTCTTCTATAGCAGTTTTCCAGGCTATCCAAATAAAACCTAGCACTTGGGCTCCTAAAAGAGTGTAATAAGCATAATCACCAATTCCAACAATTACTAAATAAACTAGTATGCTTGTCAGTAATACAAAACAAAAATATGAGGATAGTTTTCGAATTTTTATATTATGGGCTAAACTACCTACGATTAGCCAAACACAGAAAAAAAGTAAAGGTGCGCTAAAAAGCAATAAAAATATATTTACAATATCAATTTTAGTAGTAAAACATAAAACCTCTAAAATGACAAAAACAGATAAAAAGATTTCAAAAGCCTCAGAATCTCCATACTTAAAAATCTCCAATACACGTTTTAACATTGCAAAAGGTTTTTATAGGTTATCTGTACTTAAATATACAAAAAATACAGTTTATATCCAAAATTTTTACTATCTTTTTTAATCAACTCTTAGTTATCTTTACGGTTAATTCTCCCGAACCTTTTATTAATCTATGATAAACATTTTTAGGAATAAAAACATTATCAAGCACCTGAGGTAGTTGGTTATCAAGCTGTACCATCCAATTTGTTTGACCAACTACTTCTACCAATCTATTCTCACGGTCGCGATGCCATACCAATTCATGCTCATCTACATCCTGGGAAAAGGTTCGAATTATCATATGATCATCATTAATAAAATCTTGATATGGATTATTCATATTAAACTCATTAAAAATCAATAAAATGTTTTTATAAAATAAAACATAAGCTTACCACCATCCAGGATAATTTCTTTTACCTCCTAATAATTTCCAGTATCTATTAACCCGACATGCCCAGTAACACGGGGTAGTTTTATCATTACATTTATGACATTCATGTCTAATGCCAAATAATCTACGCGCTTCAGGATCATCAACCTTTACTGCTAAATTTTGCCCGCCGGCTTTTGCACCAAACCTTACTTTTATTACATTGTCAGTAATAGGATCCTTGACATACACATAAAATTTTTTTTGATTCTTTTCCGTACTTCTTTTGGGAATATTTAGTTCAACTTTTTTACCTCTATATAATCCTGTGGACTCTTCAACTAAAGGAAGATCTAGAGGAACTTGCCGTCCTCCATATTCACCATATAAACCTAAATCGGTTTTTTCAATAAATTCTAAATCGTAATCTTCAAGTATGAGTTTATTATTACTGTGTAGATTACGACACTCCGAAAATAACTCTACAAATTTATCTGAAGAATATCTATACACATTATCAATTAAGGGAATGTTATTATCTATATGATATTGTAGTCCTGCAGATATAGGTACTAAGTCAGTCAATTTTATCATTGTTATTTCTTTTAAAAAATAGGTATTAAAAATATTACCAAAAACCTGTATAGTTTTTACTACCCCCTAGCCAATGCCAATATTGAGGTAATCTACATGTCCAGTACATCGGGGTTTTCTTGTCCCACTGTTTAGGACATTCTAATTTTTTTGAAAAACGAGCTCTCACTTCAGGATCTGAAAGTTCAGTTTCGAGGTCGCTCCAGCCTCCCAATGCAGATCCAAATTTTACTTTATTAACTTTTTTTGTTCTAGGATTGCGAACATATACAACATAACCAGGTTTTCCATCTTTTCTTTTTCGGGGGATTTCTAATTGCACATATTGACCTTTACGATACAATGCCTCGTTAAGCATCGGTAAATCCAGAGGAACTTTTTCCTCATTATAATATCCATACAAACCTAAATCAGTTTGTTCTATGATTTCTAAATCAAGTCCTTCTAAAATAATTTTGCCTTCCTCATATAACTTACGACATTCCCCATACAGTTCTACAAACCTATCTGAAGAGTACCTATATACATTTTCGGTCAGCGGAATATTATTGTTTAAATGATACTGCAACCCATTAGAAATTGGAATTAAATCTACAAGTCTAATCATACTCTTTTTCCTTTTACTATAAATAGGCCATAAAAAATAAAAGGAGTCACGCGTGACTCCTTTTAAAAAAATACATTAAAAAATTATTTTGTAGAATTCTTAAGATGCCTTTTCAATAGGACCTTTCTTCAATAATTTTAAAATCACCTCATAAAACGAAGTACTTACAGTGTAGGTGATAAACAGATTTATCAGACTTGTGCCTGCACCAAAAAAGAATCCAGCTCCTAATACAGCAGCAAGGGCAAGTACTCTGTACACTCCTTTGTCAATGCTCTTAAAAAGAGGAATGTAGTTACTCAAATAGCCGGTTACAATCACTAGGAAACCATAAATCCATTCAATTCCTCCAATGAAATTTTGTAATGAAGAGTATGTATCTTTACCAACAGCTTTTACATGAGCAAGTGAATCTACAGGCACTTGTGCAAGAAGGGTAGTAAAACTGGTGGAAAGAGTTACAACAAAAAGAGTTAGAATTAAAAATCTAACATGTTGGTTAAATTTGTTTAACATTTTTTTAGGTTTTAGTTTATAAAAAAAATCACTAGAAAGTTATTTTTCTGTATATAAATAGGTCTAATATCCTAAAACATAAAATTATTTTTCATCAGAATTAGATGAATTTACATTACTAGAATTTTCTATAGAATTTTGAATACGTCTTAGTAATTCGGTACGAGCCTGTTCTAACATGTTTATACTATTTTTTACCATATAAAGATTATATTCTACTGTACCTAGTTCAGTATATAATGTCTGAAGAGGTAGGTTGTCTTCATAATAATTAAAAGTTTCTACTTGCATTTTTTTTATTTTTAAAATTCTAAAAGTAATTTTTTACCTGCAATATTGTTGACGGTTAGAAAATAGCAATTATAACATAGTAGTTGTAAATTATCCCTTCGGTGATTTGTATTATCCCCATCAATCCATTCAAGTAATAAAGGCATAGCATAATCTAAAATTCGCCTTTCCTCAAAACCACATGATGCACATTTTTCCTCAAGAATGCAATTTGTTATAAGACGCTTCTTTAATTTTTTAGGATTATAATCAGGGTGCTTACCTTCTAAAATATCTTCTAACCTATAATATCCGTGCTGGTGTACCGTGCCTTTTGATATTTTTTTTCCCGCTTGATTTTTATGCAGGTCATATAAAGTTTTACCGGTTTTTTCATCTACATACAATTTAGCATATTTTCTGTAGGTAGATAAGGCTACATTTAAAAAACGAGCAGCACCTCTATTAGATTGACTATTTTTTATAGCATATCTAATTTGATCTTCCTTAAGGTTTACTGCAACCGAAAATTCACCAAAAGTTCCCATTAACGATATTTTTATATGAGCATGATATTTTTAAATATAAAAAATGACATAAAATTATAAAAATATTATCCTTAGGTCCTAAAAAATGAAGAGGAGGATATAACAAAGCATTTAAAGGTCTACCATGACCTGAAATATCAATATCATACAGTAGACACTTCCACTGTCCTTGGGTCTTAATTAAGACAACTTTTTTTTTAATCTTTACCATAATATTTATTACATTTAAATAATGAAAATATTATGAGTAAAATTTTTATTAATTAAGGGGGAAAGTAAAAAACCTTCCCCCCTTAAAAAAGACTACTATTCTACTACCTTTGTTATTGCACTCTCAGATACAGACACCACTTCAAAGTCAGTAGGATATTGCTTCATAAATGTATTTAATTTTGCTTCCGCATCTGTAATGGACACGGCCTGAATAAGAAACCGATCAGTTCGCCACTTAGGACCTTTATCGGTGTCATACATTTCCTTAAATTTTACCACATAATACTTCATGATTAACAATTTTTAATTTGACAATAAATATATTTCAAAACCATTCTTTTTTAGCTTTTTAAAAAACAAAATCACAGTTAAGTGTAGTTAGAGAATTTACCTCTAATTCTAAATTACCAATTTCAAATTTACCGCTCAATTCATTTTTATTTCCATTTTTAATTAAATTCTCAAAATAAAGGGATAAATTTTTAATAAAATTAAAATCATCCTCTTTAAACGTTTGCTCATTCACATAAATCACAATACCGTTATCTATTGTAGAAAATTGAGCATGTTTAATTCGAGCACTTAAAACATATAAAGTATTAGGTTGTTCTTCTTTTATATAGTCACTGGCAATAATATCATAGGAATCTACGAGATATATAGTAGAACACCACGGTTCTAAACTTTTTAATAAAGGTAAGCCGCCTCTCAATACTATACCTACATCATACTTAGGAGGTACAATAGGTTTCATATAGGCATCATGCAATACACTATGTCCCCACTTTCTAATAAAATTACGGGCGGACTTATAATTTTGAATCACCCACTCTTCTGAATTTGTACCTACAGAAGTAATGGTAGGATTAAAACGACTACCTCGACAAGTCAAATGATACACCAATGAACTCCATAATTGGATAAATCTATACCCTCTTAATTTAAATCTATTAAAGATATCAGAATCCTCTTTTGATTGAGGAGCAAAAAGGCTATCATGACCTCCACAAGCGTCAAAATCCTTTTTAAAAATAAACCATGGTGCAAAAACTCCTTCAGTTATGTTATTATAATATAATCCCCCATCTAAGCTAGGATAATGATGACCGAACCACTGGAGAAAGCTGTCCTCCTTAAAATTTTCAGGTTCTGTTCCAAAATCGGCCAATATCTTTTCGGGACCTCTAGGATGTAGAGGAGGCTCAACTCTGGTAAGGCTTACAACAGTGCCGGGTTCAATATATTGTAATATTCGCGATACAGCATCGGGGGCGCAATACATATCGGCATGAAAGATACCAACAATGCTCCGTGTTGCAACTTCCTTTATAAGGGTATCAAATAAAATGGTATGGCCAAGTCTTGAAGGACCTTCATTGCGTATGGCTTTAAAATTAGAATCTTGTTGCATTATTTCCAAACACCACTGCCACGTTCCATCTGAACTAAAGTCATCTGCAATACATATTTCTATTTCCTTAGAATCATTTTTTCTAAGGGAATCATAACACCACTTGAGGTATTTTAAATTATTTCGCGATGAAATAATTAAGGAGATATCACCTGAATGTAACTTATTCATATAAAAACTAATTAAAAGAAATCTAGTCTATATTTAAATTCAATTATTGTATAAAAAATCAATACAATCTACATAATCATATTTTTTTAAATCTTCGTAAATTGTTTTTATTGAAATGTGATCTCCTTGATATAAATCAACCTGAGAAATAACTTCCTCTACAATCTCTGCCCCGAAAGTACTGATTGCTTTTTTTACCAACTCTCCATTAAGCATAATGTAATTATTTTAATAATAGTTATGAAAAAAAGTAACATA
>JACCDX010665577.1_pt1 | contig 25222 bp, 18 predicted proteins | sample 7449681 | NCBI WGS metagenome assembly JACCDX01 (sample SAMN15323450, study PRJNA562643) | freshwater metagenome | isolation source: river surface water | place: USA:Blue River Watershed | collected 2017-08-18
AAAGGTTCGGTCGGTCTTCAACTTGCTTTCTGGAAGACCGGCCCAACTTTGGTAGGTCTGCTCTTTTCCAGAGAAGGCAATCAATTTGATGACGCTCTTTTCTCCGTAGTATCCCCCCGACACAAACCAGCTGCCCAGGTCCGAAAATGCGCGGTCCACAAAACCATCGGAAGTAATCTTGGAAAGTCTTGCATCAAACGCAAAGCGATTGTTGAGTAAGCCTGTTCCTGCTTTGACGGCATGTCTCCAGGTATTGAAAGAACCGAACCCATTGTCAATCTCAGCATAGGCTTCGTCGCGACGTGTGTCCGTCTGAAAGTTGAGGCTAGCGCCAAAGGTAGCGGCTCCATTGGTGGAAGTTCCGACCCCACGTTGGATCTGAATATTTTCCACAGAGGAGGCAAAGTCCGGCATGTTGACCCAAAAGACTCCGTGCGACTCCGCATCGTTGAGTGGAATGCCGTTGATGGTGGCATTAATACGGGTTTGGTCGGTGCCTCGGATACGGATGCCCGTGTAGCCCACCCCGGCTCCTGCGTCGGAGTGACTGACTACGGAGGGGGAAAAGTTGAGGAGAATGGGTATGTCCTGCCCCAAATTTCGCTTGCCAATTTCCGACTTATCCACCGTGGTAAAGGTGGTTGGCGTACTCTCAGAAGCGCGCGTGGCGGAAACAATGAATTCCTCGCTCAAGAAATCCTTGGACTCCAAACCCAGTTCCAGGGATACTGCCAAAGGAAGTTCAACCGACTTCTGTACGGTTTCGTAGCCCACGTAAGAAACTCGGATTTCCTGTTTCCCATTGGGCACTCGTGCCAATGTAAACTTACCGTCGGTATCCGTGACGGCACCTTTTCCCAAAGTTTCGATCCAGACAGAAGCCCCTACCAAAGGAGTCGCTGTTTTGGCATCGAAAATTCTGCCACTTAGGCTAGACTGTGCCCAAGCTTGTAGACTGCTCAGTACACACAGTCCTAGAAGTACTAACTTTTTCATAATTTTCCCCTCTCGGGTTTTTGAGTGAAACATGAGAAAACCCAGGGGAGGTTTTCCGTAATTGTTTACCCGGTTGCGACGCAAAAACGCATCCGAAGGAAGGCTAGCACTTCCTAGATTAGATTCAAATTTTTACTCCGCATGCTCATTTCCCTTCGCCGGCATTACCCGGATCAGGTGGTATGGGTATGATCTCAGCCCGTAATATTAAAGGCACCCCTTATGATCTGATAACAAAGTTAAATGGGAAAAGTTTTTTTCCAATATCCAAGAATTAGGAAGAAGCAAAATTACGTTGGGAGTAGGGAGCGCATTTATCTCTTAAATTTTTTACCTCGAGGACGCATCGTTAGGATTAGATCGCAAATAAATAACCCATTGAAAAGCAGGAGTTGACCATTTGTAAAAATCAAAGATTACCATCCATTTAAAAGCCGTATGTTTGTAGATTAGGAATATACTTTATGAAACCACTCTATTTCTTTTTTATCCTTGTAGGATTAGCAATTTCAATTCCTGGTAAAGCACAAAATCAGGCGCAGCAAAACGCATTTGCCTTTAAACTGAAACAGCCTATCACGTTGGATGGTATATTAGATGAAGACATCTGGAAAGATACCGAAGGTTGGAATGGAAATTTCATGCAGTATTTCCCTTCAGACACCTCGCTAAGTAACTACCCCACTCGCGTTAAAGTAGCTTTTGATGACACCAATCTGTATATCGCAGCCATTATGGAGAATACAGGACCACGGAAATACGTGTCTACTTCCCTCCGTCGTGACTTCCGTGGGGAGCAAAACGATGGAATCAGTTTTGTTTTCGACACCTTCAACGATGGAACTAATGCGTTTCAGTTTGGGGTAAATCCTTACGGAGTACAGCGGGAAGCCCTACTTGCCAATGGAGGTTCCCGCTCCGAAGACCTCAATTTGGCTTGGGACAATAAATGGTTTTCCGAAGCAAAAATCATGGAAAACCAATGGCAAGTAGAAGTCATCATTCCCTTAACTACCCTACGGTTTAAAGAAGGAGCACAAAATTGGAATGTCAACTTCTATAGAATTGATAGCCACACCGGCGAGCGGTCCACTTGGGCGCCTATTCCACGCAACATCCCGATCATCACAACGGCATTTCTTCAAAAAATGATTTTCGAAGAGCCCCTTCAGAAAAAAGGAGCAAACGTCTCACTTATTCCCTATTTGGCAGGACGTACCTCTAAAAATTTTCTCGAAAACAGCAGTGAGTCGCTTACCCCTGCTATAGGCGGTGATGCCAAAATAGGAATTGGACCTGCCATGAACTTGGACCTGACTTTCAACCCAGATTTTTCTCAGGTGGAAGTGGATCAGCAGGTGACCAATTTGGACCGATTTGAAATCTTTTTTCCGGAACGAAGACAGTTTTTCCTTGAAAATGGAGACCTATTTGACAGCTTTGGTCAAACTAGATCTCGGCCCTTCTTTTCGAGAAGAATCGGTGTAGACATCGATTCCGCGACAGGACAAAACGTGCAAAGTAAAATCATCTATGGCGCTCGCCTGAGTGGAAAATTGAACGAGAACTGGCGTGTTGGAGCCATGAATATGCAAACGGCCACCGACGATGCAGCGGGTATTGTGGGCAAAAATTTCACGGTTCTTGCCCTCCAACGAAAGGTTTTTGAACGTTCCAACATTGGTTTGATCTATGTCAATAAAGAGTCTTTGGCATTAGATGAATACCAGCAATTATTTGATCCCACTGCATACAACCGCCTATTGGGGGTGGATTACAACCTCAACTCTTCAGATGGAAAATGGACGGGTAAGGTATTTTACCACCGCACCTTTGAATCGGTGGAGGTAGAAAAACCTTATTCCTTCAATGCCTACCTACTCTTTACGGATTTACACTGGAATTGGACCTTTGCCTTTCAAGATGTAGGCAAGTCGTTCAACCCTGAAGTAGGGTATTTGCCAAGAGCCGACTTCAAACGTCTCAACCCAGACGTGACTTACTTATTCTATCCCAAGTCCAAACTTATCAACCGACATGGTCCAAAAATTGAATTTGAAGGATACTGGAATGAGACCTTGGGAACTACCGACCGCGATATCAACTTGGCGTATATCGTGCGCTTTAACTCCCTAGCAGAATTAGAAGTAACGCAGAAAAATCGTTATGTCTACTTATTTGATGATTTTGACCCCACACGATCTGGAGGAGAGCCCTTGGCCGCTGGAACAGACTATTCCTACCGCAATGTCCAATTGGAATACCGCAGCAACCCACGAAAAAAATTGAATGTGGGCATTGTTGGTGAGTTTGGAGAATATTTCACAGGATCCATACAGCGAATCACCTCACAAACAGGGCTTCGATTAGGGTATTTGGCCAATATCTCCATGAACTTCAACTATGCGCGTATCCGCTTGCCACAGCCGCAACGGGATGCGGATTTGATCTTGGTAGGACCACGGATTGATTTGACCCTAACCAAAGATTTGTTCTGGACCACCTTTGTGCAGTACAACAGCCAGATCGACAACATGAATATCAACACGCGTATTCAATGGCGCTATGCTCCTGTGTCTGACTTTTTCTTGGTGTACACGGACAACTACTTCCCGGGTGACTTTATGCCCAAGCAGCGCTCGCTGGTATTTAAGTTGAACTACTGGTTGAATCTCTAAACCTAGAATAATTTTTAATAAAGCAACGAAACACTTTAATTAAACAGCCTGTTAGCTACAAATGAAGCACGACAGGATTATAGTTTGGTTTAGAAATGACTTGCGACTGGAGGACAACGAAACCTTGACCCGTGCCCTCCAACAGGGAAAGGAAATCATCCCCGTATACTGCTTTGATTCCAGGCAATTCAAAAGCACCTCCTTAGGATTCGCCAAAACCGGGGCATTTCGAGCCCAGTTTCTACTGGAAAGTGTGGCTGACCTCCGACAATCGATTCAAAAAATAGGGGGTGACTTGGTCATTTTACATGGGAACCCTGAACAGGCTGTCCCAGTATTCGCCAAGCAACTTGGTGCCACTGCCATCTATTTCTCAAAGGAAGTAACAGCTGAAGAGAGAGCAGTTGACAAGGCCCTAGAGGAAAATGCCTTTTCTCAAGCGATCGCCTGCGAAAGCTTCTGGCAGAGCACCCTTTACCACAAGGATGATTTGCCCTTTCCGATTCGGCAAACACCTGAAGTCTTTACTCAATTCCGAAAAGAGGTAGAAAAAGGATGTAAAATCCGTCCTTCGTTTCCCTCGCCTAAACAAATCCCATACCCTGGAAAAACAGTGATTCCTGATACTGGGGAATTGGGTTCCTTAACCACATACGGACTGGAATATCGCAAGCAAGCGCAACACTCGTGGTTGGACGTACGCGGAGGAGAATCTGCTGCGCAAGAGCGCCTCCAAGACTATTTTTGGAAAAAAGACCTTCTCAAAACCTACAAGCAAACACGTAATGGATTGATCGGTATGGACTACAGTTCCAAACTGTCTCCCTGGCTTGCGCTGGGCTGCATATCCCCTCGTAGCATCTATGAAGAAGTGAAGCGCTATGAAAAAGAGCGTGTCAAAAACGACAGCACCTATTGGCTGGTCTTTGAGTTGATTTGGAGAGATTACTTCCGATTGATTGCCAAAAAGCATGGTATCAAGATCTTTAGCCTAGGCGGAATCCGAAACCAGGTGGATGCTTGGAGGCGAGATGGAGACCTCTTTGAAGCCTGGAAATCTGGGCAAACAGGAGTGCCATTTGTGGATGCCAACATGCGGGAACTGAATGCCACCGGATTTATGTCCAACCGAGGCCGGCAAATCGTTGCCAGCTACCTGGTCAATGACCTGGGAATCGATTGGACCTGGGGCGCCAGCTATTTTGAAAGCCAACTGGTGGATTACGATGTCTGTTCTAACTGGGGCAACTGGATGTATGTGGGCGGGGTAGGCAATGATCCTCGGGAAAACCGCTACTTCAACATCCTCCGCCAAGCGAGCACCTACGATAAAAAGGGGGACTTTGTACGACTCTGGATTCCTGAGCTTCAGTCCATTAACGGATTTGACATTCATCAGCCTTGGGAATTATCCACAGCCACGTTACGCAATCTCAAAATCCAGTTGGGGCATAGTTATCCACATGCCTTGGGCAAAATTCCCGCCTTGGAAAATACCTATTGAGCTCCTAGTAAGCTATCTTCAGTCTACTCAAATCCGGTAGGAGCTGCTTTTTCCTTTTCAATTCCCGTTGGTACAGGTACTCTCCCAATTCCGCAAAGAAAGGCATTCCGATCTCATCTGTCTCGTACTTGTCATCGTTGAGAATCTGATCTTCGTTGACATAGACGATTGCGGAAACAAAAAACTCCACCCCCGTCTCAAAATCCACAAAATACCCGCCATCAATCAGGTGCCCATACGACCAGCCCGTCTTATTGAATACCCGGAAGCGGGTTGGAATAGACGCTTTGTCGGTTCCAAACTTGAAAAATTTGGAGTAGCTGTCGTAAAATTCGGTGGTATCGTAGTCAGGAAACTTACTTTCTCGGGGCAGCATACTCATGTGCTTGAGTACAAAATTTCGGTGCTCCTCATTGAGATTAAACCGCTCGATTCCAACAAAGGCCTCGGGAAAAATAGTCCGCTGCACCACGCCATGTAAGTCCGAAAGAGAAAACTTGTTCTTGTAGGAGAAGTCCATTCCTCCCTGAATCAAGGTGTCGTTTTTGTAGTAGGCTCGGCCCAACTTGGGAAAACTAGGGACCACGTAGGCGCTATCCGCCTGTCTCGCAGGGATCTCCAATAGAACCTTCCCTGCGGCATCCACAAATCGAACGGGGTTGAACTGTCTATTTTCTTCCGGAGGTAGGGGAAAACTCAAACGCTGCGTAATCACGGTATTGGCTAGCCCTTTTTCCCTCAACTTCGTGTTGATGTAATCCGTCCCCAGCAACTCATACAATCTGTTGGAGGCATCGTTATCGGAGACAAGCAGGATTTTTTTGATGTAATGCCCGATGCTAGGCAGGCCATTTTCAGCAGTCGAATCGCTCCATGCAGGGAATTGCGACGGGCGTACTGAGTCAGTGAGCATGGTAGTTTCCAAAGTCAATCCTTCCACCTGTTGCTCCTCCAGCCACTCCAATGCCAGAAGCGCAATGGGCAACTTCACCGTGGAAGCCGGATAGTAGTAACGGGAATCATCCACGTTAAAGGGGTAGGTTGTAAAAAGCGGATTGCCATGCTCGTTGCGGTCGATCTGCGTGTAGAGGATCTGGACCTGGTACTTGGCGGTATCGGCAAGCACTTTTTGCAAAGTCGGGTAGTCTTCCAATCCGTCCACAAAGGGTACCGGAGGCTCCGATTTACAAGCAACTAGAAGGACAGCCACAAGAAGCGAAAACACAAAATTTTTCATAGAGATCTGTCGAGATGCGTTAGAAATTGGGATAAAGCCTGTACCTCCTCCTTGGAATGACTCGCGGAAAGGACCACGCGATTGACTTTGGGGCCGCTTGCAGTAGGATAAGGGAAAGAAGAGGTAATGTACCCCTGTTCCTGCAATTTTTCAGTCCAAAGATCGGGTGAGTACACGAATACTGGAAAGTTAGGGTTCCCTTTAATTTGGGGGAGGCCCCTACTTTCTTGGTAAAAAAAGGAAGTTAGTTCCTGCAACTTTTCTTGCTGCACCTGCAAGAGTTCCTGTGCATCCAACAAGCTTTGAAGCAAGGCAGGAGAGGGCGGAGAAGCTCCTGCAAAAATGGATTGGGATTTTACCCCTTGAATCAAATCCGCTGCGCCCAAAACGATTCCTCCGGGCGTGGCCAAGCCCTTGCCCAAGGAACCAGAAACCAGGAGTTGAATGCCTTCCTGCTTCCATTGGGAATAGGTACCAAAAAGGGAATTGCCCACTACACCAAAAGCATGGCTATCGTCAATCAGCAGCGTCACCTCGTGCTTTGAAGCAATCGAAGCCACCCAATCGTACCCATGAATTTCTGCTTTGAGCGGATCGACTGCATTGCCAAGGATCAGTATCTTCTGTGAAGGCAATGTGAAAGCCCGCTCCAAGCAGGCTTGTGTCCATTGGGGAAAACTCAGAGAACTGTCTGCTCGCAGGCCGGAAGGCAAGATCGCTGGATGCGTATCCGGTGCTGCCCAGCATTGGTCTGCTTTTGGGAAAAGGTATTGGCTAGCAGCGATACCCGCTAAGTAGCCCGAACTGAATAGTGCTGCCCTTTCTGCCTCCGCCTGATTTGAAAAGAACTCCTCAAATGCATCGTAGATCGCCAGTCGCACATTGTTGGTTCGGCTTAGCCCATGGTGCATGCCCCACTTGTGTAGATTGCCTTCCACTATTCCTGTGTAGGCCTCCAAGCTATCCAAACCTAGGTAAGAGGTTCCGTTAAAGAAAAGGCATTCCTTCCCTTCCAGCAGAAGCTTTTTTCTAAGGCGAGTGGATAGGGCTAGCGGGTTCACAAAATTTACTTGGCAAAAATCTGGGTAGGGTCTTGGAAGGACTTAAACTCAAGGGCATTGCCACAAGGGTCCAAGAAAAACATGGTGGCCTGCTCGCCCACTTCACCCTTGAAGCGAATGTAGGGTTCAATAACAAATTCAATGCCATGGGCTTTGAGTTTGTCTGCGAGGTCATGCCATTCCTCCCAACCGAGAATAGCTCCAAAGTGGCGAACAGGAACATTTTTTCCATCCACCTCGTTTGTTTTGGCGTTGGCAAGTTCATCCGGCTTGATATGAGCAGACAGCTGGTGACCAAAGAAGTTGAAATCAATCCACTTGTCGGTGCTGCGACCAATGTCACAACCCAACAAATCGCCATAAAACTGGCGGGTTTCTTCGATGTCACGAATCGGAAAAGCGAGGTGGAACGGTTTAAAGTCAGACATAATGCTTAGTTTCGTTGGGTGATGTGTTCAGGGGCTGAAAGCAAATTGTACCCTAAATATATGGCAAAAAACAAAACAGTTTCATTGGTTTTGAGCAGCGGCGGCGCTAGAGGATTGGCGCATGTGGGCGTGATCGAAGAGTTGGAGCGCAGAGGCTATACCATTGCAGAGATTGCGGGCTGCTCCGCAGGAGCTTTGGTTGGTGGCATGTATGCTGCAGGCAAGCTCCCCGAATTCAAAGATTGGATTTGCAATTTGGACCGCGTGGATGTCTTTTCCTTGATGGATTTTACTTTTTCAAGCCGTGGTTTTATCAAGGGAGAAAAGGTCTATCAAGCCCTAAAACGAGTCGTTCCGGACCAAAACATTGAAGAATTGTCCATCCGATTTTCCTGCAATGCAGTAGAGGTCAACTCTGGAAAGGAGCATGTATTTACCCAAGGCAGTTTGTACAAAGCCATCCGTGCCTCGGGAAGCATCCCCTCTGTTTTTATCCCTGCCAAGGCAGAAAAGCAGCATTTTATCGATGGAGGCGTGTTGAACCCTGTACCCATCTCCCTGATTTCAGACCCACATGCCCATGCTATTGTCGTAGTAGATACAAATGGGTTGGAAGAACATTTCCTTGACCTCCCAAGCAAGTACTCCAACAGATCCCAAGGACTTGCCCTACCGAGTTGGGTGAAGGTCTACCAAGGCAAAATGAAAACCTATTTTCCCGAAGAAAAAAAGAAAGAAAATCTACGCAGCTATTCGGCATTAGAACTCGTCACCCGCTCCTTTGACCTGCTGCAAGACCGCTACTGCCAATTGCTTTTGGAAAACTATCCAGTGGATGCCCAAATCAAAATTGCGAGAAAGCAATGCGGAACCCTGGAATTTCACCGTGCTGCCGAATTGATTGAAGTTGGCCGGATCAAAACTGCCGCAGCCTTAGACCGCATGGAACATGGAAATTGACGAACTCAACCGCCTCCTAGGCAATGTGGATAACTACCTTTTGGACCAACTCCTCAAAGGTCGATTTACCAAGGAGATGAAAATCTTGGATGTGGGCTGTGGTGAAGGGCGCAATGCCGTGTATTTCCTTCAAAAAAACTACTCCATTTTTGGCATCGATCCGAATGAGGTCGCTATCCAGTATTGCCGCTACTTGGCCAAAACTATAAACCCCCAAACAGACATTCACCGCTTTCAAATCGGCGATGGTGCAGCAATTCCTTTCCATGCAGCTGCCTTTGATGCGGTCATCAGTTCGGCTGTGCTCCACTTTGCCGAGGGGCATGCCCATTTTTGGAAGATGATTGCTGAAATCCATCGCGTACTCCGGCCAGGGGGAATTTTTTGGATGCGGATGTGTACTGGTTTTGGTAACATCCTGGAAGAAAGTCAGGAACTAGGTGAGGGCAGATACGCCTTACCGGACGGGTCTGAGCGCTATGTATTGCTGCCTGAAGGGCTGCAGGAACTGGAACGCCTTGGTTTCCGATTTCTTGAAGCCCCCAAGACAGTCCTTGTCTATGGACAACGGGAGATGGGGGTATTTTTGATGGAAAAAATCAAGTAGGAACTTCTTTCTTTAGTCCTTTTTCCCCTGTACCGCCTTCACAATCAAGTCAAATACGGTGATGGGAGCAATGCGTTCGGCACTAGAAAGTGACCTCTCACAAACCAATAGGGGCTTGTCCAAATCCGATTCCGGAATCCGCCCATGGGCTCCCTTGACCAAGGTGGCATCCAAAGGAATCACATCCATTAAGTAGCGAAAACCGAGCTTTTTCTTGATGAGTTTGCTGCCCACCTTCAGCAAAGGAATGGGGATGCTAGGATCCATAATCAGTTCCACAGGATCGTAACCTGGCTTGCGGTGGATGTCCACACAGCGCGCATAATCGGGGGCTTTGGCATCGTCCAGCCAGAAGTAGTAGGTAAACCAAGAATCGGCATCCGCTACGACCACCAAATCCCCTGAACGGGCATGATCCAAATGCGCCTCTTTTTTCCCTTGGGTACCGAGCACCTTTTCCACCCCTGGAATCGCTTCGAGGAGGGCTTTCACCTCGGCAAGTAAGGACTGATCCTGCACGTGCACATGCGCCACCTGATGATCTGCTACCGCAAAAACGGTCGAGGTACCTGCATCGAGAGTTTCTAGACCCAATTCATTTTTCACTTGAATCCATCCCTTCTCTCTAAAAATTCGGTTGAGGTGGATCGGCTTCGACACGGAAGTAATCCCGTATTCGGAAAGAAGCAGCACCTGGGTTCCTTGACTTTCAAAGTAGGTGATCAGGTCCTTGGCTAGGTCATCAATTTCCCGTAGGTCTTTCCCAATCTTCGCGAAGTCAATGCCGTATTTCTGTAAGGCATAATCCAGGTGGGGTAGGTAAATTAAGTTCAGCGTTGGGGAATGCCATTGATCCACTTTCTTGGCCGCTTCAGCAATCCAGCGGCTAGAAGCAATCGTCGTCGCGGGGCCCCAAAAACTAAAAAGTGGAAATGGGCCCAGCTCCGCTTGCAGGCGGTCCCGCAATTCCATGGGTTGGCTATGGCAGTCAGGCAACTTACGTCCGTCAGCCGGATAGAGTGGCCTTGGGGTCACCGCAAAATCCACGGTGGTATACATGTTGTACCACCAGAATAGGTTGGCCACCGTAAAATCTGGGTCTTCTTTGCGCAGCAGGTCCCAGACTTTTTCGCCTTGCACCAACTTGTTGGATTGCCGCCAAAACTTGATTTCACACTCCTCCTCGAAGTACCAGCCGTTGCCTACAATCCCGTTATCTGTAGGCCACTTTCCGGTCAAATACACCGACTGGGCAGAGCAGGTTACTGCTGGAAGTACGGGTTCCACCACCGCTTGGTGCTTGGATGCAATCCATTGTTTCAAAAATGGGGTATGCTCTCCGATCACTCTGGGAGATAGCGCGACGATATCGAGGACAACGGTTTTTTTCATGTGCTACAAATGGGAAAATGATTATCCGCAATCTTACTAGTGGCTTAAGATCTGTTTGAATTACTGCGGATAATCGTTGACAGACGACTGTCCACGGTCCACAGCTCACTTACTTGAACCTCAAACCTTATTTTCATTTAGTACTGGTGACAAAGCGGATAACCAGAAAATTGCCTCGACAAATCACTAGAGCTGCTCCCTGACCCAGGCCAGCTCTCGGGAAATCGCCTCGCCCAAGGTGAGGTGGGTATCTTCTGGAAGCACCTCCCAGGTGTAGGTTTCCACTTCCAAATGACTGCTAATGCTTGGATCAGCTTTGACCAATTTCAATACCTCCACAATATCCTCCTGGGTGGATTGGAAGGTCCCGTAATTTTCAAGAAAGATGGGCACGTGAAAATGCACCCGCCATTCCAAATCCTCCGTCGTGTTAAGTTGGGTAATCGCTTGTGGCAAATCTGGATAGGATACCAGCCCTTCTCCTTGGGTTCGCGCCACCACCTGATGCAGGTAGGTGGTATCTGCAAATTCTTCCAGCCTTTTTCCAATGCTGAAGCGCTCGTTAGTCGATTCAGGAATCAAAAGTTTGAGCGCAGCAGAGAGCTGAATTTTCCCGATGCCAATTCCCGCTTTCTTCAATTTCTGAAAGGTCTCCTTGGGCTTTTCGTAGCCAATGGCAAAATGGCAGACATCGTAACAAACCTGGAGATGAGCTAAAATCAATTTCTCCGCCTCTTTCCACTTGGCATAGCTCTCATTTTCAGTCGGATTCAGGAGCTTGGCTAAGATTTTTTTCCCTTTTCCGAGTAGCCAATCTGTGAAATAGGAAATTAGCTCCTCCGAATTTTCTAGCAGCCCATCCGGTTCGGGTTCGATATCTAAGTGCAGCAGTTTCCCTGTTTCTCGGTGAATGCGTACCAACTCATCTACTACCTCCATCAAGTGGGCGGTTGCTTGCGCAAAAGCTCCCTCCTTATCCAAGCCTGTAGTAAACCAGTGTCTGTAGGACAGCGGAGAGGTGGATATACCTCCCTCCATCCCCTCGGGAAGAAGCTGGGCTAAAATTCGAAAACAGCGGATGGTATAATCGCGCCGGGCTTCGGTAGTCCAGTCTGGTGCATGCACCTGTTCTTTTACCTTGGTTCGGTGAAATCCTCCGTAGGGGAAGCAATTCAAGGTATAGACGTAGGCATTGTTTTTTTTCAACCAGTCTTGAAACTCTTGCAGGCGATCAGGGCGTTCTAAAACCAGGGAAGCTTCATGAGAAAGGCGAAGACCAATTCCAAAAGATCCTTGGTGTTCCAAGCGTTTCTTGACTTCAGGGATGTAAATTTTTAGGTTTTGAAAAGTGGCGTCCCAAGTTTCCCCCGCATGGATATTGCTGCAATAGCTGAGGTGAGTAGAGTTAATGTTCATAGGCAAACTAGCTTATCCACGGATGGTGCCCTGCTCTTCCCAATATTGCAAGAGGTGTAGCGCTTTCAAAATCAATTCCGGGTCCATTTCATGTACTTCCACCCCTTTTCCCAATTTTTCCAGCAGCATGATTGTGAGCCTTCCTCCCAGGTGCTCCTGAAACTCCTTGAGTCCTTGAAGCAAGGCATCCCCTTGAAGTTCGGGCGCATACAAAGCAAGCCCCAAGGCTCTAAACAATTTAAAAATCCGGAGTAAATCGGCTTCATCAATTCGTCCTTGTAAATGAGAATAGGCCGAATCCAGGGCTATCCCGATGGCAACTGCCTCCCCGTGACGAATTCGAAAATCACTCAATTTCTCCAATTTGTGTGCTGCCCAATGCCCAAAATCCAAGGGTCTGCTAGAGCCAAACTCAAAGGGATCTGCTCCAGCAATGTGAGCCATGTGATGCTGTGCACTGCGAATGATGTGTTCCTTCATGGGCTCCATCTCCCGGCGCGCAAGTGCTGGCGCCTCTTTTTCCAGCCACTCAAAAAAATCAAGGTCTTTGATCAGCGCCACTTTGATCGCCTCCGAAATACCCGAACTCCAATCTCGGTCTTCTAAGCTTTCCAAAAAGGTAAAGTCATTGAGGACCGCAAAAGGAGGAGTAAAGGTGCCTAGGTAATTTTTTTTGCCGTAGGCATTGATGCTGTTTTTGACGCCAACTGCAGAGTCGTTCTGAGACAAGACCGTCGTAGGAATGCGAACGAGTCGAATGCCCCGGTGGGAGATCGCTGCCGCGAAGCCTACCATGTCGAGGACTGCTCCTCCACCCAAGGCTATAAGATAGGAATGCCGATCAATCCCGAAAGTATGGGTGGCCTCCACCACCTGCTTATAGGCTTCTGGGTCGTTTTTGCAGTCTTCTCCACCCGCTACCACCATCGGCTCACCCACTAGAGCAAGCCGCGAGGAATGGGTGGCTATATGGGTTTTGATTTGAGAAATTAATCCAGGATGATGAGCTACTACCCCTGAGTCCAAGACAAAAAATACCCGTGACAGCTGCCCTTCTGGAAAAGTGTCGACAAATAAGGTTTGGCTCTCTGAAAACAAATGCTCCGTGAACGCAACTGGGTAGCGAAAGGGTACCGAGAAAGATTGTTGGAGAATCGTGGACATTTTGGATTGGGATAGCTCGTCTTGAGAAGCAAGATGTGAAAGAAATTGAATTTAACCGCGCTTAGGTCACTGCAAATTTTTTGGCCAAGCCCAAAGAGATGGGAAGCAAAAGCAAAATTACCAATCCAATCGGCCAGCCCGAAAAGGCCGTAGCGAGGGTGGCATTCACCAAAATCAAGGAAAGCACAGCCGCTTTCACAGACTTCCCGATGTACTTGGGCTCCTGTGTTCGAATCGCTTTCAAGAGGGGCGGAAATAAGCGGTAGCCCAAAAAGGCTAAAAAAGGCAAGATTTGGAGGTATCCCGGGCTCTTTTGGTAAGCGAGGAGAAAAAGGGCTACGAAAATAGAGGCATACATGGCTCCTCCTAGAAACAGGGCACTCCGGTTTTTTCCATGAACTTCCCCTCTACTGATCAAAGTAATGGCTGCCACATAGACGAGAGGCAGCAGCCCCAGGTACCAGTTGCTCTCCAGCAAGGCCGGTACTACCGCGATGCCCAATAGGAGATTCCCTGTCCGACACAGGCCCATGTTGATCGGTCCAAAAAAGAACTGATGCTTGCCCCAGTAATCGTACAGCAAGGCACATCCCGCCACGCCAATGGCAAGGATCCCGGCAAGTGGATTGACTTGAAACGCACAGATTATCCCCGCTAAAAGTAGAAGCGAGGCCATTGCAATTGCCCCTTTTTTGGTAACTCGTCCACTAGGAATCGGGCGCTCAGGTCGCTCAACGGCATCCAATTCCGCATCTGCGATGTCATTGAACGCTACCCCTCCACCATACAATCCAATGGTGCTCAGGGAAAGCCAGAGCAGGTTCCACCAGTACAGCTGATCCCCATAAATCCAATTCGTGGCCATCCCATCCCAGGCTCCGGCGATGGCAAAGCCAGCCCAGATATCCGCTACCGCCGTCACCACATTGGCAGGTCGGGTGAGTTGGAGATAGGAAAAAAGTTTATTCGCCATGATGGATTAGTTTTCTACTCGGTCATCTGGACCTTCCACACGGGGAACCTGTCCACCGCGAAGGACGGAGTTGCCCCCCAGTTTTTTGGTTTGATCAATCGGCGCAGCCTTGAGCCAATCGTCCTCATGCATTTGCCCACTCAAGCCAAATACGGTGAGTGCATTTTGGTAGGTAGTCAAGCGAACATGCTCTTCGGGCACCCCCATTTTGCGCATCAGCGCGGCAGTCTTCGGCACGGCAATCGGATCCGAAATCCCCCAATCTGCTGCCGAGTTCACAATGATTCGTTCGGGGCCATACTGCTTGACGATTTCCACCATCCGCTCAGAACCCATTTTGGTATGTGGGTAAATGGTAAATGCTGCCCAAAAGCCGCGATCCAATACCTCTTTGACTGTTTCCTCATTGTTGTGATCGACCACCACCCAATACGGATCCATGCCGTGCTCCACTGCCACATCCATGGAGCGTGTCGTTCCCTTTTTCTTGTCCCGGTGAGGGGTATGGATCAATACGGGTAGCTCCACTTCCTTGGCCAGCTCAAGCTGCAAGCGGTAAAAGCGATCCTCCGCTTCGGTTTGATCGTCGTAACCAATTTCCCCAATGGCCACCACCCCTTCCTTGCCCGCATAGAGCGGTAGAAGTTCCATCACCTGTTCCGCCAAGGCTACATTGTTGGCTTCCTTGGAATTGAGGCCCATGGTGCAGTAGTGGACGATGCCAAACTGGCTTGCCCGGAATCGCTCCCAGCCCACCAATGTGGAAAAATAGTCCTTGAAGGAGCCCACTTCGGTACGGGGCTGCCCCAACCAGAATGCGGGTTCGATCGTGGCCACAATGCCCGCTTTGCGCATGGCTTCGTAGTCGTCAGTAGTCCTGGAAACCAGGTGAATGTGGGGATCTATGTACATTTCCATGGGTAGATGCGGGGGTAATTGGGTGAATTTAGCGGTTGAGGAGCGATTAAACTCGATTTTTTTGAAATTCTATTCCTAGGTCTTCCCAGCTGTAGGCAGCGTTAGCGCAGGCTTCCTGAAGCAAAGGATAGGCAGTCAAAAGTTCTTGAGCAGGAGGATAACTGCACTGGTAGGCAGCCAAGGCGCCGGCTTTTTGCTCCGTGGCATCCGTAGACTCCAGCACTTTTTTCAGGTCTTCCAGGTACTGGGGACCCATAAATGGCACGAGCAAGCGCCAAACTTCTGGCATCACGGCCCTGCCGGCTGCCCAGCGCTCGTGGGCAAAGTCGGTGGCCATGGCAGCAAGTGCCGCATTGCGCCGTCGATCTAGGTCTTGGATGAGGTAAAGCGGACGCTGCATAAAGATGGCTTTGAGAACCAGCTGATTCCAATTGGCCTCCGGGAAGAATCTCGATGGGTAGGGATTCCGCAGCGCGATGGCATCAAAGACCACCGACATATTCGTACGGCACCCTTCAATGGCGCGAGGCAAGAGCCCCTCCGCATTCGGGAAAAGTGGCAAGGCGGCATAAAGGGCCTGCTGCTCGTACATATCGCCTGTTTCAAAGAGTTGCTGTAGGATGGCCTGCCAGGATTCATTCTGGAAGGGCAACTGGAGTACAAGGAAAATCCGAGCCACTTGAAGGCTATCCCAGGCAGTTGGATCTACTCCCTCGAAAACAGGCAAGGCTGATTCTTCTTTCCAAGAAACTGCCTCTTTTTTAAAATACCGAGAGGCACGGGAAAAGGCTAGAAAGAAAGAGTTCGGGGAAGTGGAGGACTTAATTTTTTCGGCTTGCTCCGCCAACCAGGTGCCGGAAGCAGGTTCCGCAGAAGCTTCTAAGGTCTTTTTTAAAAATTCTTGAATCGGAGCTGTTGCCATGGGGAGAGGGATTTACCAAACTTCTACGTAAAGAAACTGGAACCCGAAGAAAAATCCATCCCGTTTTAGACAAATGGAGGAAATTTTATTTGTCAACGGACCACCGTCCACTGTCCACGGCTCACTGAATTGTACTTCAATCCTTGTTTTCATTGGTTAGCACTAAAGCAGTTATATTCAGTAACCACGCACTTTATCCCTAAAGCCAACTGGCTGTGGACCGTGGACTGTTAGCTGTTGACAAATAGTCAACAGACGACGGTCCACTGTCCACGGCTCACTGAATTGTACTTCAATCCTTGTTTTCTTTGGTTAGCATTCAAGTGGATCTTGGCATCAGTACCAACTTTATCCTTAATTGCAATCGGCTGTGGACCGTGGACTGTTAGCCGTTGACTGACTATCCACAATTATCCACCAGCGGTTTCAGGAAAATTGAACTTAATTCCTAGTTTTAGGAATTAAATACATTCGCTATGAAAATCCGCAACAGCTGGTACCTAGGTCTTGTGTTTTTTGTTTCTGTACAGCTACAGGCACAAAACCAAGTCATCGATGCCATTATCAAAGAAGCAACCGAAAATTCTAAACTAGAAGTTCTTGCTCATGAAATCATGGATGGAGTAGGACCAAGATTGGTCGGCTCCCCACAAATGCAAAAGGCCCATGACTTGGCAGTCACCACCTACCAGAGTTGGGGCATCCCTGCCCGTAACGAAAAGTGGGGAGAATGGAGAGGCTGGGAAAGAGGAGTCACCCATATGGATATGATTGCCCCTTGGACCAAGTCCTTGGCCGGCACGCAGCTGGCCTGGAGCCCGTCTTCTCCTCAAGGAGGCGTAAAAGGAGAGGTAGTCATTCTTCCTGAATTTGCCGACTCCCTTGCCTTTCAAAAGTGGCTACCTTCCGTAAAAGGCAAGTACGTGATGATCTCCGTACCTCAGCCTACTGGACGCCCGGACTACAACTGGGAGGAGCATGGCACGCCAGAGTCAATTGAAAAGATGAAAGCGGCTCGAACAAAACTCAATGAATCTTGGACCAAACGTCTTCAGGCTACAGGTAAAAACCGAAACCAACTACCCCTTGCGCTTGAAAACGCAGGTGCAGCGGGTATCCTTACCTCCAATTGGTCTAATGCCTTTGGTGCCAACAAGATTTTCTCTGCCTCCACCAAAAAAGTACCGACCGTAGACATTTCCCTAGAAGACTATGGCCTGCTCTATCGCTTGGCAGAAAGCGGCAAAAAACCACAGTTACATCTCAATGCGCAGTCCAAAGAGACAGGAATGCAGCCGACCTACAATACCATTGCCGAAATCAAGGGTAGTGCCAAACCAGATGAATACGTAATGCTTTCCGCACACTTTGACTCTTGGGATGGCGGAACAGGTGCTACAGACAACGGCACGGGCACGATCTTGATGATGGAAGTAATGCGTGTCTTGAAGCAAGTGTATCCCAATCCAAAGCGTACCATCCTAGTTGGACATTGGGGATCGGAGGAGCAAGGACTAAATGGCTCTCGTGCCTTTGTGGAAGACCATCCCGAAATGGCGGGCAAAATCCAAACCCTCTTCAACCAGGACAATGGTACCGGTCGTATCGCCAATATCTCCGGACAGGGATTTGTAGATAGCTACGAGTACTTGGGCCGCTGGCTCAACAAGGTGCCTCGTAACATTACCCAAGACTTGAAAACCGAGTTTCCTGGCAACCCAGGAGCTGGAGGAACAGACCACGTGTCCTTTGTGGCAGCGGGTGTTCCAGCCTTCAACTTGAGTGCCTTGCCTTGGAACTACTTCAATTATACCTGGCATACCAATTTGGACACCTACGACAAGATTGTCTTTGACGACGTGCGCCAGAATGTAATCCTCACTGCGATCTTGGTGTACATGGCTTGCGAAGAAGAGGGACTTGTGTCTCGAAAGCAACGCATTCCAATCAATGCCCGCACAGGTGAGCCTGCTGAATGGCCTGGCAAACGATCTCCGACAAGAAAAGGAGGGGTGAATTAAAAAAGTCCACTGCTAACGGTCCACGGTTCACAGCCCACTTAATTGAACCTCAAGGCTTGTTTTTGTGGTGAAAAGGTAAAAAAGTGGAGAAACATACACAGTAAAAAAGGCTGTCCTGAATAGGGGCAGCCTTTTTTGTGGTCTTTTTTTGAAAATTTAATCAATGTAAAATTCTAAATCCCCCTAGCCCCCTTACAAAGGGGAATCACATCTTTGCCACACCCAACCATTAACTAAAAGATCAGATTTTTTAACTGTAAGTTTGTGTTTGAAGCCGAGTTGAGGCAACTCCCCCTTACAAGGGGGTAGGGGGGATTTTCTCAAAATGGGTAATTGGATTGTCTTTAACGGGAGAGTCTTTTTTATTTTTTCCCCGACACCCTCCACGTATTCACCGAATTGTATTTTCCTACCACGAGCACCTTGAAGAAGGCCTTTTTGCCCAATTCCGGAGGGAGCGCATATTGCTTCGCATCAGAAGGCACCTCTCCTACCAAAAAGTACTCGTCCGAGCTTCCTTCCCCAAAGTGATTTGTAGGGCTCCAATAGACAGAAAGGGTTTCGGATTGTATGCCTGTAGTCCAGGTAAGCAGTTGGTTTTTCCCCTTACCGACCAAAGTCAGGTTGCTCAGGGTAAGGGGGCCTGTCAGGGGCACCCCATCCAGTTCGCTTTCCTGCTGCTCAGGCAACACCAGATTAAAAAAGCGAACCATTGACGGGAGTACATCTACTAGGGCAGCTTGTCCCGAATGAAACCGGGCATTGAGGTCCTTGGCATTGGTGCTGATCCAGATTTCCCGTTCCGCCTTGCTCTGGCCTCCGTGATCCTTTCCATCGGGCTCCTTGCGCCCATGGTCGGTAGTGATCCAGAGCTGCCAATCCTCGCCTTTTTGCTGTCGCTGCTGAATGGCCTGCCAAATCAATCCTACTTGCACATCTGCTTTCTGGATGGCGGCGTCTAGTGCGGGACCTCTCCCAAATTTGTGCCCCATGTCATCTGTGTATTGGAGATACACCCAGGTAAGGTCCGGCCCTTGGGTAGCGAGGTAGGTTGCGGCATCTTCGGCCACTTTTTGGTCAATTTGAGAGATGTAGTGGTGCTCCGGATCGTGGGGGTAGCGCAGCGTATCCAGCTCCAAGCCATCCAGAGATTGGTTCAACCGAAGGAAGTTGGTTTGCGGAAGATTTTCTCCCAGCAGCTTGGTACGGTTGTCCTGCCAGGTAGAGAAAATAGCCAACTTCGCATCGGGGCGCGCCTCGCGTAGGTAGCGGAAAATGGTCCAGTATTGGTAATTGGGGGATTCGATTCCATTGCCCCAGACCTGATGCTTGTGTGCCCAGGTGCCGGTAAGGAGGGTATTGTAGCCCACCGCGGAGATAGTAGGGGACTCGGAATATCCTCCCACTTCCCCTCCTGTATAGGCGCGTGCATAGCCTCCCTGGCTAGCAATATGATCCAAGTTGGGAGTAGCTGCCCGCTCCAAGTCTTGAGCGGGAATCCCATCCAAAATGATAAAGACTACTTTTTTCTGTTGGGCAAGTCCCAACTGTACCCAATAAGTCAATCCAAAAAGAAGGAGGAGGAACTTGATTCGCATGGACATGTTTTTTGGAAATAACGAAGAATTTACCCCTTTTCCCAAATCTTTTAAGAGGGAAACTGCTTAATCTAGCGCTCGAATGGCCTCCACCGATGTCATAAGCCGGGCTGAAGCATCGCCAGAAATTAGTTGGAAGGAAAACCCGCTTTGCTGGCTAATCTCCAGGTATTGTTCAAACAATTGCTGCCGGATCTCGAGATCAGGATGCTCCCGCAAAGGGTCTGCCTGCCAGGGCAAGTCGGGCGCGCACAAGAGGATCAAGTCGTAAGTTCGTCGCTCCAATTCCTCCCGGACCCAGGGATCTACCTTCCCATAGCGGTGTTGAGACCAGACCTGGATCACCCGCAAGTCGGTGTCGCAAAAGAGGTAGTTTTTTGCCCCTCTAGCCAGTTCATCCTCCAACTGCATTTGTTGCTTCCCAATTTGAAGGAGGTCTTCGTAGGCATAGGGACGGTCTAGTTTTTCCAAGTACTCCCTAGCCACTTCAGGCACCCAGGGCTCTTGGAAGTAGGCCGCCAAAGCCGCTGCTAAGGTACTTTTCCCGGTAGACTCAGGTCCCAGAATCAGGATGCGCTTAGGTTTTGGCATGGGTTCGGGTGGCTTGAATCCAGGAAAAAAGCCCCGCTATCGCCAAGGCAGTGAAAAACAAATACTGGAAAGAGGTCAGCACAAGTCCTTTGTGAAAGTAGAGGGGAATGGAAACCAGGTCGGTCAAGATCCAAAAAATCCAACTTTCCACCTTTTTTTTCGCCATCAACCACATGGCCACAAAGGCCGAAGCGGTGGTGAAGGAGTCCCAATAGGGTACCGTACTATCCGTAAATTCCTTTAATGCCCCAACCAAGGCGGGAAAAGCCATAGAAAAAATAAGAACCGCATAAAACCAGCCCTTGCTATCTAACCAAGTGACAGGAAGGGTATCATGCTTTTCTTGGGGATGTGTCCAGAGGTACCAGCCATAGACTGACATGCCAAAGTAATAGGCATTGATGCCCATGTCAGCATAGAGCCCATAGTCAAAGCAAATCCATACATAAATGAGCACGGATACGATGCCTGTAGGGTACACCCAAATGTGTTGCTTGGTGGAAAAATACACCGAAGTAATCCCCATCAAGACGGCAAACGCTTCCAGCCAACTGAGCTGCTGCAGCCCTTCTGCCAGTCCGGTTCGGAGTAGTTCGAAATCCATGATGCGAAGAAAAGGATAAATTTGAGAGCGAAAACCTAAGCCATCGGTTAATTTAGGTTCCTTCCCCTCAAATTTGTGGCAAAGAATTAACTTTTCCTGCAGTTGCCAGGTTTGATTACTAAATTGCGCTTTATGAAGTTGCCCAGTACCCCGGTCACCCAAGACATTGATTCCCTCGATCCGAAGGACTTTATTTTGATTAAAAATGCACAGGTCAACAACCTGAAGCACCTCAGTGTGGCCATTCCCAGAAATGCCTTTGTGGTCATCACGGGTTTGTCTGGATCAGGCAAGTCCTCCTTGGCCTTTGATACGCTTTTTGCTGAGGGGCAACGCATGTATGTGGAGAGCTTGAGCTCCTATGCGCGACAGTTTTTGGGAAGGATGGAAAAGCCCGAGGTGGAGTACATCAAGGGGGTGGCTCCAGCCATTGCCATCCAGCAAAAGGTGAGCACCAAAAATCCCCGCTCTACGGTAGGGACGACCACTGAAATCTACGATTACCTGAAACTCCTCTTTGCCCGTGTGGGCAAAACCTATTCTCCGATATCCGGAAAAGAGGTCAAGCACCATACCGTGAGTGACATCGTGGACTTTGTGCATTCCTTTGAGGAGGAGTCCAAAGTGATGATCTCTTGCCCCCTACAGCCTTCGGGGGATCGGAAACTCGAAAAAGAACTCGAACTCTTGCTTCAAAAAGGCTACACCCGCGTGTTGCGAGATGGAGAAGTGCTCGTCCTGGAAGAGATTTTGGCACTGCCAAAAATCGAAAAAGGGAACTATGAAATATTAATTGACCGCTTGACGGTACAGAAAGAAGTAGAAGACAACCAGTTTCGGTTGGCCGACTCCATCCAAACGGCGCTTTTTGAAGGGCATGGAAGTTGTAAAATAACGCTTCCTGGACAGGAAACCCGTACATTTTCAGACCGATTTGAGTTGGATGGGATGTCCTTCGAACTCCCTTCTGTCAATTTCTTTTCCTTCAACAATCCCTACGGAGCCTGCAAGCGCTGCGAAGGCTTTGGGACCGTCTTGGGCATCGACCAGGATCTGGTCATTCCAGACAAGGAACTTTCGGTGTACGAGGGAGCCATTGCCCCTTGGAGAGGAGAAAGTGGGAAAGGCTGGTTGGAACCGCTATTGAAAAAAGGGATTGACTTCGATTTCCCCATTCACCGCGCCTACCAAGATTTGACTGAGAAAGAAAAATCCCTGCTTTGGTCGGGAAATGCGTATTTCAGGGGTCTAAATGAATTTTTTGAAGACCTGGAATCCAAGACCTACAAAATCCAATACCGTGTCATGCTTTCCCGATTCCGGGGACGTACCTCCTGTCCGGATTGCCGAGGCACGCGATTGCGAAAAGATGCTTCCTATGTGCAGCTTGGAGGCAAATCCATCACCGACCTGGTGTTGATGCCCATTGAAGATGCGCTACAGTTTTTCCAAACCATCCAACTTTCTGCCCACGAAGGGAAGTTAGCCAGCCGATTGCTAAAGGAAATCAGCAGCCGATTGGAGTTTATGAACCAAGTTGGGCTGGGCTATTTGACCCTCAACCGACTCACCTCCAGCCTATCCGGAGGCGAATACCAACGGATCAAGTTGGCCACCTCGCTAGGATCTGCTTTGGTGGGCTCCATGTATATCTTGGATGAACCCAGCATTGGGCTTCACCCACGGGACACAGATCGACTGATCGAAGTACTGAAGGCCTTGAAAAACTTGGGCAACACGGTCATTGTCGTCGAGCACGAAGAAAAAGTGATGAAGGCTGCCGACCAAATCATTGACATTGGACCCGAAGCAGGGGTGAAAGGAGGGGAATTGCTATTTCAAGGAAGTATTGAAGACCTGATTGCGCATGGCAGCACCTATACTGCCAAATACCTGCGTGGAGAAGAGAAGATATTCACCAAAACAGGTAATCGAGCCTGGAAAGACTCCATCTGGATTAAGGGTGCTCGAGAAAACAACCTGAAAAATTTAGCAGTACAGATTCCCCTCCACACGCTGACTGTCGTGACTGGAGTATCTGGTTCGGGCAAGTCTACCTTGGTAAAAAAGATCCTTTATCCAGCGCTTGGAAGACTGCTGGGCACGGTGATGGACGAAGCCGGGAAGTACGATAAACTCGAAGGGGATTACAAGACGGTCACCCAAGTGGAGTTTGTGGATCAGAACCCGATTGGCAAGTCTTCCCGCTCCAACCCCGTCACTTACGTGAAGGCCTACGACGTGATTCGAACCCTCTTTTCAGAGCTGCCGCTCTCCAAGCAGCGGGGTTACAAACCTGCCTTTTTCTCCTTCAATGTGGATGGGGGTCGCTGTGAAGCCTGCCAAGGGGAGGGAAATGTAACCGTAGAAATGCAGTTTATGGCGGACATCCACCTCACCTGCGAGTCCTGCAAGGGGAAGCGCTTCAAGAATGAAATCTTAGAAGTCACCTACAAGGACAAAAACATTTCCGAGGTGCTGGACATGACTATTGACGAAGCCATTGAATTTTTCAAGGAAAAATCCCAGTTGGTCAATCGCCTCCTTCCTCTTCAGGAAGTGGGCTTGGGCTACATCGGCATGGGTCAGAGTTCGAATACCCTCTCCGGTGGAGAGGCCCAGCGCGTGAAGCTGGCCTCCTTCCTAGGCAAGGGCGGCACCAAAACAGGAGATCACATCCTCTTTATCTTTGATGAACCCACCACGGGCTTGCATTTTCATGACATCAGCAAGCTCTTGCACAGCATCAATGCGCTCATTGACCAGGGACACTCCGTGATCATCATCGAGCACAACACTGAGGTAATCAAGTGTGCGGATTGGGTGATTGACTTGGGTCCTGAGGGAGGCAATAAAGGCGGTCAACTGACCTTTGCCGGTACTCCTGAAGATTTGGCGAAGGAGAAGGGGAATTTTACGGGAATGTATTTGTGAAGTATCAAGTAGCTGGTATCAAGTAGCAAGACATTTCTAGAAGCAAGAGCTGAGAGACAAGAGACCTGTCTGCCGACAGGCAGGTTAGACACTATGCTGCTGGCATAGCCGCATGTTTCCCCACTTCTTCAATCAACATTCAGCGTTCGATATTAGTTTGAATCTCGTAATTCGTCTCTCGTATTTCATACTTTGTACTTTGTAATTCGTACAATCTTGATACTTATTACTAGATACTTGCTACTAAAAGTACCACTCCCTTCCCCAGCATTTTCCGGTCCATCAGATCCTGCAAGGCCTGGGGAGCCTCGGCCAAAGCATAGCGTTTTCCCACATGTTGCCGAATCTTGCCCTCCTGAATCCAAGCAAGCAGCTGTCGGGTATTTTGAAGACTAGCCTTGGGTTCGAGTTTGGCAAACTGCCCCCAAAACACGCCAACCACCGAACAGCCCTTCAAAAGGGGAAGGTTCATCGGGAGCTGCGGGATTTCCCCATTTGCAAAGCCAACCACCAAATAGCGCCCTTTCCAGGCCATGCCACGCAAGGCGGCTTCGGAAAATTTCCCTCCCACCGGATCGTAGACCACATCCACACCTCGTCCTCCGGTCAACTCTTTGATTCGCGTTTTCAGGTCCTCCGTTTCGTAATTGATCGTTTCCACCGCCCCCTTCTCTCTGCAAAGGGCTAGTTTTTCTTCCGAAGACGCGGCCGCAATCACACGAGCCCCCATCAAGGTACCCAATTCCACTGCCGCCAATCCCACTCCGCCTGCAGCACCCAAAACTAGAAGCGTTTCGCCTTCCTGCAGTTGGGCACGATCTTTCAGCGCATGGTAGGACGTGCCGTAGGTATACAAGGTGGTCGCCGCTACCTCGGGAGAAATTCCTTCTGGCAAGGGAAATACCCGATCCGCATCTACCGCCACCTTCTCGGCAAAGCCTCCCCAGCCACAAAGGGCAAGAACAGGCTGTCCCAATTCCAGACCTTGGACATCGTCCCCCAGTTCGGACAAAGTCCCCGCCACCTCTCCTCCAGGTGAAAAAGGAAGTTCGGGCTTAAACTGGTACTTGTTCTGAATGATCAGCACATCCGGAAAATTTACCCCACAGGCCGCTACGGTGATGACCACCTGCTTGGGGCCCGCTACAGGGTTGGCAACCTCCTGCACCTGCAAGGTGTCGGGAAGTCCAAATTGGGTACAGAGAACTGCTTTCATGG
>JACCDX011261612.1_pt1 | contig 25216 bp, 19 predicted proteins | sample 7449681 | NCBI WGS metagenome assembly JACCDX01 (sample SAMN15323450, study PRJNA562643) | freshwater metagenome | isolation source: river surface water | place: USA:Blue River Watershed | collected 2017-08-18
CTATAATGCGGGAAATCCGCTGGGGTGCGGCGGTTTCACCCAGGGACGAGCCCAAGATTTTCTTTAGGTCGTCTGGTGTCAGGGGCTTAAAGGCAAGCGCAGGAGCACAGAGGCTGATTAGGGTCTTGAGCTTCTGGGGGCGTTCATTCGCAATACAGATGATAGGGACTGTGGTCTTACGCAGGATATCGGTCAGGGCGGCGACACCACCGTGGTCGGCGAGTCCATCTACTTCGTCCATAATCAGAAGGAAGCGGTCTTCTAAGTATGTTTGTTTACTCGTGGCCAGTGTTTTGAGAGAGGCGACGGACCGGCCATCAGAAGCATTCCATTCTTGGACAGTATAGCCTTGTTGCGCGGCAAGAAGATGGGCAATCGTGGTCTTACCGATACCTGGCGGACCGGATAGGAATGCCGGTTTGCCGGTGCCCTGCTCCGTCCAGAGTTTGAGCCAACGCTTCAGAGTCTTAATGTGTTCGGTATGACCGACGACTTCTTCCAGGACGCGCGGCTTCTGCATTTTCATGGGAGGTGGGGAGTTGGTAGACTCTAACACTGTTGGAGTGTACCAATTTTATTTCAGTAGGAGATGCACTATAGGAGTTGTGGTTAGATGTCCTGCTGCAAGACATGTATTTGCAATATTTGCACATATATGAACGAGTGAATGAATGTAGATACTCGTTTTCAAATATCCACATTTATATACATACCATCCAAGAATGTATGCATTTACTCCAAGTCCTGTGAAAAAATAGTAGTATATCGCCATTTCAGCACCGTGTGCACAATACATATTATGAAAAAGACCGAAAAAAACACATGTCATGTCCATGTTTCGCCGACATCCATATGTTGGCTTTCGCCAATATGAGAGTGATGTAAATAGGACAAATAATGTAACTAGAGCAATGTCAGTTTGTGAATAATAGAAATATTGGGCCAAAAACGCGGGTGCACATGTCCAGGATGTATACCACAAAATACGGGCCTCCTCTTTGGAACAAAGCCAACGTTCCATCATTTTATCTAGAATTATAAATAGTTTCTAGATAAACTATTAATACCGTCTTTATATTTTCAATATAAGTTGCCGACACAGGAGGGCCACAGCTGCACTATAGGAGTGTTGGGTTGGGGTTGTGCCAAGGGCGGCGGCAATGGGGGCATTCAAGTTGAGAACTGGTTTAGCGTCAGCGCCAACGCTAGCGCCTGGGCCAGCGCCTGCTAATGAGTTGTTCAGAATGTAAGTCTGAAATGCCCCAAGAATCACACCTATAGTGTATGTTTTGGTGGTATGAAGGAGAAGAGTATAGGCGAGTTTAGGGGGCAGTGAAAAAACCGCGGGGGGTGTTTCAGGGGCGAGACTGAGCTGGAGAGTCCGAGACTCCAACTGGTCTACGACCTCTTGTTGTTTTTCTAGAAGGGCGTCCATTCTATAGAACTATAGGGGTTAGTTGTTTAGGACCAAATGTCGTGGGACTCTTCCTCTTCATCTTCAGGGTTCATAATTTGGCGGCGGTTGGGCTGAAGAGAAGGAGGAGAAGGAGCGGAAGGAGGGATGTAGAGTGTACTGGTGATGCCCTTGTAGGTCTGGAGCTCAAGGATACGGTGCTCGTAGCCTTCTACTACGTTCTTGTAGTATGCGGATTCCTCGCTCTTCTCCGCGTAAGTATAGCACAGACTTTCAATACTGTCCTGGAGGGCCTTGCGCTCATGTTCCCAACAACTATGGTCCTGTTTGAATTCCATAGATGCCTTGTTGAGGATTTCCATCATAGAACGGACCTGGCCACTCTTCTCGTGGTATTGATGCTTATACAATTCCATGTTCTGGACTGCATCTTCCTTCTCCTTGCTCACCTCATCAATCGCCTTGATGAAGTTGAGGACATGGGTTCCCAATTCGCCCTGGAGCTTCTCAAACTTCTCCTTATACTCCTTCATTTCTGAATTGGTCAGGTCATTCTGGATAGCACTGGTCTCGTTTTCGTCCTTCAGCTTCTGGATTTCTTCGCGGAGTGCAGTGAGTTCTTCTTCAAGATGAGCATTGGTCGTTTCCAGTGCGGTGATGGTGTAGACGCTTGTTGCACGGAGTTTTGCATGTGTATCCAATTCATTCTTGAGGCGCTGGACTTCCTTCTTCTCCTTCTTGAGGGAGGCTTCAATGCGCTTGTACGATTCGTGGAGACCCTTGTTTTCATTGCGGAGTTCTTCCATAATAGAGCACTGTAGGGAATCTTCTGCGTTCAATTGGGTCTTGAGACTCTTGAGGCCCTTGTACTTATCCTGGAGAATGGCGTGCGCGGACAGGAGCTCCTTGTGGTCTTCGGTCAAGTAGTCGTAGTCCTTGCGAAGGTTGTCGTGGTCGGTGTACAAATCCGTGTAATTTTTACTGAGAATTTCATGGCTCGTCTTCAGCGTGTTGTACGTCGTAAGAAGATTGCTGTAGACAAGGGGATTGATCTGGGGCTGAAGAGGAACGAAAGGAGGGTTAGGCGCAAGCTGGGGCACAACCAGAGGCGCAAACGGAGGCACAAACTGGTCCAGGTCTTGGAGCACAGGCCCGCCCTTCGGAACAAATTCACGTGCGTTGGGGTTCATCTTTCACACTTGCTGGATAGTATCTGGAATAGATACGTTTATGTATCCGCCGCGCCGTCGTCAATTTTTTCCGAGCTATCCAAACGTTTCATTATTGCAATAAACTTATTAAATGAATTCACATTATATGGAAAGTAAACTCCATAATTTGATAAAAAGCGAAGTATACCTGACGCAATGGAGGTTGCACTATAGGGATTTTCTATTCCATCAAGGATATCCTCAGCCATTGAGTCATATACATAACGCCCATAGGGCATGTATATACTATACCATCCCATAAGTTCACGGATATAGATTTTGGGGAAATCCGGTTTCCAACTATCATATATGGCATAACGTCTGTCGTCCCTATCATTTTCTATAATTGAAAATTTGCGAAATGGCATCTTCCGTTTATAAACAAGGTATGGGGGTTCTTCGGTTGAAGACGGTGCATATAATGTAATATCAAAAAAAGATACATTCCTATATCGCACTATACGAATGATGATATGATGTACGCCGGCACGTATCCATATACGATGAACATATTCATCACTCTCTATAATGTAGGTTTTTGGGGCTCCATGGACCCACCACGAAGTTTTTTCCCTTATTTTACATATGCCATGAAGCCGACCTGATGTATCAAAAAAACGATGTGCGTATAGGAAATCGTCAGGATGGCGTTTTAGATGGAGTCCAATCACTTTTTTTTCAACACCGACTTTTGCTTTCAAATCCATAATTCCATTATCATACAGTATTGTTAACGGTCCTGCCAGCTTATCATCACAATAATGAAACATTCTTTTTAACATGCCATTTGGATGAAATGATTTATACAAACCATTCTTCATCTCCTTGTCAGGAGGACGTAAATCATCATCACCAACATCAACATATTCATCCATATTCCTATAGTGTAGTCTCTTAGAAAGCACTATAGGGAAATTATTTAAGACCACGCACGGACAGGACGCGATTGACGAATGCGCTGACTGGGTGATGGAACTCCACGAGAGTGTATAGTGGCGGTGCCATGTCCTTGGCGGAGTCCTTGGCCGTAATACAGTATGTCCAATGAGCGGGCAAGAGGAGGGCATTGCCAGGGCGCAGGACAATATCCATATAGTCAATGTGGCCGAGGAGGGGGGTATCGTCGTAGGTGAAGCTGCCGAGCTGACGTCCTTGCCAGTCGGCGGGCAAGTAGGGTTCCGCTTCTTCGTGCATAATACTGACCGACAGGACACCATCCGTAGCAATCAGAAGTGAAGCGGCGGCCGTGGTTTTATGGAGGCCACGGGGGCCGGCGTAGGCGTAAATGTCAGCCTTGTAAAGGGATCCGAGGCTAGATGCCGCCTTGAAGATTGGCAAAACTGTATGCGTGGACCAGAGGGCGATGCCGGCGATTTCAGCTAAGGCGGCGCCGTCGGCCTCTCCAATTTCAGGGATATTGGTTTTCACTGTAAGGAATTCGGTGAGGGGCATTATGTCCTCCACCTTGTATGAGGCAAGTGGTGTGCGGCTGCGGACTGTATCGGCGAGCCAGAGGCCGGTAGGGTGTGCGGACTCTGTGATGACACATGGAACGCGCTCATGTTGTTGGGCAAAGGCTTCGGCCAGGGTTTCCACCTGATTAATACGGAATTCGTGAATGGCCCGTTTGTAGAAAAAAAGGCATATGATGGCGATGATACCCGCGATTAGCACTATAGGGTATATGTATGATGTGTCAGCTTGCGCTTCGGTGCCGGCGGAGGCAGCAACTGAGCCAGCAGAAGCAATTTCATGTATAACGGCTTTTACACTTGGACCAGCCACGGCCGCAGCATCCAGAATAACGGACTCTAATGCCGATTCTGACATTCCTATAGTGCTTCTTCCACGGAAGTTGATGCTGGTGAAACGCGCTCAGTTAGGCTTATTTTGGCCAGCCGTTCAGTACACAGAGCCACATAGTCCTCGTTTAATTCAATGCCGACATAGGGAAGTCCCAGTTGTTTCGCGGCGACACATTCACTTCCTGAGCCCGCGAAAGGGACAAGTACGAGACCCGCATCTGGTCCTTGGCTGCAGGACTTGAGGAGTCGCTCGCACAGGGCAAGGGGTTTCTGGGTAGGATGGTCCACGCGTTCCTTGGCGCCGGCTCCGCCGGCAAGAGCGGGAATCTTAATGACATCACGAGGGAGCGCGCCAGCGGGGTGTGCATTATAGGTGGTGTCCTTCTCCCCCTTTGAGAAACGGCCTTTGGTTGCTGCGCGCTTCTTACCAGCGGCGCCCTGTAAGAATCCTTCCGTATATGGCTCACGAACGGCATCGCGATGGAAGATCTTGTCTTCTTTCCAGAGGACGAGGATGCTTTCGTGGGAGCGTTGCCAGAAGTGGAGGGAGGCAACGTTCTTATTGGTGTAGTGCCAGATGAGCCAGCGACGGTTTACACTATAGGGAATGCGGGCGAGGATGAGGGCGAGGATTTCACTGAATCCGAAGATGAAGAGTGTGCCGTTGGGCTTGAGGACGCGAAGGCACTCGGTGACCCAGCGGTCGGTCCAGGCTAGGTAGGTGTCCATGGGCTGTTTATCGCTGGTGTTGCCGAAGTCTTTGCCGATGTTGTATGGGGGGTCGGCAAGGACAATTTGGACGGATTCATCTGGGAGGGTGGGAAGGATGGTGAGCGTGTCCCCATGTAGGATTTCTTGTCTTAGGGTTAGCGGAGTAAGCGGAGCAAGTGGGGCGGATGTCTGGTCTGATGTTGATGTTGACTCCAAAACCGATGTTGATGTTGATGTATGTTTGGAAAGTAAGAGAGCCAGTTCCTCCTTCTTTTTTGTGGAACATCCTTTCATACCAGCCTCTTTACAGAGGGCCAGGAGTTCTGCACGTGATTTCTTAGAATAATCCATGTTGGGTATGTGTACTCCACTCTAGAAAAAAGAGGAGGCTCAATTTTATAGATGTAGACGCGGTGTATGTTGGGGATGTCTAATGACCCAGAGCCGTAGCGAGTTCACTATAGGTATATTTCCGCTCTTTGGGTCCCACGGCCGACGCCATCTTGTAGCCGCGGTAGGCCTCCGTAATGTGGAAGTTAATCCACAGCTGGGACGACATGGAGAAGGAAATACTCATCCACGACCCATCCACCACATTCGTACGCCATCCTATAGTGCTGTCCTTCTTCTTGCCCTTGGCGCCGACCGTGGGAACCCATGTATAGGTTTCAGGGTTGAGGGCGGGGCAGGAGCTGGGAATGAGGTACCAGTCATAGACATAGGTGGTAGGGGTCTCGCTGCGCACAATGATGGAATAATAGGCGTAGTTCTTGCGGCTGTTGATTTCGGCGCAGATGGCCGTGGGGTTGGAGGGGTCTTTCTCGGAACATACGGATGTAAGACGGTAGGAGCTGATTTTGAAATTGGCGCCGTCCTTCTCGTATGTGGACGACTTGTTGCTGATTGCGCCGATGGAACATATGATGTCGGCGCCGGATTTATGGGAGCCGTCGCTCTTAGATTCCACGGCGCAGCCAGAAGCGGCAAAGATTTCGGCGTTGAGATTTTCCCAGATGCTTTCCTTGATGGGAGTGTCATTCACCAAGTGGAAACCCTTTACAGTGCGTTCAAAGGCGGTGGCATAGGCGGCACGATAGGGGGCGAGGGGATCCATTTCTGTAGTCGTACATTTTTCGTCAAAGAGTTGAACGAGGTCATCCAGAAGGTCTGAGTGAGCAGGTTCTTCTTGTTTGGCAGGAGCAGGTTCTTCTTGTTTACTAGGGGAGGGTTCCTGGGCTTGCACTGTAGGAATTGGTTCTTTGAGTTCTGCTTTGACCTCAGTCTTAGGCTTCACTTCAGCGGGCACTTCCATTTTACAAGTTCGTTTATCGTGACCGGTTTGTTTACAACGGCTGCAACGTCTGGCAGACATTTCCAAATTGATATGTTACGGTATGTGAACGGAAAATATCAACTTCAATTTTTTTTCGCGGCGAGCTTCGCCATCTTCTCCATCTTTCGTGTATTGCATTTGATACAATCACTGAAGAGTTTTGGTACACGGATATTATTGCTAATTTTACGAATATTTGCGGGAGAAATACGCTTAGTAGTAGAGACAAGGACACGTCCATCTGCCATTTTCTTCACTGTCATCGCGCCCTTTCCATTTCGGATGTCCACTGTCTTCTCAGTCGCAACTTGCCGGCCATTCACTATAGTGGAATTGTATTGGGTACTGTGATATACTGTCCCCTGGGTACGAGCAGGAACACGTCCCTGTTTGCGTGTCTTATGACGACCACCGAACATTTCCTATACTAGAATCAAAGAAAGAAATGGCCGGTCGTGTGGTTTCATGAATTTGTGTTTTAGAAGATGACTTTCTCCTTTGAGTGCACTATAGTGAATATACTTGTTTAATTTCTCTATGGATATTTCTTCAACAATAACCAATCGTTCTGAATAATGTCTAAAACGGTTGTCAAACCATTGAAGGAAATAATTGAGTTGAGCTTCAAAATTATCTGGTAAATCCCATTTTGATTCGCAGTATATGTCGTAAAGGTATACACCTCTGTTAGCGGGAATTAATTCCCATGGAATATCAAAGAGGCCATCAATTTGATTCATAAGGCCAAAGCAGTCAATCAAATGACCGCGCAAGGGATAATTGTCAAATGCTGTTGCATTTGCTGTTGCGTCATCATCCGCGCATATATCAAACAGCGGAAATGCACCATGATTCTGCGGTGAAAGTATTTTCTCTGCAGAAAGGACTGCCCCTTTCTCAATAAGATAACGAAGTATATACTCTATTGTGCTTTCATGGCGTTCCTTTAGCGGTACAATTTCAGGAAGAAACGGATATCCACACATAACATAACGCCATGTCCGATGTATATGGTCTATATTGGAGAGTATGTCGTCCAGAAAACGGTCCGCCGCCTCTTGGGGTGTAAGAGCCTCCTCCTTTAACATAGACTCTATGTCTTCGCCGAGTTCTTCCTTATATTTTTCACTATAGGGTGTGAGTGTGTATGGATAGTATCTACGAAACAAATCCATAAACTCGGTCCAATCCATGACGGCCAATTCTATATTAGAATATAGTTCGTGGTAATTATATTCTAAGACTTCAATTTTTTAGGTCGGTGGAGGTGGGCTCGGCCCACGGCGGCGCTTCATCGTCTTGCGTAGGCGGGCAACTGAGACACGCTCACGTGGTTTTGTCGGCACAATAATATGTGATGTAGTCTGTGGCACCTCCACACCGAACTCCTCCCCATCTGCCAGCCGTTGAAAGACGCTATTGTATGGTGCCAACACGGTCTCCGTGAAGATAGACTGAAAAATCCCCGCGTATGTATACAGCTCGTCCTCGGTCACAGCCTCAGGAACGACCGCCGCCAAGTGCGCAAAATCCGCATGAAACACCGCACAATCACTTCTATAGTGCTTTACAAAAGACTCGCCTGCGTATCCCAAAATATGGTCTACATCCCCTACAACATCTTTATTTGTGAGTGCGGAACATACCCCATAATAGAAACCCTGTAAGACTTGCTGTTGGATTACACTATAGGATTGGATTTTGGGTCGGATCTTTTGGAGATGGGTCTGGAAAGGTGCGAGGGACATGGGTATGTATGGGAGGGGAATTCTTGTTTTTGTTTCTGGACTGTGGTTTAGATTGGTTTCTTGACTTGATGGCGGAAACCAATCTAAACATAGGGTTCTTGAACTAACATAGGTATGTTAGGGGTCGTGGCTTGGATAATTAAAAATGTCTCAAGGAACTCCAAAACTTTATAATATTATGGCTTTTAATGATTCCGAGGTCTATTTTACGGGCAAAGTTTATGCGGATTCCATGATTGAATTGTTGTGTGAACTTAAGAAATGCGAGTCAAAGATTTTAGAAAAAGAACATAATAAAGACCCCTTTTGTGAAGATATAAAAACTCCAATCCGTCTACATATTTATTGTACGGGCGGTCTTACACTGGAGGCATTCTTTGCAGTAGACAAAATACGAATGCTAAAGGTGCCGCTCCATACAATTGTAAGTGGATTAACTGCTTCAGCGGGAACAATTCTTTCATGTATAGGAACACGGCGTTATATTACAAGAAACGCACATATGTTGATTCATGGTGTTCGTTCGCTTGACGGTAAGGGAAATGTTACCGAACTTCGGCATAACACTGTAGATGATTATGGAGTAAATTGGACTGCTATGGTGATTCGCCATTATGTAAGATATACCAAGATGACACGAGAGATGATTGAAGAGATTTTCAGTGAACGAGACCGTTATATGTCTCCAGAAGAATGTCTTGAGAAAGGCCTCGTGGACGAAATTATTGACTAAACTATAGGATATGGGGATTGTGATATCCTAAAAAAATTGACATCGGTTTTTACATCGGATTTTGACATCTCATTTTAGACATAGGTATGTATACCACGAATTTAACATCGTACATTGAAAATGAATGACATTGAAATTGAATTTGTAAAATACACTGCCCATGAACGGAATGCCGGTCAAGTGGGTATGTTTATGAGAACAAAACATGGGCGTAAACAAATTGGAGTTTTCTATAACTTCCATAAAATGAAACTTCTTAACGAGCATTATACAGTTTATAGTGGAAAACTAGTTGACCGGTTTTATTGTGGACCATATGACATGTATATTTCAAAAGACTATTATGCAAATTATGAGATGCCTTATGAAAAGAGAAGAATTATTGACCGTACACATGATTGTATTCGTAATACGCGTGAATTTATGCAACGAGAGAAATATACTGTACGAACCCCGAATTTTAGTAAAAAATAATAGGAATTGTTCTTGTAATCATTCCTATTATGAAACGGATTAGACATGACATAGTTTTATAAAATTGACAACCGATTGGTGTAATGTTTTTTGACATCGCATATGAAAATGAACGACATTGAAGTTGTCATACATCGCCCCCATTATCCAACATTTCTTATTTCAGATTGTATATTTATAAAAGAAGCAAGTACAGTAAAGTTCTATGGAATAACCTCATATTTCTATAACAATGGTATTATGCATCGTCTTGAAGTTTTCCACAATAATAAAAACTATAGGAAATTTACTCGTATATGGGTTGAGAATGGTGAAATAATGCATGACATTTAGACCCGTGGCAGGTTTGTGGACGAGGGATTTTTTCCATTGACGTATTCCCACTTGGAAGAGGCGCAGCCGGTGGTTTCCTTATACTTATCCTGTTTGGTGGGACGGAACCAAAGAGGGCCGCCGGCATCGCAAGCGAGCTCTTGAGCCATACATGGGTTCGCGCCGATTTGTTGGAGCACGGGCGGGTCAGCCATGTGCTCGGCCATGGCGGAGAGCTTCAGGCGTGGATTAGGAACATAGAATCCCATGTTCTGGACGGCGGGGCCAGGAGTGTATGTATCAAAAACGTCGCGCTCTAAAGGACGGCCGAGGCGGAGCAGGGCGCTCTCAGCGTCAATTGCATTATAGTAGCGAGTGGGTGGGTAGAACTCACCGCCGAAAGGGTAGACAGTATCCTTGGGAGGGGCCTGGACGGTCTCCTCGGCCGCGCCACTGTTGCGATACTCCAGGGAAATACGGGCCCAGGGACGTGGGTCCATCGGAAGCATTGTATGGGGGCTTTGTCCGTTTGCCTCAAGCGGTACAGTATGATTCTTATAGATGAGTGTGGGGTCCCAATGGCTAGTGGGACACGGGCTGAAAATCTGGGGATTGTCCAGGATTTTTTGGGTATGGAATGGATATGCGGCGGCCATAACGCTCTTCTACATGTACGCCGGTAGAAAATAATTCCTATAATGTTTAGCACTATAGGAATTGTTCATTTTGAATGATTCATTTGGTTATTATTAGACAGACCCGTTGACATTCTGAATCTGCACGGTCCGTCGTTCGGTAATCACCGCCGTCGCCGTCCATTCGCTGTCCACGCTATCAATCTGGACACCGCCCTCATCTACCCACTGGAAGGTGAGTTTATCCAGGCGGGCAAGCGGTGGGCTGAATTTCACTGAGTTCTGCACCATGGTCGTACAATTGGCATTGAAATCATTCAAGAGGAGTTTCCCATAATACTTATTGGTCTGACCGGTCGTCACTGTGTTATTATTATCCAACTCCTCCTCAATTGTATCCAGCCGATTCATGTCCTCCTCCTGATTCAACTGTAGGTAGATGTAGTCGGCCAAGATGCGATAACCATTCTGACTACGATGATAGAGCGCGTAGCCTGTATCCAGTTTGTTATAGCCCAAGTTGTATCCCAGACCCCAATTATCTTTCAAGGATTTGAAATTATTTGGTAGCGATGACAACCATGGAATACGGAAAGACAAGGCATCCGTGAAGTTCTGGCGCTGCGCGGCGCTGGCCGGCAGTATGTAGCGCAAATCTGTTCCAATAAATGTACTCAGACCGGCAAAGACCCCATTATCAATAGTATTAATTACAACACTCGTGGACTCATATATATGATAGAGCGTAGAGTATGTACTAATGAATCCCCCATAATTAGATGTACTATAGTTGGAACCAATGAAACCTGCCGCCGGCACTGCGCCCCAACGACGATTGGACGTGGCAATGTACTGATTCTTGAAGTTTGTCAAACATGCCGCATAGTCTGGGTCAAACAGAGTTGGGTTCGTCTTATATACTTGTATTTCATTACTGACATCCACAAAGGTCGCATAACCGAAATCATACAAGTTTGTACATGAAAAACGCATGAGACATTCGCCACTCTCCGTAGGTGAATAGCCACGTACTGTAATGAATTGATAGGCCGAACCGCTACTTGGCTGGAGTGGAACATCAAATACATAGCTGTTGAAGATATAACCCCTATAGTTCACATCCGCAACGGCGAAATTACCGAACCGTTCTAGACCCCACTGGCCGCTAATATCCGCCTTATACGCCGCCTCATTCGGATAATAAAAGAGATTCGTATGTAAGTATTCGCCAGGGACGAGACCTGTAGTATCCACTATAGGGTTGAGACTGACACCGCTCTGAGTAAGCACGATTTTCTGGTAAGGATAGAATATCTGCCACTCGGAATCAATACGATATTTGAGGTCCAGGGGATTATTACGGTTCCCCCACAGGGTACGCGGTGCGCGATTCGTGAGTAGCCAGAAGCCGGCGTCATAGCCCCCTGCAACGGAAACGACTGTGAGGGCCCCTGAGGCATCCGCCAGCGTCGTTGCCAGTGGCTCCACGGTCATTTCAGTGTCGCCGTTTTGCAGCGCACGGACCTGGTAGAGTCGGTCCTGGAAGGTCGCATCCGTACTGTATAAAATGATATCATCCACAACAAGTACTGGGTCTTCAAATTGTTGCCCACCGAGGTCATTTATCATAATTCCACTATAGGTGGGTGCGGCTATTGGATATGGAGGAACAGGGCCTGGCGTTGGAATCAGCGTGAAGCCACTGACATCCGTCAGGCTACTGCGATAATAGCGCACATAGTTGCCTTTTCCTGATGCGGCGTCCACTTCCAGGACATAGAAGTGCGAGCCACCACTGGGGTCCTGGTCATGTATCCATCGCTTCCCTATAGTGCTCGCTGCGGTGGTGGTCCAGAGGCCTGAGGCAGCAGTATACCGATAAATATAGGATTGATTGCCACTAGAGTCATGTACACTATAGGTAATGTCGCCTTGGTTATTGAGGGTGAAGCTATTGAAAACTGGTGTTGTGAAGGGTATATCCAGCGTGGATGCCGGCGTGTAGTCGTACATGGAATTGAGAGCAGGATCAAAGCGTTTGAAATAGACTTCTGTTACGGAGCCATTCGGTTTCCAGCCCATAAAGGTATATTCCGTAGTTGATGCGGAGGCACCCACAAGAGCAATGCCTGTAGTGACATTGTCAAAGATGGAGCTTTCGGTGATTGTGTAGAGGAGGTCACCTGATGGTATGTCGTATGATGTTGACATTTGATTAAAAGAATAAATGAAGTAGTCTGTGGCCTGGAACATGACTGTGTTTGCGCAACGCATGTATGCCGCGCTCGGTTGGAGGGGCGTAGACCAGGAGTAAATCCCTGAAAGGTCGGTAAAAGGATCATTCTGGCGTTGTGTATGAAGAACCGATGTACCAATTGGCATGCTCTGCGCGTAGGCGGATTGACTCACGGTAATTCCTGTAACGGTGGGTCCATGGATGCCATTGGAAATGTCGGTCAAGTTCAGGAAGTTCCATTCAGTCTGGGCGAGGCTGGTAATAGGAGTACTTGCGTAGGCTACCGCACGTTGGGGGATTATGTTTGGTGATGTAGTATCAGTATCCATGTATGTATAGCCGGTGCTGATTTGGCTATAAAAGGGGTAGGGGACAATGGAACCGCTGAGGGCCTTGAATGTGGTGGGTTGATAATTGGAGTTCAGGAAGATAGCACTATAGAGATTGGCTGGGTTATTGGTTATTGTGCCTTCCACCTGGGTGTAGCCTTGGAGTGTACTGGGACGGAGGGGTGGGATGAAGGAGGGGTCGGTCTTATATTCATAGTATGTGCCACCGCGGGTATCAAAGCCGCTATCCTGAATGTCGCCGGCGGATGTAATGTCATAATTGGATGTACGTGGAGGATAGGCCGCACGACCACTATTGGACAAGAGGGCAACGGCGGTAGACATTGTCCAGTTGATGTTCTGGATGTCGTTGATGTCGGCGGTCTGGAAAATACCGATGTATTTAACTTCAGAGTTGGGATCATTCACTGCATTAGATGTGTAGAGTGCACTGCGGACTTGGAGGCTCTCCACATTCCAGAGGCCGGATTTGGGGACAAAAGTGAAACCAGTAGTACCGAAGTTGAGGTTGATATGACCGCTTGAGTCGTATTGGTAGCCAGGGATGGGTCCACCAGTGCTGCTAGAAGTGTATGGCTTCTGTGCCGGTCCGTCCGTCACAAGAGAGCGGACGTTGGAGTATAAGCCACTTTCAATTGCATATTCAGGCTGGGGAATGTATGTGGGTGAATAATAGTGGACAATCTTGTCCTGTCGTTTCAGCACGGCCTTGGGTGTATAGGCAAAGGCCGCCGCGGGTGTGTAAATTGCGTTGGATGACCCTCCGTAGAAATATGTATCATTGCTTGTATTATAGGGGGAATTACTCTGGAAAAGATAGCGATTCATGGGGTCAAAACCGACAATTGCCTTGAGGGGGTCTGATTGGAATGTGAAGGTGGAAACATAGGGGTTATATGGCACATAGTCCAAGTAATCATTACTGACACCGCTCACGTCGTAGCCAATGGGGGTAGCCGATATGTCCACTTCAAAGCTCGCCGCATTCAAGTCTGGGTTGATGCCCCACAGGGTACTCGTATTGGGAAGAGCCAACGCGTCGTAGTCGTAGACGGAGGCGTAGTTATAATTACTCAAATAGACGGCGGAGAGGTCAATCGCATCGCTCGCAGGATTCATACCCCCTATAGTGCGTTCCATAGTGATTGTATTTGTACTTGCTTCTGTGCCGAACCACGGGAAAATCTTTGTATAAATGGAGCCAGCCGCGGCATTATCTGAGCGACATGAGACATAATAGGTTTGGCCAGGATAAGCGTTGAACTGGATTGTGCCGCTTGTATCCGTCATTCCAATGACCGTACTATATTTGAAATTCACGGGGTCTTCTGAGCGGAAATTGGTGAAAGCCGGCACAAGTCCACCAAAAGCGGTACTCATATACAAGTCCGCCTGGAACCCTGCGCGGTCCGTGTAGAGGAAGGTGCGGAATGTACTGGGGGCAGTAGCGAGGGTAGTACCGCTTTGGTCCGTATAGATTTCGGTTGTAAGATTGAGTGGATAGCGATATGCTTTGGACGTGTCTGCGCCACTAACATCAGGGGTAGTGAATTTATAGAAGAGGCCATTCCATGGACTATTTGTGCCGAAGCTGGTTGCTTGTAGGAAAACGGCGTTGCTATAGAACCCTTTAGATTCGGTGTAGCCAGTGAGCCATCGGTCAGCAGAAGCATTAGACCAAGAAGGGATGTTGGACAAGAAGTTAGAGTTCAAATTGTCGTAGCCGTAGGTGTACAGTGGGCCAGCACTATAGGAGTTGGCCGAGACATCGTATGTATATGATTCCTGGAAATATTTATTAATGGTGGAATCGTAGTTTGCCAAATTGTATGCTGGGTAACGGTATTCCAAAGGGCGTGGCAGAGTTTCCACCTGGAGTGTTTGACGGACTGGGCTATGAAATTTGAAGGTTGTGTATTGGCCGGCGTTAATGGGGACGACGCAGTCCACTTTTTTGCTGATTGCATTTGGCTGAATGTAATATGTTGGGGTTGCACCTGAGTTATCAATTACAGTTGCAGCCTCGTCAATCGTACCCAGGTCAACACTATAGGGATGATTTATGTCACCACGAGGGGCGTTGGAAAGATTTTCCATATAGACATTGGAGAGGTCCAGATTGGAAAGGTGCGGCCACCGTATAAATGGATCTTGTTGAATTGGGGCGAGAATATTTGTATCAATCGTAGTTATGTTGGCTGCGGCAGCCTGGGCCGGTGTCTGTGGAATGCCGAAGGCGGCGAGACCGTTGCGGAGCTTGATGGTGTTGCTGAGGGCGGCGTAGTAGCCACGTGAGTAGGTGCTATAGGGGATGGCGAAATTGTCGGCATAGGTGACTTGGGTATAATTGTACATGTCGGCAAGGATGTAGTCCAGGAGTTTCAGGTTTGCCTTGATATTTGAATAAGATGCCAACGTCAAACCGGCATTACTAAGGAGTTCACTATAAAGAATACTACTTTCAGTATTAATAAGTGTGGTAAGAGAGCGATTCAGGCCATTTGCCGAAATTGTGACGGTGGAATCTTGGCTATTAATTGCCATGGAGTATGCATTGACGAGGCTGTAGCGGAAGGTATGAGCTAAGCGGTAGGCATCAAGTGCTGCGCGGTTGGACGCGTCATTTGCCACCGCGTAGACAACAGGGTCCACCGCGCCGGCGCCGTCAATATTGAGACCCTGAAAACCAAAGACACAACGCTGGTAGACACCAGAGATGTCGGTAATAGACGGGTCAACCCCAATCCCTATAGTGAGATTTACGCGGGCACCATTATAGGATTCGTCAGTGAGTTGTTCCTTGAGGACTGGATAGTAATACGCAAGGTAGATTTGGGCGTCATTAATATTAATGCCGAGGTTTGTACTATTGCCGGCCCAGAAGCTAGTAAGAATATCGGCGGGTGTGGGATTGCTGAGGAAGCTGTTTGTGCGATTGTCGTAGAAGTTGGATCCAGGGGGGTTGAAGTTGAGGTAGAAATTACGAGTTCCGCTAAATTCATCGTAGAAACGATTATATGCACCCTGGTAATCAAAGAAATTGTCCGTGGCGTAGTCATAGAAAAGGGGCGTACGATTCAGTTGGAGTTCCAGTTCTGACTTGAGACCTGTAATGGAATAAGAGCCTTGACGAAGGGTCGTAGTAAAAGTGGAGCGGTCGTATTCCTGGATGTCAATCGTCGTATTATTCTTGGACGGGCGGAAGTAATAGAGACGATTAAGAAAATTAATTTGCGCGAAGTTGAGGGACGTAATATTGCGGTATACACGTGGCAATCGGGTGGAAAAGAATGTCGGCTGCGCGTATAAGGGAAGAAAGCGTTTCTTACTGTCAATCAATATAGGGTTGTTGTCTATTTCTCGGACCTCGGCACTGGTCTTGCCATATTGGGGGAGGGCCTTCACAGTGTCGCTTTCCGTGAAGGCCTCGTCAATAGCGGAGTAAGCGGTACGTCGGCCAATGCGGTTGCGGCCGTAGCGGAGTTGTTGGTTTGTCTTGGGGAAAGCGGGACCGGCGGCGGTCATGTAGCGGATGGCGCGTGCAAAGGCGCTGAAATCCGGTCGGTTCATGGCGTCAAAAATGCCAGCCAGGTCGCCCTCCGCTTCGTCATCTTCCAGATCCTGTTCTTCGGCGGCAAGGCGGGCATCCTCTGCCTCTTCTAGGGTTCCTTGGTCTTCGTCCTCCGCGTCGACTTCTTTTTCAAATTCGGATTCTGCCTCGTCATCATCCAGATACGGCCTATAATAGTTATTATCTGCCATTCTAATTGAAAGGACCGAAAGTTTTTAGACCCTGACGTTCACTATAGGTGTATATTCTTGATATAAGTTCTTTGTGCGTCCAACCCAGAAACAATTCCTATAGTGCTACACTACCTCGCGGTGCGAGGATGGCATAAAGCCAGCAGGGATTATTCGCGTATAATGACAATGATTGATGGGCGATGGATGACTGTGGTGGATGGGATACTTACAGAGACCGAGTGCCGAGAGTTTATTACGCTCCTGGACCGGCCCGAGGAATTGGAGGCAGTAGACCGTGGGTTCGCGAATTATGACCGTGCCATGCTGGTGTCGGCGGAGTGGGCCACGCGGATTTATGAGCGGATCCGAGGGGCGTTGCCGGCGGAGCTTTATGTAGCGCAGCAAGGGGGCCTAAAGACGGAGATTTACTTGAACGACCATTTCCGTTTTTCCAAATATCATCCTGGACAGAGTTTCCATACACATCGTGATGGATTCAATGCAGATAGTCGCGGGGGTCGTTCCTTTATGACGGTCAATATTTTCCTGAACTCGGACTTTTTGGGTGGTGAAACTGCGTTCTATGATGGATCGCGTGAGGTGCTGCGCGCTGTGCCGGCACCTGGTCGTGGGGCGATTTTTGACGGGCAAATCTATCACGCCGGCCTGGAAGTGCGTGAAGGATATAAGTACCTGCTGCGAACGGATTTGATGATGCGGTTTACACATCAGTAAGATGTGTAAACCGGTGCCGCATTCCTAAAACAATTACTATAGTGCTACACTATAGGAATTGTTTATTAATTAATCTGGCAATATGCTATTTATACATACTCAAGCGCCCCCATATGTTCTTCAATCAGACTTATAATTTCTGGAAATAATATTTCAGGAATACGTACATTTTTTCCGTCTGTATCCTTCACATATGGAAATGCCGGCGCTAACTTAATTTGATTTTGTTCAATCGTAATATTATTCTTAATTTCATTAATATCATCAGCATCAGTATATCCATTACGAATAAATTCTTTAATTGCCAAAATCTTTTGCTGGGTTGTAAGTGTTGTAATATTTTGTATAAGTTCCATTTTATCCGTTTCCGCGGGAAGTTTACTAATTTCAAGAGCAACATCCAATGTTACTTTTTCTTCGGTATTTACATCTAGGAGTTTCATTACTTCATCAGGCAACGTATTCAGTTTAATATATTTTAGAAGTGTATTTCGTGAAATGTGAACTGCATTCACTACTTTTTCAACGTCCTTATTGTATACGGAATAAAGTTTACTATATGTTTTAATTTTGTCATAATTGGTCATTTGATTTCGTTGTACATTTTCCACGAGACTCAACTCCTCCGCTTTTTGGGATGATACATTGATAATATTACAAGGGATTGATGTCTTATTAAGCATCTTACATGCCAAAAATCGGCGTTGACCAGCAATAATTTCATAATTCTCGCCAAGTTTACGAACAGTGATTGGATTAATTAGTCCATTTGAACGGATATCATTGGACAAGTCGCTAATTCCAGTTTCATCTTCCTCGGATTCAAGAGTTTTTCTCACATTCAACTCTGACACAAAAAGTTTTTCTACAGATATCTCTTGAACGTCCATTTTTACTTAATTTAAAATGAGTGGGTATACTTTATATTGAAATTTTATGGCTGCAGCAAATCACGCAGGAGGTTGTAATTCGCATAGAGAGTCTCAATTGTGCCGTCCTGGCCCTTAAGCGTGGATTCCTGGATTTCCATCGTACTCATGAGTGCGTGGGTCGTCGCCAAGTGTACCATTTGGATTTGCTCGTAGTTGAGACCGAGGTACGACTGTCCGTCAATCTGAATCGGTTCAATCGCCTCTGGAATCGTGATGGCAACTTCCTCGGCAACGAACCCTAGCTCCTTTTCCACTTCTTCGGCCTTTGTCATATCAATTGTAATCAGTTTATTTTTGATATCATTAATTTTTCCTATAGTGTAATTTTTAGTGGGTGTGGCATCGGCCTTGAGTGCCTGGACATATTCATTACGACGTGCAATTGCGGCTTGGTTGACATATGATGGGGCATTTTTCATCTTGTATTCCTTTGGTTTCAGGGTATCCAATTTCTCCATAAAAGTTGCCATGGGATTCACTATAGGAATGTCATCTTTGAAACGACCATCGGATACACTAATCCAGGACCCGCCACCGAGTTTGAGTGGCGTGGCGTTTCGTGAAAACGTGGAACCGTAGACAAGAAGGGCAATTGAAGAGCCTACGAACGATGGGTCGGCGTTAATAGAAACACCTGTGGGCGGATGAATGAAAAGGGTATTGTTAATGACCATGGATGTACTATGACTGATGGTTGTACCGGTTGATGTGAAACGGACACCTTGAGTAAAAATCGTGTTTGTACTGCGAAGAAACGGCTGGACACCGTCGTAGAATTCCAGGCCGGCAACTTGGAGGCGCGGCACAAGGTCGTAGCCATATGCGAGCGCGTTAGCACCACCGGTGCCGAATGGGACACCTGATACGGAGTTTGCCCAAGTTCTTCCATTATAGGAATATTTAATACGATTTGTCTGTGTCGTGTCTATCCCGCCAACAATCCATTTATCGCCATCATATGTAATTGCTTGACCAGCACCAGTAAATGCTCCACTAGTTGAATTAGACCAGAGGGAACCATCATAGGAAAACTTGATGCGATTTGCGGCAGTGGCATCGGAGCCGGTGGCGTGGAAGACCTGGCCGGACCAGACCACATCTGTACCGAATCCACTAAAGGCAGTGGAGCCCGAGCTATCGGTCCAATTTAGACCATTTGCGCTCCATTTAATACGCGCGTTCAGTGTTGTTGCGGCACCAGTGGCGACCCATATACGACCGTTCCAGGCTAAGGCGGAGCCTGAGAGATCAAAGGATCCAGTGGGAGCGTTCGTCCAATTGCTTGCATCATAGGAATATTGAATGGAATTGCGACCCCCGCCGGCGTCTCCCACGGCAACCCAGAGGCGTCCATTCCATGCCACATCATACCCTATAGTGTTAAACCCGCCAGTCTGTACATTGGTCCATGTATAACCGTCTGTACTTGTCTTGATACTTGCTACATTGTTTCCTTGGCCAACCGCGACCCAAAGCGAGCCATTCCAGGCGGCGGCGTGTCCCTCACCAGTGAAAGCGCCAGATACACCAGACGCTGACCATGATTTCCCATCAAGACTCACCTCTATAGTTTGACCCCCTGAGTCCTTTCCAAGGGCGAGCCATTGGCGACCGTTCCAGGCGAGACCATATGTTGCATCTGTGAAACCACTCCCTGCGGAAGCCGTATTCCACGTAATACCATTCTCTGACCAGGCGAGGGTTGTTGTTCCTGAACCGGCCCCACCTGCGACACGAAGGCGTGTACCAGGTGTATCCGTGATTTTGATACCGCCATTCACTTCCAGATTGAAAGTAGTGCGATATGTGGAAGGACCCACAAATGCGGTAGAAGCGTAGAGATTTTTGGTAGAAAGAAAAGAACTGACGGTTGTTTGAGTGGTCGTATAATCGGCCGAACCAGCACTGCCGACTTGAGTTCCAGCATAATAGAGGTTGGTTCCTTGGACATAGAGGGGACTGAAAATATTTGATGTTCGGTCGTAAAGAGTAAATGTTGAACCAAGAAGAGACGCCGTACTAACAAGAATGGTGCTTAGTGTGCCGGCATTTCGCAGCTCCGCAGATACAAACATGGTACCAGATACGTCCCATGGCTGTGTTTGTGCACCGAGTGGTTCACCAATTCCAATACTACTCGTGTAGCCTGCCGAGGAATGCACACTGAAGGTTGATATGACGGATGTACTAGCGACGTATAAGTTGGAGCCATGTGTTGCCTGGGCACGAACAACATGTGCGCCAACGCTGAGATTCTGGGTTATAAAATTATCTTTTATAGAAAGTCCACCTGATCCGTAGGCAACGAACGTACCGAAGGTACTCATTGGGCCACGAACAACGGTGTCGCCTCCCACGCGAAATGAGGCATCTGCAGTGAGTGTCCCACCACGAACTGTACTATAGTGTCCCCCCACGGTGGTGAGCGCGGTGCCGCATATATCGTATGTGCCGACCCCAGTGTAATTTGACGCAGTATATGAGCCGGTGCCACTGAATGTTGAGACAAATAAGGTGTTCGTAGAAATGGAACCTGTAGAAAGAAAACTGAAAGGATTCACGGAACTTGCACTATAGAGGTTGCTGGTTTGGACTGCGGAGCGGGCGAGGGTACTTGTAAAGTCGGCAGTGAGGCTGGCGGGTGCTGTGAAGGAAAGAAGGGCGTCCAGGGAGATGGTCGGTTCCAGGGTAAGGGAGGATAGTACCGTGGCGGTATAAGTGCTAAGAGTACTAATCCGCTCAAAATTTGGGCGGAGTGTGTTTGGTGCTCGGCGCGGAATCAGGGGATTGCCCAGGGGGGCGTCCAGAAGTGTATATGTCCGTGGCTGAAGGGCGGCAACTGTCGCGGAGCCGCCGGCGTTGGTGATTTGAACGGAACTAATGAGGGATGTACTTAGGGTCCGCGCATAGTAGGCGTCTACGATTGTACTGATGGTGATTGGGCTGAGGGCGGAGGCGAGGCCGGCCGCATCTTTTATGGTGAGGGTCGTACCAATTGTACTTGCATAAGGAAGCAGTACAATTGGGCCTGCGGGATTTTCGGTATAATCTGCCGCTGTGACAAGTATGCCTGGTGATGAGGCATATATATTATAGGGCATCCTACATTGTTGGGCGGATTTTTTTTAGGTGGGGTGGCTTTGTCTGGAGGGATGATGTACATGGGTATGTTGGACATCAACATCAGATTTTAGACATCAGTTTTACATCCGACATCGGACCAGCGGAGCGACCACCAGTCAGACATAGGAATGTTTCAATAATGAACATCAACATTGAAACATCAAAAATCACACACCCTATAGTGCTTATCCGTGGACTTACACTGTAGGAAATTGTTTATTGGGTATGTTTATTGATAATTGGAGGCATGTGCGGCGTAGAGTTCTGTGAGATTGGAAAGAAGAGCGGGTCGGTTTGCGTACGATGTATGGAATGCGCCAGAAATGTCGTTGAGTGGGCCGGCGGCGGTGATGTATGTATGTCCGCCGGCGATTGTGGATGTATGATGTTTGAGAGTAGAATACATGTATGCCGTTGCACCGTAATGGAGCATGTTGACTGGTTCCATGTCCAACATTTTCACGGGTTCGCCAAGAACGCTGGTATTAATGACGGCTTCAGGAATGATTGGTTCCACTTCTTCGGCATAAAGACCGTAGCGGGGTTTGGAGGGAAGCTTGTATTTTTGGATGTAGTCATCCTTATATTTAAAGTTATGGACGTGGAGACCGCGGACAGCGTAGTAGCATGCGGAAATGTCGGCGTTTACGATGTCCTGTTTGACGCGCTCATCTGAGACGGCGGTCCAGGTTGCGGCACCGCCTTGTTTTGCCGCGCCGTATGTGAGCATGGAACCGTCAACAAAGAACATATATTGGGTACTAAGTGCACTATAATAAGAATTGATTGCGGTTTGATTTGCGGAATCTACAAAGAGTGTTTGACCGAAGGTGACAAGGGAGGAGAGACTATAGATTTGTATTGTGGAGGCATAGGTTTGTTGTGTACGACTGGTGATAATATCTTCGCCTGGGAGGGAAATATCGGTTTGACAGTTGGATTGCCAGGCGACAGCATTACCGCAACCAACACCAATACCACCTGTATATGCAATAGGAGCAGAACCAAAACCAAAATCACTTATGATTGGACTCCATACAATACCATCAGTACTATATTGAATAGTTTGCCGTGTAAGAGACATATAACCATCACCATTTCCTGGAATTTTTGGATTTTGAAAATCATAATAACCAGTTGCAATATATAATGACCCATTCCATGAAATTCCACGTCCACCTCCAAACATATCGTAGTTTAAAGAAGGCAAATAATAACGTTCTGGTGTTGTTCCAGTTTGAAAACAGTCAAAAACAGCACCATTTGGAAAAGCGGTTGAGCCACGATTTAGTCCTGCAGATTGAATCCAATTAAGACCATCATAACTATATTGAATTCCTGTATTAGATGCAAGGCCGACACCTATCCAAAAAGAACCATTCCATAAAGCACGATGAGCATGTCCTAAAGTAAAACTACCTGCACTATTAATACCAAAATTATTATTAATTGAAGCCAACCAATTAAAACCATTTGAACTAATTGAAACGGATCTATCATTTGTATTACTTGCAGCACCAGCAATACCCATAGCTAACCAATAACGACCATTCCAATGAAGAGAAGAAACAGGTCCAAAAATTGTTGAAATAGTAAGATTTGACCAATTAAGACCATCATAACTATAACATGCATTCGACTGTGCAGCTGCAGTTGTATTTGATGGACGTCCAGCAATCCACATTCTTCCATTCCATTCAGCACGAAATGTTACATTCCCATATGTTGAATCATTACTTAAAAAATTAACTGCATTATTAATTGCTTGAAAATTTGAACCATCATAACTATATTGTATTGTTGATTTTGGATGATTTATTAAATCATGTCCAGTCGCAATCCACATACGCCCATTCCAAGAAATACCCCAACCACCGGCTGTACCATTAAAACCACCACCTGTACGACAGTTACTCCAATTTGAACCATCTAAACTCCATTGTATAGTTGAATGAGGTGAACCACGGTTTGATGTTGTACCTACTGCGACCCACATACGGCCATTCCATGCAACATCTTGTCCAACTAAAAAACCAGGTGCAAAATTTGCATTACTCCAATTATTAGAACCATTCCAACTATATTTAATAGAACCTCTTTGTCCTAATAGATTAAAACCAGAGAATGTAGAAGCAGTACCAACCGCAACCCATAACGAAGAAACACCACTTATAGTTGATGCCTTTATAGAAGAACTATGCGCATCACCATAGACTGCGACATTAAAATCCGGATTTACAATTGTAGAACCGACTGTGAATGTGGATGTAATAGTTGAAGTACCATAAAGATAATTTGATGCAGTAAAACTATTTCCTATAAAATTTGCACTAATTCCTCCACCGCCAATAGAATTCCCCCCAACATAGAGGAACCCCCCTTGGACCTTCAGGTCGTAAGCACTATAGGGTGTGTTGATGTCGCGAAGTGTGGCGGAGCTGAGAACGGCGGTGGCGGAACTGAGGACCGACGTACTGATTCCTGATGCGACAAGGCCGCCTGAAACGACCGCCCCACCTGAAATATCCACCGTCGCACTGAGGGCCGTGCCAGGGACCAGACCTACGCCGAGACCGCCACTATACACCGCCGTGGAGGCCGATGCGAGGACTGTACTGAGAGTCGCCGCCACCGTTGCAGCGGAGACGAAATACGCCCCACGACTGTACGCGCCGCCGACAATGGTTGAAGCCAATGCATTCACAGTGGCACCAGACACATCACCCCCAATCCCTATAGTGCCAAGCGTGGACCAGTAGCCGTTCGCACTCACATCGGCGAAGACAGCGGGACCGGCCATGGAGAAATTCCCGCCGACTTGAAGCGAGCCTGCTGTACGGAGTGTACTTTGTAGGATGGTAGGGCCTGTCACGGTCATAGAGTCAGTGGTAAGTGAGCTCAGGAGACCAACGCCTGCTGATAAGTAAGCACTATAGGAGCTGGTTGTTTGGGCTGAGGCCGCGGTGTAGAGGGCATCCACCGTCAAGTCGGCTGTGGAGATGTGGCCGGTACTTAAAGACTCCGCCTGGAAACGGAAGGCTGCTGGGTCGGCGGTGGTGAAGAGGGGTGCGCCGTTCACGAGGGTACCATAGAGGGCGGTGGAGCTGAGGGCATTGAAGGATGCGGGATTGTAGGCACTGCTTATGTATTGATATTGTGGTGTGAAATTGGATTCAGTGCCGTAGCGGAATGTGGGCTGAAAGGATGACGCATAGAGCGGCATATAGAGGGAAGGACTAAGGGCCGCAGTGGCAAAGGCGGCATAGGGTGTGTTGATGTAGAATGTGGAGAGGCCGCCGGTGAAGAGTGCGCCCTGGGTTGTACTCACGACAATTGGGTTTACGATGGACGCTGTGCCTGATGCGTCTCTCACAATCAGTTGACCGGCAATTGTACTGGCAGGGGGGAGCAGAACCACTTGCGTGGCCGCCGGATTTTTTGAAACGAGGAGCCCTGGACTACTCGCATAAATAGGAGCTGGGGTAGCCATCTTCTATTTATGTTGAATGAATTAATGGGGGATTGTGCCGCGCGGTGTTAGGCTATGAGTGTTCCAGAGGGGAGTTCATCTGTGAATTCCAGGATGGCAAAACCTGAGCCGCCTGCTCCTGGGTTAATTGTTGTTGCAGAACTACGTACACCACCACCACCGCCCTGGCCTGTGTAGGCAGTACCTGGTACTGCGTTGGCTGTTATTGTATTATTAATAGACCCACCAGA